>JAEEGH010025057.1_pt1 | contig 11990 bp, 11 predicted proteins | sample 9134181 | NCBI WGS metagenome assembly JAEEGH01 (sample SAMN16246544, study PRJNA631951) | gut metagenome | biome: gut microbiome; feature: rumen; material: DP-attached | host: Bos | place: Iran: Karaj | collected 2018-10
CAGAAAGCTTCCTTTGGTACGTCGCGGAGCTTAAAGCCGTTCCGCGCGAAAAGGCGAAAAGGGATATCGCCGAGGTGCTTGAAGCAGTCGAGCTCTCCGACGCCGCGGGGAAGCGTATTTCATCCTTCTCCGGCGGCATGAAGCAGCGGCTCGCGCTCGCTCAAGCGGTGCTCGGCGATCCTGCCGTGCTCGTGCTCGACGAGCCCACGGCCGGGCTCGATCCCAAACAGCGCATAGCCGTCCGCAATTACATTTCAAAGATCGCCTTCAACAAGATCGTGATCATAGCAACGCACGTCGTTTCCGATATCGAATACATCGCACGCGACGTCATCATGCTCAAAAAGGGCGTGATAGTCGATAACGCCCCGCCCGCCGAGCTCATCTCCCGTATCGAGGGCAGGGTCTGGCGCGTACCTGCGGCGCCAAACGAGGTGCAGGAGCTCCAATCGCGTTTCACGGTCACGAACATCCAGAAGGACGACCGCGGCGTATCCCTCCGCATACTTGCGGACGAAGCGCCCACGCCCGAAGCGGCGCCCGTCGCGTCTTCGCTTGAGGACTATTACCTGCACGTTTTCGGAGAGACGTCGAACTGAAACGGCTTTATCTGGCGGCAACTTCTTAGAGTAATATCAATTGTTCCCGCTCCGCGGCATCGGGTCCAGAGGGGCTGACCCCTTGCAAGCGGCGTTTGGGTATAAAATGGCGATGCTTGCAGGGACAATAACCATAATGATAAAACACAAGCGGCACAGACGTGTACCTATGCCGCTTGTTCGTGCGTTTTTGTTCACTGGTTTTGTAGTATCATTTACATAATCAGAAATTATGAGGTACGCTTTGGCACACGGGTGACTGACTACATGAGCCCAGCGACAATTCAATCCACGCTCCCCGCGTGGGGAGCGACACAACTTGTTTGGTTTTAATCGGACCAGATGCGTGCAAGCGTTACGCCCTCGGGCACGGCAGCTTCGTTAACGGTCACGGTGTAGTCGGAATACGAGCGGGGCGCCGTTACGGAAGTATCCCTTTCGACCTTAACAAGCTCAAACAGCTTATGCGCCGGTGCGTTGCCAAGTTCGGAATCGTGCTTGAACACTATCAGTTCGCGTACAGCCATTTTGCCTCTTGCCGCCGCGTGATCGTTTTCAAACATATTGATGATCGCGTTCCAGAGCAGAGAAAGATCCTCTTCCGAAAAACCGGTGGTTTTGCGGGCGAGATTCGCGGAAACGTAGCCTTCACAGCGGTAGAGGGCATAGGGCAGAATGTATTTGCGGCCCATTTCCGTCTTTTTGTTCTCCGCATCCGCTTCAGTGGTAATAGCAATACGGGTGATCGTGATCTCCTGCGGTAAAACAGGGTCGATGCTGCGGGCAAAGCCGAGCTGGACCGGGCCGCGCACCTGGCCGCAGTTAAGCGCACCCTTTGTGAACGTAGTCATAACCGCGCCGAACGTGCGGATATCATAGAACTCCCCGCACATGTAATCACGGATCTTTCGGTCAATATCCGGGTCGGACTTCTTAAACTCTTTGACTTTTTCGGGATTGACCCCAAATTTCTGATACGCCTCTGCGTCGCTTCTGTTGAGCGGTACGCCGTCTTTGATATAGATTCTATAACCAGGAGCATCATCCTTCAGCGTTTCCACATAGTTACGGATCTTGCGCTTCAGACAAACATCGGTGACGATACCATAACCGGTTTCGGGATCGATACGCGGCATATTGCCTGCGTCGGGATCTCCGTTGGGGTTTCCGTTTTCAACATCGAACAGGACAACGAATTCATAGCGGTTTTTGATGGGTTCCATATTATTTTTCCTCCTTTTTTTCAAAACGCTTTTGTGTTTGATGGTAGTAGCCCAGGTTGAACGATCCCTGCTGCGGCAGGGTAAGGCGAGCAGGGTATTCTTCGTCGAGCTTGTCTTTAAGCTCGCCCATGAGCTTGCTGAAATAAACTCTGGATCGTTCATCCAGTTTGCGCAAGTGCTTCTGGCAAAGGTTGTCGAGCACGGGGAAAATGGTTGCGGGCGACGCTGCGGCGGAATTGAAATACTTATCTTTGATAGTAGTATTGATTCCCGGATTCGCTTTTTCCTGAATTGCCTCGAAAAGTGAAAACATCCTTCCGAGATTGTATGCAACATTTGTGCTGTTTTCATTTAGACTCACGGTCAGTACCTCCTTGGGACAGCTTTGGTTTTGATTCTTAAGATAATAGGCTTTGATGATCGCAGCCTTTCCATAATTGATTCTATTCTCTGCTCTGATACGAAGCATGACGTTTTCGAGAAGGGACGCAGGGTATAGCCCCCCTGTGAAGACAGCACGCGCAACGGCGCCTGCAAGCACCGGACTCGCCGCTTTTTCACGGGAATTCGGATTAACGGTCTCCTCAAGCATCTTCCAAAGAGGGATAACGGAGTATTTTTCAAAAGAAGGCTTGACGATCTGCATCCGGTCGTAGTGATCGTTCACGTTTTTCATTATTCTTCCGAAGGTGTCTCTGTAATAGAAGCGAACGGAAACACGCGCGGAATTCGGTGAAAGGCCGAGGATGTGAAACGGCTTTTGCGGATCAAGCTTTGGAGTTTCGACCGGCAGCCCGGACGCAAGCCTTGCTATCGCAGCACGGAGCGCATCGGGATCAAGCCCGGTGCGTTCATCGTCGCCGAACAGCGCTCCGCAGGAAAAGCTTTGGTACTCGGGCTCTCCGCCATCTGCCCAGCAGACGACCGTGGTATCGCCTATGTGCTGGACGCTGTCCCGGTCGGCAATCAGATAGTTGAGCGCGGAGGTGTAGGCAAAAGCAGCATATTTTCCGACCGGAGCGTTGGCATTCTGTTCGCGCCCGTATGAACAGAACGCGGGCGCATTAAAGGAAACCAGCGACGCTCCCGATGATTGAGCGCCCCTTATTCCCTTTATCGAGGGATGAGTAAGCTCATACGGGCCAACCTCCCCCGTCACAAGGCACTGCATTTCGTTTCCGGTGCTTTCATGGTAAGCCCGATCCCAAATACACTTGATTTCGGGGTCGTCAGCGGCAAAACGACCGTTTATCCTAAAGGTAATGTTGCCGCCTTTGCGCAGTTCGTCAACGAACCTTGCGATCTCGGTATGTGACGCAGCCTTTGAAATATCCCATGTGTCGAAGAACGCAAGTATGGCTTTTGCTGCTTTTCCATCAGCCTCGTCAAGCAAGCGGTGATGCAGTTCACGGCATGCGGCAAAGCGCTTTGCGGTTTTTCCGCCGTCCGTATCGTCAGCGCTGCCATCACTATCATCATTCTTTGAAACACCAAGCAGATAGTCAGCGTTCTCCCAAATGAAGTTCGAAGCAACAGCGCTCGTTTTCTTGACAGGAGCCGGCATAGTCATCATCCGGGGCAATAATACTGTCTTTTTACCACGCTGCTCCTCGACTGTCAGCGGGATCACATTAACAACGGTCCCCTTCTCATCAAGGCATAGGGCATAAGACATTTTGACGGAACTCCAACCGTCCGGAGCGATCTTTCCCTGAGCAGCAAGGTCTTCATAAAGCTTCACAAGTGCCTGAAGAATCATCTTGCCGTCACCTCGCTTTTTAAATCGGGGACCTCGAGTACTCCGTCGCAAAGTTTCGCTCGGAAGAATACCGGCTTGATATCCTCCATGTTTGAATAATCCATGTCGAGCAGCATCCATCCAAGATCCTTTTCGCCTTTTAGCTCATCCGGACACGGCGGAATACTATCGCAAGGCTGAAAATGCGCAATGAATTCCCTCGTCCCAAAGCACGGCTGATGGAAAGTCTGTCCTTTGGCAAGTCTGCGCCTGATAATATCACAGAATTTACCTTCATTGTCAGTGGGATTAGCTTTGTCGGTCATTACGAAATGAGCCTCTATAACGTACCTGACGTCCCGTAAGGCCATGGTCGCCCGCTGCGCGATCTTTTCTGAAGTAACCAGGAAAACGCCTGCGATATCTTTCCCGTTCATTTCCGACAGGATCGTGCTTGACAGCACTTTATCGGTCACCTCGTTGCGACGGATGTTTGTGAAACTGATCGGGTTAATTACATGAATCCGATCGATCACCCATCGCATACCGGGATGCCAGTAAATGGCTTCGAGGAGCCCTCGTGCCGCAGATGGTGTCATGACATCATAGCTGACCCTTTCGACTTTCATTTCCGGTCTGGAAAAGCATGCATAATCTCCCCAGACCTCAATTTTGAAAGACAAGCAAACTCAACTCCTTTCTCTTTGATTATATAAAAAATAGTATTCTAACGGCTCAGTCAAAAAGACATTTGCCGGTTTCTGCGTTGAGTGAAAGACCGGTTTGTTCATCATACAGCGACAGGTTTTCAAGCACTGCGGAGTTATCGTCAATGAGCGAAATATCGCCTGCGGCTAAAAGGGCGTTAAAATGGTCCTCGTAGATACCCACTCCATAGCGGCCAAGCTTTCTGTAAAGCTGTTTATCGAAGTCTCCCGCACGCAGTCTGCCTATCAGCTCGTATGATCCTTCAGTAGGAATATAAACGGTTTTTGTTGCGCTATCGATAAACTTGAAGTTCTCCGCAACGGTCTTGAAAGGCAAACGACACCCGGAGATACCTTTTTCAAATGAGCCGATCACATTATACTTATCATGTTTATTATCGGATAAATCTAGTAATGTGCGAAAATACAGTTCTATCGCCTCGGGCGATGCGGGGTCTGAAACGGAAGCGAATACCTCCTTTGCACAGCCGATGTTGGTCTTCAATATTCTCGGAACGGGAAACTCGCTTTCAAAGACCGTTACACGGCTTTCACTTGGAAGGCGTTTGCCTTCTCTGTTGCATCTGCCCGCTGCCTGGAGCACGGAATCAAGACCGGCCGCCTCCCTGTATACAGCCGGGAAATCCACGTCAACGCCTGCTTCTATGAGCGACGTAGAAACAACTCTGCAAGTAAGGCCGTTGCTCAACCTGTCGCGTATCGTTTTAAGAACAGTCCTTCTGTGATCCGGAAATAGCAGGGTTGAAAGATGGAACCTCCCATCCTCCGGCAGATGAGAAAACACCTCCTGCGCAGCTTTCCTGCTGTTGACAATGCACAGCACCTGATCATGTGAAGCTAAGCGGGTAGCAAGATCGGGCATACTGATCTTCCCGGCGAATGATACTTCGGTTCTCTTAAGTACAGCAAAAAGCTCGTCAACATTCGGGCATAATTCCTTTGCATGAAGCGAGGGAGCGTATTCCCTTATCAGTGGCTCGAGGACCGGCTGCGTCGCTGTACAAAGAACAACCGTCGACCTAAATTGTTCAACAAGTTTTGCTATGAGAGCGGTGCACGGACGAAGGTGCGGCGACGGCAGCATCTGAGCCTCATCGAAAATGATAACGCTGTTTGCGATGTTATGCAGTTTGCGGCAGGCAGATGAGCGGTTAGAAAAAGCGGATTCAAAAAACCTTACGGCTGTTGTTACGATAACCGGCGCATCCCAGTTCTCGGCAGCAAGCGCTTTTGCTTGATTATCCGCAGCTGCTCCCTCCGGAACCTCTATTGAAGCGCCCGAATGGTGCTCCAACACATTTTTATCGCCCAGTATCCGACGAAATACATCCGCTGTTTGTTCTATGATAGAAGTGTATGGAATAACGTAGATTACGCGATCAAGCCCGTTTCTGACAGCATGTTCCAGTGCGAATGCAAGGGATGAAACGGTTTTCCCGCCCCCGGTCGGCACCGTCAAAGAAAAAAGCCCTCGTTCATTGCAGCCTGCATCAATGCATGCCTCAAGAACAGAGCTTCGCAGCTTATTGAGTTTGTTTTTCGGCTTAGACCAAGGAGCGATGTATTCATGAAGTTTTTCGCACAACGCAGGCAGTTCATCATGCTGTGAACGCACTACACTGCTGTTATGCATAAAGCGCTCGGTATCAAGGTAGTCAGCATCTACAAGGCAGGAATACAGCATACGAATGATGAACGAATCTGTTACGCTGTCGTGGCCGTAATCATTAGGAGCAGACGTGTATGGAATTGTTACCGGGATGCTGTACTTCGGAACAAGTCCTTTTTTTACTCGCCATAGTCTTCCAATCAAGGTTGGACTATCCTCACGGTCAATAGTACTGTTGCCAAAGTCAGGCAAGCCCCCATGATGTCCTGCAACGCACCCTGCCGCCCACTCCATTCCTCGTGCAGCACATTCATACGCGCCGGCAGAGGAGTGATCAACGATCCTTCCTCCAGCGAGTCGTTCGGCAAACGCATCTGAGCTCTTGCCTATATCATGGGCAATACCAAGCAAAAAACCCTGCTCAGAACAATTGAATGCATCAGCAAATTTTGAACATCTATTTGCTGTTTCAACAAGGTGTTCCTCCAGAGTTTGTTTTCTTCCATCTTCAGATATATGTGCCAAGTATTCATCATTCATTCAGGATCCGCCCCCCTTGTCTTCCGTGGACCTGTGCCGCTTGCTTGTGCGACTCTTATTCATCTGTCTCGTAATAGTAAGAATAATCGATCCCCTTCATGAACACCTCGCGGTCGTTTATCCTTTCGGTCAGTGCCGGCAGGATCAGGGCCTTTATTTCCCGCCCGTCATAGACGCTTTTCTTCATCGCGTCAAGGTAATCCTTCTTGTTGACGAGGCTCCAATCGACGCAGAGCTTTAGGCTTCTTTTCAGGATCAAGTCGAGCCAGATGCGGGTGCTCCTGCCGTTGCCCTCGCGGAAGGGATGCGCGACGTTCATTTCGATGTATTTGTTCATTATCTCATCGAACGTGCTCTCAGGCATGGATTCGACCTTTTTAAGCGTTTCTTCAAGATACTGCACGTTTGCAAATTGGAAGCCGGCTTTCGCCATATTGACGTTCCGGATCTGCCCGGCGAAATCATACAGCCCGCCGAAAAGATAGGCGTGGATCTGCTGAATGCCCTTTACTGTGCCGACCTCGATCTCGGAAAGGAGCGTGCTGTCGAAAAGCGCGTACGCCTTTTGCTTGCTCTTGCCGTCGATCGTATCGTCGGAACGGGTGAACCATTGTATGAATTTCGCGCCGGCGTTGGAGGGGAACTCCGATGCGAGCATCACGATCCCGTCGGCGTCGAGCACGTCGGTGTTGTACTTTTTACCGTCCTGCGCCGTAAGCTTCAGTTGGGTAGTGGCGCTAACCAACTCGCTCCCGTTCTTCTTAAGCTTGTTTTTGAGATACTTCCAATAATTGCGGTTTTTGTCATGATCGCCAACGCCGCGAATAGCGGAAATCACGTCGGTCACGCTGAAGAACCACTTGTTCTGCTCCGCGTTCCATACTGCGCGGACGGGAGTATCGTTATAGAAACGTATCGATGTTTTTATCATATTATCACCATTCAGCAATAATCGAATTCGTCATGATCGGGAATAGCGATGCTCTTGAGGAAGCAGCTTTGCGCTGTTTCGGGCGAATCGTTGAAGCAATAACCTTTTGATTTCATGATCCTTGCTTTGAAGTCGAGCAGCTCCGGGGGAACATTCAAAGAGGATGCGGCACAAGAAAACGATTGCCCGTCCTCCAGCGCGCTTCGGAAGTCGCCGTCGGATATAAGGAGCTCGGAGGCGAAGAGGTTAGCTTCCTTCTCACAGCGAATGCTTTCATCGAAGAGAGCAAATTCGTGAAAAGCATGTATGCCCGCGTCGGCATGGAGCCTCGCGTGTCCCAGCTCATGCGCGACGATTATCCTCTGGAGCATGTACGGAAGATCGGAGTTTACCGTTATGGCTTTTAAGCGGTTGCTCTTAACAATGAAACCCTTTATTGCGTCTTTGCCTTTGCCCATGGGAGAGAAGCAAACGGGTATGCCGAGGAGGGTGCACAGCATGAAAGGATCGGTCTCGCCGTACTCTGCCTTGAGCTTCGCAGCGGACTTTATGATTTCCTCGTATGCCATTTCGTCACCTCCAATAACCGTAGTTGTTCCTGCGTTCATTATACCTTATCCGCGCAAAACAGCAATACAAAAAATGGTACTCAATTACCGACGAAATAAATATATATCCCGTCAGTTAGGATCCTTCTTCCCGTACTTCTTTCTCGCTTCTTCCTTACAGGTGATGTATGCTTTCATTACGGCTTCAAAGAAAGCGTCCTTCTGATCCTGCGAAAGCTCGCCTCCTGCAAATAAAGCTGTGTTAGCCGAAAGCAACTCATCCATATCTTTGGCACCCGATGCGCCGTAACGGTTACGCGCTTCGCCGATATAGTCATCCTTCTCTATATCGGCCATGGGATCTTCGCATTCGTCGTCGGATAAGAATTTGACGGATACCCCCAGAGCCTTTGCCAGCTTCAGCATGGAAGCCGGGCGGGGCTTTTTTTCACCCTTCTCATACGCGATGACGGAACGGGTGGATAACCCGATCTTCTTACCAAGCTGCGGCTGAGACATTCCGAGGGATACCCTCGCTTCCTTCACTTTCTCCGAAAAGGTCTTCATACGATCACTCCTTCAAAAAACATTCATAAAAGTTCAATGAACCCTATTGACAACAGTTCAAGATGGCGATATGATCACGCCGTGAACAATAGTGAACTATCATACATATTATACTTGAACCATAACCCTGTGTCAAGCATAAATGCAAAATAGTTCATGAAAGGTTTATGGGACGGAAGTCCCCGCAAGCATCGCCTTTGTCATGACAAAGGCAGCCATGCCCGCGTTGGACAATTGCGCAATTCGAATGCGGTCAATTGTCCTTGCAAGCATGGGATTTGTGTCCCCAAATCCGCTTGTCGAGGCAAGCCCCAAGCCCTTATGCCGCACAGCGGGAGAGAGAATGATGATCAAACGGAGGTATAAATGAGAAAACGAGAGTATGACATGCACCTGCGGCTGAACGAAGCGGAGTACCGCAAGCTCGGCGAGCTGGCACAGAAGGCGGGCGTTACCCGATCGGTTGTGCTGCGGAAGTTCATCATGGGTACAGAGATCAAGGAACGTCCCAACGTCGATTTCATTGACCTTATTCAATCGATAGACCATTTGGCAATAAACGTCAATCAGATCGCGCATCACGCGAACATGCAGGGCGGTATCACCGCGGAGGAGGCTGCGGAGGCAAAACGGTTGGTAACGGAGCTCAGAAAAAGGCTTTACCGGGAAAAGGAGATTTGGATGTGAAGGAATTGAAAGAAATAAGGATCTGTGATTTGAAGCCTTTTGAAGGGCACCCTTACAAGGTGATCGATAATGAAGAGATGGACGCTCTGACAGAGAGCATTCGCGAACACGGAATAATGACGCCGCTGATCGTACGGCGGGTCGGTAACGGTTACGAGATCATATCCGGGCACAGGCGCGCGCATGCGGCAGAATTGGCGGGACTGGAGACTGTTCCGGCGATCGAGATGGATATGACAAAGGATGAGGCAGCGGTTGCTCTTGTTGACAGTAATCTTCACCGCGAACATCTGCTGCCGAGCGAAAAGGCGTTTGCTTACAAGCTCAAACTCGAAGCTCTGTCCCGTCAGGGCAAGAGAACGGATTTAGCTTCGGGACAAGCTGTCCCGAAGTCCGACGATCCAACTTCTCGCCAACTTGTCGGGAAGTCGGGCGGGCGCAATCCCGAAAGCGCGGATATGGTCTCGGATACCGATAGCGGTCGGCAGGTGCAGCGCTACATCCGTCTCACACACCTTATCCCCGCTCTGCTTGACATGGTGGATAACGCGCGTATTGCGTTTTCGGTCGGCGTGAAATTATCTTTCCTCGACAGTGAACTGCAGGCAGCGCTCATGACCGCTATTGATCTGAACGACTGCACGCCGTCGTATGCCCAGGCATGCCGTATGCACAAAGCTGTGAACGACGGGACTATCAGCGAGGAATTGATCGATAGCATCATGGCCGAAGAAAAGCCGAATCAGAAAGAGAAGGTCAGTATCTCAGCGGATGAGCTTCGCGGTTATATTCCAAACGGCACGCCCTCCGAGATGAAGGCTTTTATCCGCAAAGCGTGCGAGCACTATTCGGATTATCTCAAGAGAAAGCGTGAAGAAGTAAGATGAGCAGGAAAAGGAAAAACCTATACCGTATCAGCACCGGTTCGCGTTCTTACAGGATCGGCGGGATAAAGTACATCGTATCCGCTCATTTTGCCGCGTACGACTCAACGCTTACAGGCATTACTCTCCGCGACCGCATGACGCACAGCTTCAAAAACGGATTCGCAGAATTGCCGCCCGCCGCAGAGGATGATAATATGCCTTTGGGATATGCGTGCTCCGAGAACAGAGAGGAGGATGTGAATTGAAAAAGACATCGGAGCAAGGCATAACGGCGCTGTATTGCAGGCTTTCGCGCGACGACGGCGCGGAGGGCGACAGCAATTCGGTCGCCAATCAAAAGCGCATGCTGTCAAAGTATGCGAAGGAGAACGGTTTCGTCAACACGCGGTACTACGTTGACGACGGCTACACCGGTACCAATTTCAATAGACCCGGCTTCAAGCAGATGATGGAGGATGCCGAGATGGGCTATATTACGACCATCATCGTGAAGGATATGTCCAGGTTCGGCAGAGACTACCTTGGCGTGGGCAAATACACCGAATCGGTTCTGCCCGATCTCGGCGTCAGGTTCATTGCCATCAACGACGGTGTGGACAGCGAGGACGGAGAAAACGAGCTTGCGCCGTTCAAGAACATAATGAACGAGATGTACGCCCGTGATATCAGCCGGAAGGTGCGCTCGGCGCACAGGATCAGAGGCAACGCAGGCGAACCGTTGGGGCCTCCGCCATATGGGTACATCAAGGATCCCGCGAACCCGAAACGGTGGATAGTTGAACCGGAAGCGGCTGCTGTCGTTCGTGAGATTTTCAAAATGTCCCTTGAAGGAAAGGGGAGCGAGACGATCGCCAGGATCCTTCAGGAGAGGAAAGTTCTCAACTGTACCTATTACTGGAAGGCGAGGGGCGATAACAGAAACGGTCGCAAGTGGCAGGAAAATCCGTATTACTGGAAGCCCTGTACTGTCGCGTCCATACTGAACCGCGTGGAATACTGCGGGGATCTCGTAAACTTCAAGACATATTCCAAGTCCTTCAAGAACAAGCAGCGGTTTATGAATCCGGATTAGAAGCGCGTTGTTTTCCGTGATGCACACGAGCCCATCATCGACCGTGAGACATTCGAGCTCGTTCAGAAAAAGCGGGGCAAAACGAAACGCCGCGCGCCAAAGAAGGAGAACGGCGAAAAGAGCATCTTTGCCGATCTGCTCACCTGTGCGGACTGCGGGCACAAGCTGTGGTTCCACGTCAACACGGTGAACAAGGCGATAAGGTTTTTTGCCTGCTCGAACTATGTGAAGGACTACCGCGGCACCTGCCCGACGCGACACTATATCCGCGAGGATGCGCTTTACGAGGTCGTAAGGCTTGAACTCCGCAGACTCTCCGCCTTTCTGCAGGAAGACGAGACTGCCTTTGCGGAGCTGCTTTCAAAGAAGACGGGGGAAGAAGCAAGAGCCGAACGCACCGTTCTTGAGGAAGAGCTTCGCAAAGCGCGTCAGAGGAAGGAGCTTGTTGCAACCCTTTACGAAAAGCTCTATGAAGACAACGCTCTCGGCAAGGTGACGGACGAATGGTATTCGCATATGTCGCTGAAATACGATGTCGAGCGGGTCGAGCTGAAAGCGAAGATCGAGGAACTTGAACGGAAACTAGCGAACATGCGAACGGCGGCGAAGAACAACGAATACTTCATCCGCGCTGTCCGCAGGTTCATGGAAATGGACACACTGACCGCTCCGCTTCTGAAAGAGCTTATCGACCGTATCGAGGTCTCCGAGGTTCAGGGCAAAGGCAAAAACCTTACCCAGCGTATCGTCATCCACTACCGCTTCGCTGGGTACATTGATCTTGAAGACAATTATGTCGAAAGCAACTTCAAGCAGGATACAAGAAAAGGCGTTGCCGTCGAATACGTCCCACACGCCGCG
>JAEEGH010025058.1_pt1 | contig 11990 bp, 5 predicted proteins | sample 9134181 | NCBI WGS metagenome assembly JAEEGH01 (sample SAMN16246544, study PRJNA631951) | gut metagenome | biome: gut microbiome; feature: rumen; material: DP-attached | host: Bos | place: Iran: Karaj | collected 2018-10
TTGTATTCGTGGCTGTATTCATCCCCGTGGCCTTTATGCCTGGCACGTCAGGTTCGTTCTTTACCCAGTTCGGTGTGACGATTGCTTCATCCGTAGGTCTGTCGTGCGTGTCAGCCCTGACGCTCTGCCCTGCCCTCTGTGCCATCATGCTGAAGATTACAGAGAAGGAAAGCGAGCGTAAGAGCCTCACCTACTATACAAAGAAAGCTTACACCGTCAGCTATAACGCCATCTACAACAAGTACTCCAAGGCTGTGCAGAAGTTCATCAAGCGCCCCGTACTGGCATGGAGTTTGCTTGCTGTTGCAGCCGTGCTGCTCATCTTCTTCATGAAGAATCTGCCTTCAGGCCTGGTACCTCAGGAGGACCAGGGCGTTATCCTCGCTGAAATCCGTGCCCCAGAGGGTACCACGCTCCATGAGACACGTGAGATTGTGAAGAAGGTGGAAGCGAAAGTTCAGGAGATACCTGAAATGGAAAGTTTTGCCACGGCTTGCGGCTACGGAATGATGTCGGGCTCTGGCTCTAACTATGCCACAATGATTATCCGCCTGAAGACCTGGGAGGAGCGTGAGGGATTCAACCATTATGTTGACCTTGTCATTGGCCGTTTGTACTTCGCCTGCAAGGAAATCAAGAACGTGCAGGTGATGCCTTTCCAGTTACCGCAAGTGCCAGGTTATGGTTCGAACAACAGCGTGAATCTGGTGTTGCAGGATTTGAATGATGGTGATTTGTCAGAGTTTGCCAAATTGGCTAACAACTTCCTGACCAAGTTAGGCGAACGGCCGGAAATCAGCATGGCTATGACATCCTATTCGGAACGCTTCCCCAAGTACCAAGTTAATGTTGATGCTGCCCAGTGCGACCGCGCAGGTGTTTCACCTGCTTCTGTGTTGAGAACATTAGGTGCCTATTGCGGTGGAAGTTATGTCGGCAACTACAATCAGTTTGGTAAGGTGTATCGCATCATGGCCAGTGCCTCGCCTGAGTATCGCCTCGATCCTTCGTCGCTCAACAATATCTTCGTCAAGGTGCGTGGTGGTAAGATGGCACCCATCTCGGAATTCGTCACGCTGAAGGATGTCGTTGGTACATCGAGCGTTGAGCACTTCAATCTGTTCCAGAGCATTACCTGTTTCGCACAGGCTGCCAGTGGATACACTGAAGGCGATGCCCATAAGGTGATAGCTGAGGTGTTCAAGGAAACCATGCCTAATGGCTACAGCTACGAATACAGCGGCATGTCGCGCGAACTCGAGGAAGCCTCTGGTTCGAACGCCACAGCCCTTATATATATAATATGTATAATTCTCATCTACCTCATCCTCGCCTCGCTCTACAACTCGTGGTTCACCCCGTGGGCCGTTTTGCTCAGCGTGCCGTTCGGTTTGATGGGAGCCTTTGTCTGTGCCTACCTGGGGTCATTGATTCACCTGCCGGGCATGGACAATAACATCTACCTGCAGACGGGTGTCATCATGCTCATCGGTCTGCTATCCAAGACTGCCATTCTGATTACGGAGTTCGCCTCTGAGCGCCGCGAACAGGGCATGAGCATCCGCGATGCCGCCTTCGAGGCTTGCAAGGAGCGCCTTCGCCCCATTCTGATGACGGTGTTCACCATGATTGCCGGTATGATTCCGCTCATCATCGAAGGTGGTGCCGGTGCAAACGGAAACCGTGCCCTCGCCCTTGGCGTTGTAGGCGGTATGTCCGTGGGTACCATTGCCCTGCTCTTCGTGGTTCCCGCCTTCTTCATCGTGTTCCAGAAGCTTCACGAGAAGTATCAGGGAAAGGAAGTGAAGAGTGAAGAGTGAAGAATTTGCTACCGCACGAAATATTAAAGAAATGAAGTATATTATGAAATCTAAGAATATAATTGTTGCCGCAGCCGTGAGCTTCATGCTCACTGGCTGTGGACTTTACAACAAGTACGAGTCAAAGGCACCATTGCCTGACGAGGCGTATGGCACCAGTCAGGACATCAAGGCTGCTGAGAATGGTACATCATTGGCCCAAATGTCGTGGCGCGAGTTCTTTACCGATCCTTTGCTGCAGCAACTCATTGAGCAGGTGCTTGCCAACAATACAGACCTGAATTCCGCCCGCATCGCTGTGGAGAAGAGCGAGGCATCGCTGAAGATGGCTCAGATGGCATACCTGCCGTCGCTCTATTTCTCACCTCAGGGAACGGTGGCCAAGTTTGACAGCAATCCGTGGTCGAAAACCTACAACCTGCCATTGCAACTCTCGATGGACGTCGACGTTTTTGGTAGCATTACCAACAAGAAACGTGCTTCAAAGGCAGTTCTTCTGCAGGCTCAGGTACGTGAGGAAGCCGTGCGCACCAACCTTATCAGTGCAGTTGCCCAGCAGTATTATATGCTTCAGGTACTCGACCACCAGCTGGAGATTCTCATGATGACCGACAGCCTCTGGAATGCCTCTCTGGAGACACAGAAGACACTTTGGGAGAATGGCAAATCATACTCCACCGCTGTCAACCAGATGGAGTCGTCCTACCTGAATGTCAAGACACAGATTGTCGATACCCGTCGCAATATCCGCGCCACGGAGAATGCTCTCTGCAGCCTGCTTGCCATCACGCCCCAACACATCAATCGCAACAAATGGGGCAGCTCCGCGTTGCATCATCCTGAAGCACAGGGAGAAACAGGTCAACGCATGTTCGACACGCAATTCCTGAAGATAGGAGTACCTGCCACCATGCTCGAACTTCGTCCTGACATCCGCATGGCCAACCACGCTATGGAGGAAGCCTTCTACAACACGAAGGCAGCCCGCGCAGCCTTCTTCCCCAGCATTACCCTCAATGGTGTTGCTGGATGGACAAACTCGGCAGGGAGTGCGATTGTAAACCCTGGCAAGTTGTTGCTAAACTTTGTGGGCCAGCTGACGCAACCCATCTTCGCTCGTGGCAGAATAAAGGCCAATTACAAAATCTCCCAGTTGACTGAGGAGGATTTACTGAAGAAGTATGTGCAGACCGTCATCGATGCAGGCAACCAAGTGAACGAGGCTATGGCAGACTGCCAGGCCGCACGCGAGAAGCATGCCTACTACCATCGTCAGGTGCAGGTGCTCAGCGATGCTTACACGGGTACTCACGAACTCATGGACAACGGTAAGGCGAACTATCTCGAAGTGCTCACCGCCCAAGAAACGCTTCTGAATTCTCAGCTCAGCGAGGCGATGAACATGTATAGAGGTTCACAAGCCATCATTGCCCTCTATATCGCTCTTGGCGGCGGCACGAAATAAACCTCTGGCAATCTTTATTCGTAGGTCAGCACGGTATCCAGCATCCGTGCATCGAGCTCGTAAGGAGGATTGAATGACGAGCTGGATACATAGTTGAAAAGTGATTGCTTCAAGGCACGAGCAGCAGGTCGATGGCTGAGGTCGGTATCGAGGTCGATGGCACAAACCAGTAGCCGTCCCTTCCCTACCCGAGTCTCGAAGATTACCCCCAGCCGGTAGTTGCGCTCGAAATTATCTATGGCCTGCACAATGGGACGGAAGCCATGAGGGGCATCGTTCAGGACGATAGCTTTGGATCTTCCTCGCACGTCGCCCCATGCTTTCTCCAATCCGTCGCAATAGTCTGAAGGTGCTCCTGCCGTACGGAAAGACTGTGCAGCAGAGAAACGCCCCAGCAGATCAGCCCATTGCCAATTGCCGTGTTCCTCGGTGGGGAAACTGCTTAATGCAGGATGTTCCGTCTGGCAGAGTATTCCCAGCGTACCTGTCTGATTGAAGAGCCGCATATTCCAAAAAGCAGGCATGAAGCTTCCCTCTACAGCATTATGCTGATGCGATACTTGGAACAAGCGGTACTTGTCATCACCGAAAAAAGCAGGCTTAACGGGGAATATACCCTTGTTGACATCAGAGAATAGCAGCACACGCTCGCCATCCGCCAGAGCACGGCGCGTCTCTTCGTCATACTCATAAGTTATTCGGACGTTGTCAGGCCGGGAAATTTCCTTCTCAGGATATACCCAAATGTCCCATTCATTCTGAAGCCCACAACCTTTCAACTGAAGAGTAAGCTTTGATGCTTTCTCCACATGAAGAGGAATATTCAGTTGCCCTAAGTTGGTGACACAACCATTTTGGGCCGTTGCTTTGTCAAGTTTGCCTTGAGCCAATGTACGCCCTTGTCCGTCTTTCAGTTTCCATTGGGGCAAAATCTTTAAATCATGACCCGCATAATTGGCAATCTCAGCAAAGCCTTCGAAGTTTTCTCCAGACGAGAAAACACGACGATGCATCTGCATCAGCAGTACTGACGAGCCACAAAACTGACGGAACTGACTGGGAGATATGAGTCCTTTGGAATCCCAGAAAGCATCGAGCCATCCCACTATGGCAGTACCTTGTCCAGGATAGTCACGTGCTTCCAGAATTTGGAACCCGGCAAAAGGCCAGGTACGCATACAAGCCTCAATATCCTCTTTGTAAAGGAGCACGCTGAATTGTCCGCTGGCCCTTGCAAAATCCTTGGCCTGGTCGAGCATCCCGTGAGTGTCAAGCGTATGTCTGTAGCCTTCGAAATTGAGGGCACGAAGAGTACCTGTGTATTTCCCTATCTCGTCGAAATCAGGATACATTTCCCACTGACCAATCTCATGACCCAATGTAGGCAGTTCAGCTCCTGTATTCCGACTTACGCCATTACCAGACACGCCTGCTATCCACCCTCCGTTCGACCATCGGTCCCAGTCTGTCTGAGGTCCTGCTATGCCACGCATTCCAGTCTCGATGAAATCACCATTGTCCTTCGTATGTCCGTTCTCTGCACGATAGAGATGCCGACTGTCTCGACTGCGTCCTTCCTTCACCAGAAGTTCCAATGGGCCAGACGACTCGTTGCCCATAGCCATTAGTGCAAAGGAGGGATGGTTTCCGTAGCAATCCAATATGCTGCGCAATTCACGACCCAAATATGCATCGCGCTCAGCATCTTTCCCAAAGGCAGGAGCATCCATCGACCAGAAAGGCAATTCCACCTGCAGGTAGAATCCTTCTTCATCGGCAGTTTGGAATGCAGCCTCAGGTGGACACCAGGAATGGAAACGCATATAGTTGAACCCGTAACTCTTGCAAATCCTCAGAATGCGTAGCCACGCAACCTTGTCCATAGGCGGATAACCTGTAAGGGGATAGACACACTCGTCAACCGGACCTCGCAAGAGAATAGCCTTTCCATTGACGAGAATCTGTTTGTCACGCACCTCGAGTACACGATTTCCATAAGTGAGATTAAAGCGATCATGGTACTTTGGACTCTTAAGTCTGACAGAAAGATGTTGCAAGCGAGGATTGAACTCGTCCCATACACCGCCTTTAGGTTGAAATGGAAGACGGACTTCAGTTCCTCCGACTGGAATATGGAACTGTTGCCCTTGAATTTCAACATCCTGCGTCTGAGCCGTCTCGTTACCCACTTGTACGAGAAGATAATCCTTATGAACCTGAGCATTTTCAATCCACACGGGAGAAGTTGCTCTCAGTTCCAACCGTCCAATCATACCGTTCCAGTTGCCTTGAGTATCTTCGGTAATCGCATGCACCCACGTACCAATAGGAATCTTATAGGTGTTGTCGACGCAGATGGTCAGATGATGCGTGCCAGGTTGCAGCATACCTAAACTGTAAACATGCGGAGTGGAAAGACTGTTCTGCTTACCAACGAATCGACCGTCAATCCAGACATTCGTTTCCCAGTGGCATCGCTCCAGAAAAAGCTCCACCCGTTGTCCCATCCATGAGGAGGGCAACGTAAATTCTTTTTGATACCACGCTTGTCCCTCGTAGCGCAGGACACGAGTCAATCTACCAACAGTAGGCTTTTCGTATGGGACTCCGAATCCACGCTCCTCGCACGAAGCAGGCATCTGGATAGATTCCGTAAGTGTATGCTCATACCAATGCGCATTTCTTCCCTCACCTTTAGGGTCAAGCGCAAACTTCCATTCGCCAGCCAGAGAAAGCGTCTGAGCAGAAGTTGGCAGGGTCATCACAAGCAATAGCAGAACAGTCTGCAAATAATGAATCGAACGAGGAATATGTTTCATAATTTAAATTTCGTTTGCTTTTCTTTCTTTTGGAATTAAGTAGTTAAGTAGATAACGCTTCACTCGTCCTGTGGACAGCAAACCATTACTGCATTTACCATTTACCGTCATCGTTATCGTCTTCGTTATCGTCTTCGTTATCCAGACAAAACTATCGGCTTAACTACTGACTACTTAACTACTGACTACTTAACTTCGTTAAACCCTACTCTTCTTTCAGAGTGTCCTTCACGAATTCCGTCAAGCGCTTGAACCACGAACGGCCTAAATCTCTCCAGTCAGAAGTACAATTGTTCCCTCGCGAGCCCATATCCACTTCCTTTTCTGCTATAGTTGTAATGCAAGAATCTTCAGAATCATCTGAATCGTCCGATTTAGGTTGAGGATAATATTTATCCCACAACAATCTCAGCGACTCGCTCCTCGCATTGCCATTCTTGTCCTGATCGCGCACTTTATCGAAACCAGTTGCCACCACAGCCACTTTTACCTGTTCCCCTATCGTGTCGTCGTGATACAGACCCCATAGAACCTCCAGGTCATCAGACAACGTATCCATGAAACTGTTGATCTCATTCAGTTCCTTGGTCATCACAGGCTTGTCCTTGCAGGAATAGATGATATAGAGCAATCGTTGTGCATTCTCTATTTCTCTTGCGTCCAGCAAAGGCGAGTTCAGCGCATCATTCATGGCCTTGAGGATACGTTTCTCTCCACTCCCGTAGCCAACCGAAACGATGGTTCCACCGCTATCCTTCATGACAGTCTCCACATCCTTGAAATCCCTGTTCACAGTTCCTTCCTTCGTGATGATTTCCGAAATCGTTTTGGTAGCAACCGTCAGAATATCATTCGCCTTGCCGAAAGCATCATCTATCGAAAGGTCGCTGTATATTTCCAGCAATTTCTCGTTGCTGACAACCATCAGCGCATCCACATTCTCCTTCATCTGCTCCACTCCAGCCAAAGCCTTCTCCATACGGGCCTTCTTCTCGAATCGGAAAGGAAGAGTCACCACCCCTACCGTCAGAATACCCTTGTCTCGAGCCAACTTGGCAATCAACGGAGCAGCACCAGTGCCAGTACCACCACCCAGTCCAGCCGTCAGGAATACCATCTTCGTCTCGTCCTTGAAGAGCAGTTCAATGTCAGCCATGCTCTCCTCAGCCTTCTCGCGTCCCTTCACAGGATCACCACCTACTCCCAGGCCTTCCTCACCCAACTGTATCCTTATGGGGACAGGTGACTGGCTCAGCGCCTGACTATCTGTGTTGCACACGGCGAAAGTCACATTCTTCACGCCCTGCTCATACATGTTCTTCACTGCATTTCCGCCACCGCCGCCTACGCCGATGACCCTAATCAAATGCTTCGTCTTGTCTTTGGGAATATTAAACTCAATCCCCGTCTGGTTGTTATCTTCCATAATTTTCTAGTTTATATCTTGTTCAATTATTCATTTATTGTCTCCTTTGGTGCAAAGACATGACAAGAGTCGAATATAATCTTTTGAGGGTATGAACTACAGGACAAGACGCAGCCCGATGGTGCCGTTCGTGTACGATGGCGCGCTGTAGCTGCGGCTCGACACACGGCAGTCGAGGCCGCTGAGGTGCCAGCTGCCACCCCGCTTCACGCGGTAAGAGCCCGAAGTGGGACCAGTCGGGTTGGTCTGTGCACTGCTGCTATAGCTGCTGCGATACCAATCTTGGCACCATTCCCAGACGTTCCCGCTCATGTCATAGATGCCCAACTCATTGGGCGCTTTGGTTGCTACTTTAATCGTCTGGTAAACGTTATACCATGCCACATCGCCAACAGTATTGCTGCCGCTATACGTGTAACCCTGCGAGGCATTGCCGCCACGAGCTGCAAACTCCCATTCCGCTTCGGTGGGCAGTCGGAAGGTCTTACCTGTCAGCTCATTCAGCTTGGTAATGAATGTCTGGCAATCGTTCCAAAATACTCTTTCCACAGGCAACTGATCAGACCCCTTGAAAGAAGAGGGATTATTTCCCATCACGGCTTTCCACAATTCCTGCGTAACCTCAGTCTCACCGATATAATAGTCATTGGTCAGCGTCACCTGATGAACAGGTCTCTCGTTGCTGTCGCCAGTGGTGCTACCCATCTGGAACGTGCCACCTTCAACCTTTATCATGACAAACGATACACCATTGACGGTGATGGTTGTACTGTTTTCATTATAAATAAAAACTTTTTCGGAAGCTTCACTCATTTCGCTGGTAAGTCCATGCCCAACCGCACATACCTTATAATATCTTGGACCATATCCTATACTTTCGTCCGTCCAGGCATTGGTCGTCACATTGTCTGCCATCAAATTAAATGTACCTGTAGATGTGTTGCTTCGATATACCTTATAAAATTCCACATACTTCACGGCATCCCAGCTTACATTTACCGTGAACTTTCCCTCTCCCTTGACTGAAATGACATTCTGTGGAGCTTGCAACTCAGGTTTAACACCATTGGATGTACTACTCGAAGAACTAGTCACATCATGACTTACCGCATAAATACGATAGTAATTGTTACCCTTGAGCGGGGTTGTATCTTGCCATAAGGGAGTAGTTATATTGTCTGCCACCAATGAGAAACTTCCTGATGAACTACTACTACGATATACCTTGTAAAACTCAGCATACTTCACAGAATCCCAACTTACATTGATGGCAAACTTCTCGTCGTCCATTGCTGCCTTCACATTCTGGGGAGCAGAAAGTTCACACTTCACGACATTTGTGGTAGCACTTGCACCACTCGTTTGACCATGACTCACAGCATAGATACGATAATAATTGTTACCCTTGAGCGGAGTTGTATCTTGCCATAAGGGAGTAGTTATATTGTCTGCCACCAATGAGAAACTTCCTGATGAACTACTACTACGATATACCTTGTAATACTCAGTATACTTCACAGCATCCCAACTTACATTGATAACGAAATCATTATCATCCAATGCCGCCTTCACGTTCTGGGGAACACCAAGCACATAGTCCACGTTGTCAGAGTTTTCGCTATGCGCACTCACGAGCCCATTGCCAACCGCCTCGACATAATAGTAATTGGTACCTGAGCGGGGCGATTCATCTGTCCAATGTGTCGCAGTGATTCCTTCAGCAACCAGAGAACCATTGCGATAGACGTTATAACTTTCCGCATACTTCACAGCATTCCAACTGACATTGATGACAAAACTGTTATCATCGAGGGACGCCCTAACGTTCTGAGGTTTATCCAAACTGACATAAATATAAACATTCGCTGGCCTGCTACTGGTCAGTCCGTATCCATTGGCAACAATCTGATAATAATTGTTCCCATCGAGAGGTGTCTCGTCTACGAAGCTGGTGGATGTTACATCGCTTGCGATAAGCGAGAAACTGCCAGACTTGTTGTTCTTGCTTCGATAGATGTCATAGCTTTCAGCGAAGCGTACTCTATCCCACTCCAGCCGTACTGCCAATTTCTCATCACTTTCCGAGATACTAGCCGTAACATTCTGTGGTGTATCCACGAAAACGGGCAAGGCATTGCCAGCCACCATATCTATGAATTCGTTGGCATAGCTTTTCATTCGACTGAAGTCACCACCAAGGGAACTGGAGCAGTCAAGCACAAGGAAAATGGAGGTTCCCGTGTAGGTAACGGTGCGTTGAGTGTTGTTGTCTGGTTGGAACTCGGAGTTCTTCTGCCAGGTCGATGACGATGGCATACGGTAGTAGTGTGTGATGTAGTTCATGGGGATGAGCCCGTTACCATCCAGTCGCTGCAATCCTGTGAAGGTAAAGGTAAGGAAGATTCCCGACTGGGTGCCCTGCACCAGACTGCCCGAACGGGCACGCATGCCGTGATAGGTGACATCATGCAGCGAGCGGTCTTGCATGCTGAAAGTTCCTTCGATGTAGAACTGGCTATTTTCAACGGACTGTCCGTCAAAGATGAAGCGCATACGTGACCCGTGGTCAATACCCGGCACTTTCACGCTGATCGTCTGACGATTGCTGATGCTGATAATCCTGTTGGCAATGTCCTGCAATCGGGAGCGTAAGTCATAGATACTGTTGACCTCAAAAGCATTCTCTTCAGTGGAAGCCAAGCTGACGAGGTTTTTCCTGAACATCTCCACGTCCGTCACGTCCTGACCTCGAAGACCGACCGTGTAGGCATTGATGGGCAGTTCTTGGATTTGGGTTTCCCTGATGCGACTGCTCATGGCATTCAGATAGTCGCGTGCCGTCCAGTAGGTATCGCTCATCATCGTGGAGCCGAGGTCAAGGCCATCGGTAAAGGTAATGAAATTGACGCTCTTCAACGGGGTTTTGAAATCATTGTTCTCCAACATGTCCAGGGCATTGTCCACCGCATAGTAGAGCAGAGTTCCGTCTTTCTGAGGCAGGCTGTTGACAAAGGACTTGTACAGGCTGGATGTACTCGTAGCCAACACGCCGATATCCTTCTTGTAGAGTTCGTCATTGAACCCAACGATGCCGATATAAGACATGGGCTCATCCACTCTGGCAACTTTAATGCTGTCGATCTCCTCGGCTGCATAGCTGAGGAAGACACTGCCATTGCGCCACATCTCCACGGTGCGGGGGTTGGAGTCAGTGACACGGATGCTGTCTATATCAGAGGAAGGGATACGTTTGATGACCACATTGTCCTGATAGACATTCAGATACTTTTGTGCCATACCCTGGAAAACAACAGTAAAGAGAGCAAGGCAGACAGATAATATTCTGGTTTTCATAGCAAACAAATGAATGAAATTGAGACGATGATCCGATGAAAGTTATTTAAGCAGAATCTTGCGCGTTGTGCCGTCTTTCATGCGAATGATGTAAACTCCCTTGTTGAGGCTGTTCTGCTTCCGCCCTTGAAGGTCAAAAATCTGTTCGATTTCATTGGCCACAGAAACAGGCTTTATGGCATCGGGGTTAGTCCCACCAGATGCGCCATTGAAAGTGAGCACACGCACGTTGGCATAAGAATACTCTGTCGGCCATTGCGTGTTCCAGATTTGTATTCCCTTCTCGCTGAACGTAATCTTATCGAGTTCGTCAAGTGAATAAGATGCAGCCTCATTCGATGATTTTGTGAAAACCTGAAGTGTCTCTTCAGATTTCGTGTTTTGTGCCATTCCTTCGTTCGCTGCAAAGAACATCAGGGCTACAAAAGGCAGAACTTTTCTTGTAATGATATGCATATCGTTTGAATTATTGTGTTAGATTGAATTTGTCATGTTTTCCTTTGCAAAGATAAGGATAATTAGCGGAAAAACAAAGGATACCGTCAATAAAATTATTCGCCGACGTTTTACCCGTCAATCGATAATGAAGACGTAGAGAGTCAAGAGGCAGAAGTCAAGAGTCTTGGGGCGTATTATTTTCAACCTGAACACAGACTTCCCTTTCCTGATTCGTCATGTTAATCTGCTAAACACAACACGTTGAGTTCCTCGACACAACACGTTGAGTTCCTCGACACAACACGTTGAGTTCCTCGACACAACACGTTGAAATTGCCGACACAACACGTTGTGTTTTCGGTCACGACGGGCGGGCTCATCTTTGACCTAAACCTCCTCGGAAGAAGATATCTGGAATTTCTTAACACGCACGGAATTACTCTGAGTAAAGGGGAAAAAGTAAAAGGGAAAAAAGTAAAAGGTGAAAAAGTGAAAAAGTAAAAAGTGGAAAAGGCAAAAGGGTAAAAAGGTGAAAAAGAAGTCACCCACTCCTCTGCGCAGTTGCAAAGGAGAAGGAAGGTGAAAAAAATTTTTATCAACTGCATTTTAGCCTACACTCTACACCACACCCCCGTAACATATTGATTATCATAAAGTAACATGGGTGT
>JAEEGH010025059.1_pt1 | contig 11989 bp, 15 predicted proteins | sample 9134181 | NCBI WGS metagenome assembly JAEEGH01 (sample SAMN16246544, study PRJNA631951) | gut metagenome | biome: gut microbiome; feature: rumen; material: DP-attached | host: Bos | place: Iran: Karaj | collected 2018-10
AAGTGATGTTTGCAGTAGTTACGCTCACACCGTCAATCGTGCCGGAGAAATTCGTCTTGCCACCACTCAGACCAAACATCGAGCCGTCGGCAAGCGCGTCCTGATAATAATGCAGAGCCGCAGCCACCGTGCCGTCGGAAAGTTGCTCTGCCGTAACCGATGTGCCATATTGCGAAGTACCGAGGACAAAAGCGTTGCACACAGTGAGAGTGGACCTGTCAAAATCGCCCGCCACAAGATCGTCGTGGTGAGAGACGTTTTGGGATGAGGAGCTTGTCTTACCAGCGAAATAGGAATTGATAATGGTCACAGAGCCGTTTCCGTCGCCGCCCACAAGTCCGCCAATCCAGTTGTCACCATTTACGGTGCTTGTGCTGTACACATTGGCGATGGTAACGGAAGATTTTTCTGCCACACCTCCCACTATTGAGCCGAGGTTATTATTAGAACTGCTGAAATACGAATCTACAATGCCGAGGTTCTTGACGACGGCTGTGCCGCTTACTTGACCGACAAATCCAACAAACCAGCCGTTGCCACTGACATAGAGTCCACTGATGGTGTGTCCCTGCCCATCGAATGTGCCGGAATAAACCTTGCCTTCATAAGAATCATTTCCTATCGGCGTCCATTGCACAAAGTCGCCTGTGTTGGCTTCGCCGTTGGCGTCCAATACTTTTTCGTTGACAATGATGTCGGCGGTCAGTTTGGCGTTGGCTGTTGCATTGCCATTGTTGACAAGCTCCGCAAAACCATAGAGCTCTGCAGCAGTGCCGATGAGGTAATAGCCGTCGTCATCCTGCGAAGGGGTGGTTGGCGTAATTGTGGTTTGTGCCCATGCCGTTGCAGTCGTGAGCATCATCACAAGCAGCAGCACTGCTGCCCGTCGCGTTGCGCCCAGCCCCGAGGCCGAGAGCGCGAAAAAGTTTTTCTTAATTCCCATTGTTATTGTTTATTTTTGATTATTTATTTGTCTCGTAGGGTATAAATAACAAAGCGGCCTTCCTTGCATTAATGCAAAGAAAGCCGTATATACGTTCACGATGCTATGTAGCACCGTTTTCTTGGTGTTTAGAGTATAGAGTGAGTTAACGAATTATTTGGCTTCTCCAAACAATTCGCGTTAAACAATGTTATCACAACATTCTTTTTCACTGTTGAAATATCGGTTTGGTCTGTGGTTATTCGAGTCCGTTTTTCTTCATCAGTTTGCGCAACTCGCGGTTGGAGATGCTGGCTTGGTCGGACTTATCGTAGATGGTGACAAGTGTAATGTCGGCACCGTCGCTCTCGACAAGCACGGTGTGGGTGATAACCCTCGCGCCACCGCTCTTGCCCTTGACTTTCGAGGCGATGGGAAAGCGCACCTTGCGAAGATGCTTGCCCAATGGCTCGCCCATGAGCGGTGACTTGCGTAAGGCATCGAGGAAGTCACGGTAGTCATCCTTCATCGAGGGATAGCGCTTCGCCAACTGCTTCAGGTCGCGGGCAAAGTCGGGCGTGGTGTCAATCTTACAGTTCATTGAGCAAATCCTCCGCATTGATACCTTGGAGCTGGCCGTCTTTCATCTGGCGCAACTGCCCGAAGGCATGATCAACCTTGGCGAGTGCCTGTTCCTTGGGCGTGGCAGCCGAGCGCACCACGTCGGCCTCGCTGTACGTCCAGCCCATCTTCGCAATCATCTTCTTAAAGAAGCTGACCTCATGGTTGGGAATGTTGATTGTAATTGCTGTCATAACGTCATCTAATCTATAAACACGCCACAAAGATACAAAGTTTTCCCGAATTAAAACATAGATATTCCGTTTTTTTAATAATAAAACCTATTATATAATACAAATTTAGGCTAAATACTTGCAAAATCATGCCCTAAACATGAAATGTTGGAAGTTGTTGTGGCAGTAGGACAAGTAACCGGCATTGGCGAAAGATCCTTTCTCAACCAGTAGACTTTGACTTGGTCTTTTTCATATTCGACATTAAAAGCGGGATTGCCGGTCAGTTCGACCGCTTTACCATTAATGTAGCCGTAGAGTTTTACGGCGCGTCCATGCCCGCATAACATATAAGTGACTTCGTCACTACTATCCTTACGGTGTATAGTCCAGAACCTCTTGCCGTCTTCGACTCTGACACTCACGTACTCGACAAGTCTATGAATTGCTTCGTACATTTCAGTGTGTGTGAGAGATTTGAAGAACTGCCACTGTTGTTGCCATGTCTTCAGCTCGATGATTTCTGACGACTGGTTCTGCAACTCGGCGATGCGTGCTTCCAAGTTTGAAACATCTGTTTTCAGCTGCTTTTCGTCAGCATTGACGGTCTTGACAGCCTTTTCAAACTCGTCATCTGTTAGTATCATATTAGCGTAATTCTTTCCGATGCGTCTTTTCTTCTCTGCGACCTTATCCAACTTGCCCTGAGCATCTTCCAGACGTGCGTTCAGTTTCTCAATTGCTCCCATTGCCTGCAACTGACGCTCTGTGCTGTCCTTTTTCTGTTCGTCAAACCACCAGACTGCAACAGTCTCGACAAGGCTGCAATCTACAAACCTACGATGCAGCGAAATTGTATTATCACAGTACATGTCACTGTCTTTGTATTCTGCTTTGTGTGCTGCACATATATAGTTACGGTGTGAGAGTTTGTAATTACGTCCGCAGTTTTGACACTTGATAAGACGCTCGCCAAATGCCTGCTTACGTTCCTTACTGCCGTTATAATTTTTGAGTCTGATTTCGTTGCACCTGTCCCAGAGTTCCTCGCTGACAATTGTGCCGCGATACTTTTCACGTGATATAAACGATGCAACACGACCAGCAGAAAAGAACTTGTCAGAGCGTTTGCAGATACCGTTATTTCTGAGATACATTGCAATGTCAATGTTTGTCTGGGCGGTGCGGTTTATGTCACCTGCATACATCTTATAGGCCTTTCTGATAACTTCCGCTGCAACTTCGTTGATGACTTCGCGTTGATTGACAATCTTATACCAAAACATGACGGGAGTGCCAATCCATTTGCCCTGCTCCTTTGCACATTTCTTACCGTTGGCAAACCGCTCTTTCTTGATTTTCATTTCTTGCGCTGCCATAACACCCATCAGGTAAATCATCATCTGACCACCGAAAGAGACAGAGCCGTCACGCTCGAACAGTCTGACGTTAGGAGTATCACATACCAACTGAATACGACTGTCAGTAAGCCACTGCACCACACTGGATATAACATCCATGCGCCTGCCAAGACGTGAAATCTCAAAGACATAGACTGCGTTAATGCTACTGTCTGATGTTATAGCAGACTGCAATTGCTGCAAGCCCTCACGCTCGTCTTCTGATAACTTGATTGCACTTTCTTTGTTGCTAATTACAACCAAATCGTTTTTTGAGTAACCGTCGGCAATTGCTACGGTTGTCATTCGGTTCACTTGCTCAGTGTAGTCCTGCGCTTCTGTACTAACTCTGGCGAAAACCACCGCCTTTTTGTTTTCGTTGTTCGTCTTCATAACTTTGTAATTTTACGGATAATACTTTGAACTTGATTCCGATTTTGAGTAAAAGCATATTTTATCTCACTTGGACGCTACAAAGTTACGAAATATACAAATATAAAAACTTGTTCGTCATCAAATGAGGATGTGCCTATTTGACACATCCTCTTTTTCTTGTGAAATTGTAATGTAATATTGTAATATTGTAATATTTCAACGTTCATTCATCCTTCGCCCTCACATTGTCAATCCATGCCTTTGCAAGGGCCTCATAGTCGGGCACCGATCCGCACTCTACGCGCGCCATGGCCGCCACAAGTGCTATATACTCATAGTCGGCGAGCGTGGTGTATTGCAGCAGCCCCGAGTATGCCAGCACGCTTCTGATGTAGCCTGTCGTGTCGTTCTCTGTCGACGGTGCCCACCGCCTGACGATATCGTTGACCGTTCGGATGCCTTTCTTCCTATAGGTCATGAGAATCCTGAAGGCAGCCCTGTAGCCGTAGTAGAAGTCCTGAAACACGCAGAACCGCTTGTCGTCCTGCAGCGCGGCCAGCCCCTGCCAATTCTGTCCCTTCTCGATATTCAGCGGGTTGTAGTTCCTGATGCCACGAGGCATACGACCGGAAGCACTTGTCTTCCGGTCGATTTGCTTAGAATGGTCCATGTCCCATGCAACTAGTTGTTCCCATGGCGGTCAGAGCCGCCGTCAGAATACTGATGATTACCTGAATAATCGTTTTCCAAGTCTCCTTTTTCATAATTGTCAATTATCAATTGTCAATTATACTTAATCCCCCTCGCCTGGCTCATCACCATTGTTGGTGTTCGTTGGCGTCTGGCCAGAGCTACCGCTACCCGAAGAGCTGCCGCCAGCCACGCCCTGGGCAAACTTCTCCAGGCTCTCGATATGCACGAGCGTCTTCTGGTTGGGCTTCTCGCCGATCTTGGTCAGAATCTTCACGCCCTCCACACTGAAGGTGATGGCGTCCTTCATTCTGCGCGAAGTCAGCTCTTCGCCCTTCTCGTTCTCAGGGATGAATCGGATGTGCACACCCTCGATGGCGTCGCGCACGCTGACCGATCCTGCTGCCAGCTGGGCTGCGGTCACACCGCCCTTCGCCGACTCGATCTTCGGTACGAAGGTGCCCAGACCGTCCCACTTCACAGGCTGTCCGCCGGTCAGCAGCTCGACCATCACCTTGGTCAGTCGCTGAATCACACCCTCTACGATGTCGCGGCTGTACACCGACTGTTCGAAAGCCACGCGCTCAATCAGTCCGCGCAGACTCAGCGTCTGGGGAGGATAAGCCTCAGGATAATACTTGCCGAATGCGGTCGACGTCTCGTTCATGTTCTTCTTGTAAACTACAGGAAATGCTATTTTTCTTTGTGCCATAATAATTTTACATTTTTAATTACTTCCAGTCTGCCGGCTCCTAACCCTCCGTCTCCCGTCAGCACGTCGCCACTCTGTCGGCAAGTCCCGGACACTCTGTCGTCTGGTGGCTGCGAATGCTCTGTGGTACTACGCTCGGTTTTCAGCCGCTCTGCTGGTTTTCAGGTGCAAAGATAGGGCCTTTTTGCCATACTTCCAAACAAATTCCAGACGCAAAATCCACGTTTGTGCACATTTAGGAACTTTAACATCGCATTTGGTAGTTTCGCCTTTTTTTCGTATCTTTGTATACAGAATAATAAAACATAAACGATATGAAAATACAAGACAACCGAATCTACACAAAGCGCGAGATAGGCAACATCTATTTTCCCACGCTCAGCGAGCGTGCCCGCTGGCGCGCGGTGATGAACATCTGTCAGGGCGAGCCCCTCCTCTACGACCTGTTCCACAGTCGGCGAAATCACATTCGTGGTGATGAATTACGTCGCCTAATATTCTTATTATCAGGCACTTACACTCAACCATGATCACCGTAAAACATTACAATATTACAATATTACATTACAATTTTGCGATTTCTGCATTACACCTTCTTTTGGTGGGATGAGGTCTTTTATATTATATATTTATATATAAATAAATAATATAAACCCTTCTTATCAGATCAGAGAAAGTGTAATGCGCATTTTCACCCCTTTTCCACTCTTTTTCCAAATCTGTAATGTAATATTGTAATATTGTAATAAACGCCGTGTGTATACAAAAGCTAAAACCGCCCCTGCAGGGTTAATAATCAATAAATCTTGCTTATCATGGGGACTTTATCCGTGATATACACTCCACTTCCAAGTCACCTCCGGGTGACTTTTTTTGATTATCCTTTCTGATCAGGTACCGGTTCTCTGATTGTCCCTGAACATCCGAAGAACGAAGGATCAGTGGCAGGGATTGAAGAAAGAGCAGACAGACCCGTCTTTCTGCCAGTTTGAGAACTTAGCGTATGGGTGGAGAGCAGCTTTCAGGCTGCTCACCCGTACCTACTACCACACGTACAGGCTCTACACCATCAGGGCCATCGTCAGCAAATGGGCGCCACCTAACTTTTAGTTTACGCCACAAAATTACACAAAAATCTTAAAACATAAATTGTTTTTTGGAATAATATCGCTATCTTTGCAAAATGTATTGAGAAATAATGGAATTTACGATGAATGATATCAATATAAATAATATATGTCAGGAACCTGGTACCTGGCATATTCAGGCCTACTTTGTCACTATGAAACGAATAATGACGATAATGTTACTTGTGCTTGTTGCAGCCTTCTCGCAAGCACAGAAGAAGTATTTGGGTGGTGATATATCGCTGCTCCCTTCTTATGAAGCACAAGGCACTGTATATAAAGACTATAATGGGAAGCAGGTGAGGCTTCTGCCTTTTCTCAGGGAACAGGGGTGGAACACCATACGTGTGCGACTGTTTGTTGACCCTCAGAATGCTCCTGAAGAACATAAAGGGGAAGGTGTGTGTCAGGATCTGAACTATGTTATCGCTTTCTGTCAGGAAATAAAAAAGGCTGGCATGCAGATTATGCTCGACTTCCACTACAGTGACACGTGGGCCGACCCAGGCAAACAGTTCACCCCTAAACGCTGGGGACAGGCTGATAGCCAACAACTGGCTGACAGTGTCTATGCCTACACAAAATCATCGTTGCAAGCAATGAAACGTGCAGGTGTAGAGCCAGAGCTGATACAGGTGGGTAATGAAATAACCAATGGTATGCTTTGGCCCACAGGACATATTGATCCTGCCAAGGATGACAACTGGGACACGCTGGGATCATTTCTCCGCTCAGGTAGCAAGGCTTGTCGCGAAATATGTCCCAAGGCTCAAATTATCATCCATACCGAGAAAGCGGGAGACTGGGGTATAACATATTCTTATTACCAACACCTACAACAACAGCAAATTGACTACGATATCATAGGACTAAGCTACTACCCCATGTGGCATGGCACTATTCCCAATCTGGCCATCAACCTGCAAAGGCTTAGTGAATACTTCCCCGACAAACCCGTCATGATAGTTGAAACTGCTGCCTACTATTCTCATGAAAACGACCCATGGGCCAAGCCAGAGCAATATGCTGAGTTCTATCCTATAAGCAAAGAAGGACAGATGCTATTTACCCGTGAGTTAGTTACTGAAATCAAGAAGCACAACAACGTCATTGCTCTCTTCTGGTGGTTCCCTGAGGAGAATGCCTTTGGCAACAATGTGGTTAAAGGGTGGCTCAACCGTGGCCTCTTTGACAACCATACTGGTCAGGTCATGCCAGCGATGAAGGAATACAACAAATTCTTGCCTTAAAGTCTTATCCTTTTAGAAAAAAGTTGTATCTAGTGATTTTTATCGACAAATAGCCGCCGACTTTTTGCTATAAAAATTACGAAAACGTTTGAGCCCGAGCACAGGAAAGGTCAAAAGATCAGAGGGACAGAAGATCAGAGGGACAGGTCATCCGTGTGCACTCGCCTCACATCGGAACACCCCTTATTAGACAACTTTCTATGCCATTTCGCTGATTTGTCTCAAAAAACCGTGGTTGTCGCAACAACCTGAGACAAAAATCAGCAAAAAACTTGTTTCTTCTCAAAAACCGTCCTATCTTTGCATCGTCGAAAGGAAACAAACGACACAACTGAAGAAAATTTATTAACAACAAAATTTAATAGTTATGGCAAACAAGAATTTCAATGCAAAGAAGGTGCTCATGAGCACGGTTGCAGCAGTCGCTTTATCATTCGCAGTTACCACCAATGCAGACGCCGTTAGGGTAAAGGTAAGAGTAAAAGCTCCACAGCCTAATAAGTGTGTTGTTGAAAAGAAGCAGCAGAAGCAGCAGAAGGAAGAAAACAAAGGATTCATCTATTTCATGAAGCAGATATTCGGCGTTCGAGTATAGAATTAAGAAATTTGGGAACGGTATTATATCCACTCCACTTTCAAGTCACCTTCGGGTGACTTTTTTGTTTATCCTTTGTATCAAAACAATTTTGCACGCACTAAGTGCAAAATCTCAAATCAGGCTATCTTGGACGCACTATTGCGTATCATGGTGACTGAACCCGTATGATCAGGTACTGGTTCTCTGATAGTCCACGAATCCGAGCAACTCACCCTTGCCTGGATTCTTTATTTTGATAGATTTTGATTCAGATTTTGATTAATTTTGAGGAGCGCAGCGACGACCCAATAACACAACCCTTAACTTCGTTTTCATTTTAACACCAAAGAATTTTCAACTTTCCTTTGGTTTTTAAATTTCTTTTTCCTATCTTTGCAATCAGATTATACAAAATGAGAATGATGAAACTATCGATATTACGGCATAATACGGCAAATGGGGGGGGGTATCTTTAAAAGATGCTTCAATGCTCGTATCCTGCTATTTCCCCTCACTCTATTCCTATTTATTTGTATATTCTTCTCCTCTTGTGAGAAGGACGTTCCTACGACAGACGAACTGGAGAAGCTGAACCAACGCTCTCCGTCACAATCCGACTCCATCACTGGCGGCATCACCATTATCATCACCATTGATACCACTTGGGCCGGCGACACCACTATCCACTATCGCTACGAAGGCGATAGCATCATTTATTATTAGACAAATGACTATGATCATGCTATTCAAAAGACGCAATAAATATTACCACCAAGACCGCATAGCAATGCAGATAGCCGACCGCTACGGTCTGACCCACGAGTATAAGATTGCCCGTCGTCATCACCTCAACCCCATCGAAGCCCTTGAAGATTGGGATATGATGAAGGCGGAGGACTATAAGCTCTTTGAAAGTGATATGACTACCATTTTTATATAATCAAATAATGTACTAACTAAAAAGAAATTAATATGGAAATGTTTTGGGTTATTGTAATCATAGTTGCTATTGTTGTAATTGGATTTATTGCCAATTCGGTTGATGAGGAGAAAAAGAAAGAGTGCAAAGATACACTTGACGCTAAAATTAGCAAGCTCCCCAATAGGCAAAGTTTTAAGAAAATCTTTGGTCAAAACAATCGTTACGCTTTTATCTTAGACAATATTGGCAAGGTTATATATTATATGGATACAGAGCAAACAAGCAAGGTTTCCTTTGATCAAATCATTAGCGTTGAAATTCTTGAAGACAACACCTTATTATCTTCGAAGTCTACAACTCGTACTATTGGTGGAGCATTATTAGGCGGGGCACTTGCTGGAGGAGCGGGATTGGTTGTTGGTGGATTATCTGGCGATTCAATACAGAAAAAGAAAGTTTCCAAAGTTCTAGTTAAGATTAAGATTAGGGACTACTCAACACCATCGTTAACAATTCCATGTTTTGATGCATTAAAATTAACTGGTTATAATGAAATTAAGACAACAGATAATCTTTATGGACATTTCTATAAGGAAGAACTTCAAAATGCTCAAAAGATTGCTGACTATGTCAGTGTTATTATTGATGAAGTTGACAGACAAGAAAAGAAATCTACAGTTGCAAATCCTAGATTATCAGAGAAGCCCTCTGTTGCTGACGAATTAGCAAAACTTGCAAAATTGAAGGCTGATGGAATTTTGACAGAAGAAGAGTTTCAGGCACAAAAGCTGAAACTTCTTAGTTAATCTAGATTGGGATATAATCTACCCGAAATACTATAAACTATTTCAATAACAGCCCATACAAATAATATGTCTGAGAAAAGTAATGATATGTCAAAAGACAGAGCACCTTTCTTGATAGTTTTACTAATATTCGCTATCGAGGCAGCTCTAGTTTTCTTCGTTTTGTTTTTTAACTCTGACCTTATTACTATTGGTAGAATGATTCATTATCTTATGTTTATATGTGGAGGTATGTGCGGTTTATGGGGATACCTTCCTGATGGAAAACTGACAATGAAGTATCAGATATTATTTTTCGCTGTAATTCCATTGTGTGAATTCATTCTTGTTCAGTTGCTAGGTATAAGCAACTGGTGGGGAGTTTTATTCTATTTCGTGTATGCAGCAATCCTGGGTAATATATTTGATATGGATTTTGAAAATGATTCGCCTACAGGACATGGTCGTTCCGGAGAATTCGGAGCAGCTCTATTTGAAGGCTTTATGCGTGGACTTTTGAAAAGATAATAAAACTAAAGACATATGGAATACGGAATAGTCTATTTATTAACAAATCCTGTGATGCCAGGCCTTGTAAAGATAGGAATGACAACACAAGAGGATATAGATAAGAGGATGAGAGAACTCTATACAACTGGAGTTCCTGTGCCCTTTGAGTGTAAATTTGCTTGCAAGGTGAAGAAGAGCGACTGCCTCAAAATTGAGAAAGCACTACATAAAGCTTTCGACCCGCAGCGCATCAATCAGAACCGCGAGTTTTTCCGTATCAATGTAGAACAAGCACAAGCAATTCTTGAACTATTCCATCATGAAGATGTGACAGAAGATGTGAGCGAAGAGATTCAAAATGACCTAACAGATGAAGATAAAGCCGCTAGCACAAAAGCACAAGCCAAACGTCCTGCGCTGAACTTCTACGAGATGGGATTACAGAAAGGTGATATTCTACTTTGGAAAGACGATCCTTCAATCTCAGTGTCTGTCACCTCAGAACGTAAAGTTCTGTATGATGGAGAAGAAACCTCTATCAGCGCATTGTCTGCAAAACTGAAAGGTTATAATGTCAGACACATCTCTCCCGGAGCCCATTGGCTATTCAAAGACAAATTGTTGAGCGACATCTATGATGAAACTTATCCTTTTGAAGAATAAACAATGCACACGTGGTATTTCACCACAGTGACGCTTTTTAATATGTAGTTAGCCTTTTCTGGCTGAGAAGTTAGGGGAGGTTTTAATAAGGAAATAATTAAAGAAAAGATATATGGCAAAGAAACAAATAAAAGAAAAGGCTATTGAAGAATCGCTATGGGAATCGGCGAATAAGCTGCGTGGCTCAGTAGAGCCATCGGAGTATAAGCATGTGGTGCTGAGTCTTATCTTCCTGAAATATGCGTATGATCGCTTTACGGAACGACGTAATGAACTGATTGCTGATGGGAAGGAGGCTTTTGCTGATAACGTCGTATTCTATAATGCTAAGAATGTTTTCTATTTGGAGCCGGAAAGCCGATGGAACTTCCTGATAGAGAATGCTAAGCAGAATGATATCGCCATCAAGATAGACAAGGCCTTAGCAAAGGTTGAAGAATGTAACCCGACTCTTAAGGGCGCATTGCCCAGCAACTATTATGCAGGTCTCTCTTTAGACCGCACAAAACTGGCTGCTCTACTTGATGAGATTAACAAAATCGACACGCTGAAAGATCCTGAGAACGATTTGATAGGTCGCGTGTATGAATACTTCCTTGGTAAGTTTGCTATTGCTGAAGGTAAGGGTAAAGGTGAATACTATACCCCAAAGACCATCGTAAATCTCATTGCTGAGATGATAGAGCCATACAGAGGTAAGATTTACGACCCTTGTTGTGGCTCTGGTGGTATGTTTGTACAGAGCATGAAGTTTATCGAGGCCCATCATGGAAATAAGCGTGATATCTCCGTCTATGGACAGGAATACACAAACACTACTTATAAACTAGCGAAGATGAACCTCGCTATTCGAGGCATTGCCTGTAACCTAGGTGAGATGGCTGCTGATACTTTCCATAACGACCAACATAAGGATTTGAAGGCTGATTTCATCATGGCTAATCCTCCCTTTAACCAGAAAGCTTGGAGAGCCGATAATGAACTGGTTGAAGATCCTCGTTGGATGGGATATGATACACCTCCAACAAGTAATGCCAACTATGGCTGGATTTTGAACATCGTCAGCAAGCTTTCTGCAAATGGTGTTGCTGGTTTCCTTCTGGCTAATGGAGCTCTGAGTGGTGATGGTACTGAGTTAGCTATCCGCAAACAACTCTTGCAGAACCATTTGGTAGAGGCTATTGTGATATTACCTAGAAATATGTTCTATTCTACGGACATCAGTGTGACGATGTGGATACTCAACCACAATAAGAAGGCTC
>JAEEGH010025060.1_pt1 | contig 11989 bp, 9 predicted proteins | sample 9134181 | NCBI WGS metagenome assembly JAEEGH01 (sample SAMN16246544, study PRJNA631951) | gut metagenome | biome: gut microbiome; feature: rumen; material: DP-attached | host: Bos | place: Iran: Karaj | collected 2018-10
CATCGTTTCGGGAGACGGCATCTACCGGATGGATTACAACAAAGCCCTGGACAGCCATATCCGGAACCGGGCCGACATCACCGTGGTCACCACCACGATGCAGGACTGGGACGATCCGGGCCGCTTCGGCCAGGTCATTACCGATGAGGACGGCCGTATCGTCGATTTCGACGAAAAGCCCATGGTAGCCCGTACGAACGAGATCAACTGCGGCATCTACGTGATCCGCAGGCGGCTTCTGATCGAACTCCTGGAGACCTGCATCCAGGAAGACCGTTTCGATTTCGTGCGCGACGTGATCATCCGCTACCGCAACCTGAAAAGGATCTACTCGTATCATCTGGATTCCTACTGGACCAATATCGCGTCGGTCCGAGCTTATTACAGGACCAACATGGATTTCCTGAAACCGGAGATCCGGAAGCTCTTCTTCCGTACCGGGAATGGGATCCTGACCAGGGTCAACGATTTCCCGCCGGCGAAGTACAACCCGGGCTGCTCGGTGAAGAACGCCCTGGTGGCCAGCGGCACCATCATCAACGGAACAGTGGAAAACTCTGTCATTTTCAAGAAATCGTACATCGGAAACGGCGCCGTCATCCGGAATTCGGTCATTTTGAATGACGTCTATATCAGCGACCAATCTGTCATAGAGAACTGCATCGTGGAAAGTCATAATACAATCTATGCGAACAGTAAGTATTCTGGCGATCCCGATGATGTCAGGATCGTCATGGAGAATAACGACCGGATCAAGTTATAACCGGTGGAAAGAGGGGAGTACATGAAGATCACTGATGTCAGGGTCCGGAAGGTTGAGTCCGAAGGGAAGCTGAAAGCGGTGGCCTCCATCACGATCGACGAGGATTTCGTGGTTCACGACATCAAGGTCATTGAGGGCGAGAGGGGTCTGTTCATCGCAATGCCCAGCAAAAAGTCAGCAGATGGAGAATATCGTGATATCGCACATCCGATCAACTCAGACATGAGGGGGGCACTTCAGGACAAGATCCTTGAGGCATACTCCAAAGCTTCTCTTGAAGAGGAGAACCAGGAGACAGCCCAGAGTTGACAGACGCATTTGAAAAGAGAATAATAGGTTTACCAGGGGGCTTAGACGTCTAGGCCCCCTCATTTTTTGACATCAGATTTGGGAGAGTTTTATGTTCGGATTTTTGAAAGCTCTTTTTGGGGAAAAGAGATGTGAGGAAGAGGGAAAGATGTACGTGATCGTGGGGCTTGGAAACCCTGAGAAAAAATATTTTAAGACAAGACACAATGTGGGATTCGAGGTTATCGACGCATTGTCTGACAAATACAATATAGGCCTCACCGAGACAAAGTTTAAGGCGGTCTACGGCAAGGGAAGGATAGGAAACGAGCGGGTGATATTGGTAAAGCCCCTGACCTATATGAACCTTAGCGGCGAGGCAGTAGCCCCCATCTGTAATTACTTCAAGGTGGACTCCAAAAGTGACCTCATCGTTATCTCAGACGATGTGGAGCTGGATGTGGGCAAACTCCGGGTTCGGCCCAAGGGCAGTGCCGGAGGTCATAACGGCCTTAAGAACATCATCGCACAGCTGGGACACGACGAGTTCTCCCGGGTAAGAGTAGGCGTTGGGAAGAAGCCCAGGGAGTGGGACATGGTTGACTGGGTCCTGGGCCACTTTGAAGGTGAGGACGCAGTCACAATAAAACAGTCGATAGACCGGGCAGCACAGGCAGCGGTCTGGATAATTGAAAACGGCACAGAAAGTGCCATGAACGAATTTAACGGGAAGAAATAATGAGAGCCATCACAACACCCCTTAAGGAGCTGCAGGAGTTCAACGAAATAAACACCTATCTGGAAAAGCCCTTTGCCTGCGCAGAAGTTACCGGATGCGTGGCATCACAGAAGCTGCACTTCATAGACTCATTGGGAGCCGACTTCAAGTACAGGATAATAGTCACTTATTCTGACCTTCGGGCAAAAGAGATCTATGAGGACTACAGGTTCTACGACAGGAACGTCACAGTCTATCCGGCCAAGGATCTTATCTTTTACCAGGCAGATGTACACAGCAACGAGATAGTGCGCCAGAGGATCAGGTGTCTTCGCCGTCTGCTGGAGGGAAGGCCTGTCACTGTGGTGACGACCTTTGCTGCCCTGATGTCTCCGCAGATCAGACCGGAAGTCATAAGGGACAACATCCTGGCCATAGATAAGCGCAGCACCATCGATGAGATTGAGATCGCAAAGAGACTGGTGACAATGGGATACGTCAGGAACTACCAGGTGGAGGGCCCCGGCGAATTCTCGGTAAGGGGTGACATTGTGGACGTCTTCGACCTGACCGAGGAAAACCCTTACAGGATAGAGCTGTGGGGGGATGAGATCCAGTCCATAAGGAGCTTTGACATACTCTCCCAGAGGTCCCTGGAGAAACTGGAATCCATTGAGATATATCCAGCCTCCGAGATCATCCTGGATGAAAAGAGCATGGAAGAAGGCCTTGGCAAGATCCAGGAAGACACTGACAGATGCGTGGAGGCACTGAGGTCAGAGTTCAAGACCAAGGAAGCCCATCAGCTGAAGGTCCAGACCCAGGAACTTAGGGAACAGCTTCTGGAACTTAAGCTCATGGTCAACCTTGAGAGCTATATAAGATATTTTTATGAAGATACAGTCACCCTGCAGGAGATGTTCCCCAAGGGAAAGAGCTGCATCTTCATTGACGAGCCCGGAAGAGTGATAGAGCATGCCACGGCGGTGGAAGCGGAATTCAGGGAGAGCATGAAGAACCGTGCCCAGAAGGGCTTTGTTCTGCCCGGACAGATGGATGTGCTCTACTCCGTGGACAACTGCATAGCCAGAATGGGAAATGGCAGGAGGGTGCTGATCTCAACTCTGAAAATGCCGTCTTCCCAGAATCTTTTTTCCCCGGAAAAGAGCTGGGACATCAAGGCAAGGAGCATCGCCCCCTACAACAACAGTTTCGACGGACTGGTGAAGGACCTTAAGAACTATGTTAAGCAGGGATACAGGGTCCTGATACTGTCAGGTTCAAGGACCAGGGCAAAGAGGATCGTTGAGGACCTTCGGGACAACCTGGTGACGGCCTTCTACAGCGAGGATCCGGGCAGAGTCCTCAAGCCCGGGGAGATCATGACCTACTATGGCAAGATCTTCGGGGGATTTGAATACCCTGACGTGAAGTTTGCCGTAATTGCCGAGAGCGACATCTTTACGGAGCACGTCAGAAAGAAAAAGAAGAAAAAGAGCGCCTATAAGGGAGAGAAAATAGAGGGCTTCTCGGAACTTAAGATAGGTGATTACGTGGTCCACGAGGACCACGGCCTCGGGATCTACCGGGGAATAGAAAAGATCGAAACAGACCATGTGGTCAAGGATTATATAAAGATAGAGTACGGCGACGGCGGCAATCTGTACGTTCTGGCTACGGGGCTATCCGTGATACAGAAGTACGCCTCCGGCGGCTCGGATGACGAAAAGAGGGGAAAGCCCAAGCTAAACAAGCTGGGGGGTACCGACTGGACCCACACCAAGGCAAAGGTCAAGGCAGCGGTGGAGGAGGTGGCTCAGGACCTGGTGGAACTCTATGCAAAGAGGCAGCAGGCCAGCGGCTATGAATTCAGCAGGGATACCGTCTGGCAGCAGGAGTTTGAGGATGCCTTCCCCTATCAGGAGACTGAGGACCAGCTCATAGCCATCGATGACACCAAGCATGATATGGAGTCCTCCAGGATTATGGACAGGCTTATCTGCGGCGACGTGGGCTTTGGCAAGACGGAGATCGCCATCAGGGCGGCCTTCAAGGCGGTCCAGGACGGCAAGCAGGTGGCGGTACTTGTGCCCACCACGATCCTGGCCCAGCAGCACTACAACACCTTCTCCGAGAGGATGAGAGATTTCCCGGTGAGAATAGATCTTTTGTCCAGATTCAGGACCGCTGCCGAGCAGAAAAAGAGTCTGACGGACTTAAAAAAAGGCCTGGTGGACATTGTGATAGGAACCCACAGGCTGCTCTCTGCAGATGTTGCATACAAGGATCTGGGACTCCTTGTGGTGGATGAGGAGCAGCGCTTTGGTGTAACTCACAAGGAGAAGCTCAAGAAGCTGAAGGAGAACATAGATGTCCTGACACTTTCAGCGACCCCTATTCCCAGAACACTCCACATGTCCCTGGTGGGCATCAGGGAAATGAGCGTTCTGGAGGAGGCCCCAGGAGACAGAATGCCCATCCAGACCTACGTCATGGAGTACAACGAGGAACTGGTGAGAGAGGCAATTGTCAGGGAGATGTCAAGAGGCGGACAGGTTTACTACGTCTACAACAGGGTCAGCACCATCGCTGACGTGGCTGCCCAGATCGGCAAGCTGGTACCTGAGGCAAATGTGGCCTTTGCCCATGGGCAGATGAAGGAGTCGGAACTGGAGAGAATCATGTACGACTTCATCGATGGCACGATAGATGTACTGGTCTCCACCACCATCATCGAGACCGGGCTTGATATACCGAATGTAAACACCATGATAATCCACGACTCCGATAAGATGGGACTCTCACAGCTCTATCAGCTAAGGGGGAGAGTTGGCAGGTCCAACCGCACAGCCTATGCCTTCCTGATGTACAAGAGGGACAAGATGCTGAAGGAGGTGGCGGAAAAGAGACTCTCTGCCATCCGTGAATTTACCGATCTGGGCTCTGGCTTTAAGATCGCCATGCGTGATCTGGAGATAAGGGGCGCAGGAAGCCTTCTTGGGAAAAAACAGAGCGGCCACATGCAGGCTGTCGGATACGACCTCTACTGCAAGATGCTGGGTGAGGCCGTCAGATACAAGAAGGGAGAGAGCACACAGGATGCTGTGCTGGATTCCATTTCCACCAGCATTGATCTTGATGTGGACGCCTTCATACCAAATGAGTACATTCTGAACGAGGAACAGAAGCTGGAGATCTATAAGAGGATCGCAGGCATTGAGAATAAGCAGGAGTGCGACGATATGAAGGATGAGCTTATCGACAGGTTCGGAGAGGTGCCGCAGCCGGCAGACAATCTTCTTCGTATAGCTCTTTTGCGCTCAAAGGCCCATGCGCTGTACATTCCTGAGATAAAGGGAGGACACGGGGAGATAGAGATCAAGATAAATCCAAACGCCAGGATAGACGCCGGAAAGATCCCGGGCTTCATCGCCTCCTATAAGGGGCAGATGGCCTTCCACAGCGCCGGAACACCGGTCTTTGTATACAAGTACAAAAATGACTTAAGTCCCGAGAAGGCGGGACAAAAGCTTTTGGAGGATGCGGAAAGCATAATTGAAAAAATGCTGGATCTGGCCGCTGAATCAAAAAAGCATTGATATGTTCGGTTTTATAATAAACTGTGTTATAGTATTAACCATATATATTAGCAGGGTAGATGCAGTAAGGAGGAGAAAATTATGATAAATCAGACTTACAGAGACATGCTGGGAGCCAAGTCGGTTATAAGGGAGCTCTCTGAATACGCCACAGCCCGGGGCAAAGAGATAGGATATGAGAACGTCTTTGACTTCAGCCTGGGCAATCCCAGTGTCGAGGTTCCAAAGGAGTTTACGGATGAGATGATAAGACTCCTGGAGACGGAGGATACCATGACACTTCACGGTTATACGCCAAGCCTTGGCAATCCTTTGTACAAGCAGGAGATCGCGAAGTCTTTGAACAAGCGCTTTGGCATGAACTACGGTCCGGAGCACATTTTCCCCACAACAGGTGCGGCAGGAGCGATCGCCCACGCAGTAAGAGCAGTGACAGAGCCCGGGGATGAGGTAGTTGTTTTTGCGCCATACTTTCCTGAATATGGCCCTTACATAACAGGAGCAGGACTTAAGCTTAAGGTTGTTCCGGCTGATACAAAGAGTTTCCAGATCAATTTTGACGCTTTCCTTGAGGTCTTAAATGAAAAAGTCATGGCTGTTCTTGTGAACACCCCCAATAATCCGTCGGGAATTGCATATTCCACAGAGACACTCACACGTCTTTCTTCTATATTAAAGGAGAAGTCTGCAGAATATGGACATACAATATTCCTGCTCTCGGATGAACCTTACAGGGAGATCATATTTAAGGGTGCGGATGCTCCTTATGTGTCAAAATTCTATGACAACTCACTTAGCTGTTACTCTTTCTCAAAGTCTTTGTCACTTCCGGGAGAGAGGATCGGTTATGTTGCAGTTAATCCTGCCTGTGAGGGAAGTGACGTCATCGTTCCCATGTGCGGCCAGATATCCAGGGGCACAGGACACAACTGCCCGCCATCCATCATTCAGCAGGCGGTGGCCAAAGTCTGCTCGCTCACATCGGATCTCTCGGTATATGAGACCAACATGAACATCATCTATGACACCCTGATGGATCTTGGATTTACGGTTGTAAAGCCCGGAGGAACCTTCTACATCATGCCAAAAGCTCTTGAGGAGAGCAGCGTGGAGTTCTGCAAAAAGGCAAAGGACTACGATCTTATCTTTGTTCCTACCGATGGCTTTGGAGCTCCCGGCTACTTCAGAATGGCATACTGCATAGATACCGAGAAGGTGGAGAGAGCCATGGTGAGGCTCAGGCAGTTTGTCTCTGAGGTATACGGAAAATAATTATCGATCAAAGGAGTAAATTGTTTTGAATACGAAAAATAAATATACAGGCAAAGCTTTGGTTTTGCTGGCTGTTACTATTGTCTATTCGGTCCTTGCCACAGTGGTGGACAGACAGGCCATCGGCTATGACGGGACAACGGTTGGTTTTGCGGCTCTAAACGGAGCCTTTGCCGGAAAGTTTGGATACAACTCCGTTATGGATACCGTCTCAGACATAATGATGTACATTGCATTTCTGGTGGTGATAAGCTTTGGCATCATGGGAGTCTTGCGGCTGATAAGGCAAAAGAGCATTTCGAAAGTCGGAAAAGTCCTGATAGGCCTCGGCATCCTGTACGTGGCGGTGGCGGTGATCTATGTGGCCTTTGGCAAGATCCCGATCAATTACAGGCCTATTCTACAGCCCGGTGAGACGGAGCTTGAGACCTCTTTTCCATCCTCCCATACTCTTGTTGTCTGCTCGGTCATGGGCAGCGCAATACTGGCCTGGCAGCGGCTTTTGTCCGATAAGAGGCTGGTAAAAGTACTGCAGATACTGGCACTTGTGGTCATAGTAGTCGGAGTAGCCGCAAGAACACTGGCCGGAGTCCACTGGCTTAGCGACATTGCCGCAGGAATACTGTTCTCCATGACCCTGATAGCCTTTTATGCCGCATGGATTGCGGAATAAATGTGGCTATTTAAAAGATAATTCGTTGACAATGCGAAACTTTGAGTGTAAACTCTATCTCGTAATTGCTTAAATGTAATAGCAGACACATAAATCATGTATGATTTTGAGGAGGAAACAAGAGATGGCAGAGACCAAGAAGACTGAGGCAGCTGCTAAGCCTGTTGCTAATATTAAGACAACTGCAGCCGCTGAGACTAAGGAAGAGGTTAAGGAAGCAGCACCTGCAAAGAAGGCAGCAGCCAAGAAGGCACCTGTAAAGAAAGCAGCAGCCAAGAAGGAAGAGACTGTTAAGAAGGCTGAGGCAGTTAAGAAGGCTGAGCCCGTTAAGAAGGAAGAACCTGCTAAGAAGGAAGAGCCTGTTAAGAAGGAAGAGCCTGCTAAGAAGGTTGAGGAGAAGGCAGCACCTGTAAAGAAGGCAGCAGCCAAGAAGGAAGCAGCACCTGCAAAGAAGGCAGCAGCCAAGAAGGAAGAGTTCAAGGCTAATATCGTTCTTCAGTACGGCGACAAGAACGTTACTTACGATACAATTCTTCAGAATTCCAAGAACAACTATCAGTACGAGATGGGCGGAAACGTAGACGAGATCACAAAGCTCAGTGTTTATGTAAAGCCTGAGGAAGATGCAGCTTACTACGTTGTTAACGACAAGGTACAGGGACGCATCGGACTTTGATCGTGAGCGCTTACCTAATAAAATAATATGTTCAAATGCAGAGAGAGCAGACATTTTTGTCAGCTCTCTTTTTTTTATTCTTATTTTAGAAATAATGAGGTTGACATTACCATCTTGTAGTGATATTTTATGTTAAAGAAGATGTTAGCACTCGAATGAGGTGAGTGCTAACACATAAGAGGTGAAGATTGGAACTTGATGAGAGAAAGAGAAAAATACTTCATGCGATAGTCAGGAACTATCTGGAGACCGGTGAGCCGGTTGGAAGCAGGACTATTTCCAAGGACACCGATCTTAATCTCAGCTCTGCCACCATCAGGAATGAGATGGCGGATCTGGTGGAGATGGGTCTGATACTGCAGCCCCACACCTCAGCCGGACGTATCCCCTCTGATCAGGGATACAGGGTATACGTCGATGAGATGCTCAGGGAGAAGGAGAAGGAAGTCGAGAACATGAAGGACATGCTCCTCGACAAGGAAGAGAAGCTTGAAAACCTTCTTAAGCAGGTAGCCAGGACCCTGGCGGTGGATACCAACTACGCCACCATGATATCTGCTCCGCAGATCAGGAAGAACAAGCTGAAATTCATCCAGATCTCCAAGGTTGATGCCGAACACCTTCTGGCAACCATCGTCATAGAGGGCAATGTTATCAAGAACAAGATCATTACCGTAGAAGAGACTCTTGATGATGCCACGATGCTCAAGCTCAACATCCTGATGAACACCAGGCTGGACGGCCTTGCGGTGGAGGATATCAATCTGGGACTCATTGCAGCAGTCAAGCAGGAGGCGGGCATCCACAGCGAGATCATCGGCAATGTCATCGATGCGGCGGCAGAATCCATAACGGCGGATGAGGATCTTCAGATATACACCAGCGGCACCATGAACATCTTCAAATATCCTGAGCTTACGGATTCCTCCAAGGCCAGCGAGCTTATAAGCACCTTCGAGGATACCAAAGACCTCTCCAGTATCGTGGAGAACACCCTTTCATCCGACGATCAGGAGACGGGGATCCAGGTATATATCGGCAATGAGACTCCGGTCCAGGCCATGAAGGACTGCAGCGTTGTCACGGCCACCTATGAACTTGGAGATGGCATGAGGGGCACAGTAGGAATTATAGGACCAAAGCGAATGGATTATGACAAGGTCATCACCACATTAAAGAACATGAGACACGCTTTGGATGATCTGTATAAAAAAGAATAGCGACAAGGAGGCGGTCAGATTGAGCGAAACAAAGAAAAACGCCGGTGGAACCAAAGCCGGTAAGCCCATAAATGAAAAGGAAAAAGAGCAGGTTCTCGAGAACATCATGGAAGAGCTCGAGCAGGAGGCTGAGGAGAGAGCTGAGGAAGCCAGGGAAGATTCCGGGGCCGGGGCTGAAGAATCCACCGAAGCCAAGGAAAAGGAAGGTGATTCCAAAGAAGGCGAGGCACCAAAGGAAGCTGGATCAGAAGGGGCAGCAGCGCCTGAGGGAAAGAAAAAGCTCTTTTCCAAAAAAGAGAAAAAGGATCCTCTTAAGGAAAAGGTAGAAGAACTGAACGACCGTGTCATGAGACAGATGGCCGAGTTCGACAACTACAGGAAGAGAACCGAGAAGGAGAAGGCCCAGATGTTTGAACAGGGCCAGGGAAGTGTTCTTGAGAAGCTCCTGCCGGTAATCGACAATTTCGAGAGAGGCCTTGCAGCAATCCCCGAGGCTGAGAAGGACGGAGCCTTCGCGGACGGCATGAACAAGATTTACAAGCAGCTGCTGACAGAGATGGAGAACCTGGGAGTTACTCCCATCGAGGCAGTCGGCAAGGAGTTTGATCCTAATCTCCACAATGCAGTGATGCAGGTGGAATCAGAGGAATATGAATCCGGAGTTGTGGCCCAGGAGCTGCAGAAGGGATACATGTTCCGGGATACAGTTTTAAGACACAGCATGGTTGGTGTCACACAGTAACGTACAATAAACAAAAACAGTTTTTGATAAACGGAGGAAAGAGACATGAGTAAAATAATTGGTATCGACCTTGGTACAACTAATAGCTGCGTTGCAGTTATGGAAGGTGGTAAGCCCACAGTTATCGCCAACGCAGAGGGAGCAAGAACAACACCTTCAATCGTTGCATTCACCAAGAATGGCGAGAGGATCGTAGGTGAGCCCGCAAAGCGTCAGGCTGTTACAAATGCCGAGAACACTATCTCATCAATCAAGAGGGATATGGGTACAGACAGAGGCCGCACAATCGACGGCAAGAAGTACTCTCCTCAGCAGATTTCAGCAATGATCCTTCAGAAACTTAAATCAGACGCTGAGCAGTACCTGGGTGAGAAGGTTACAGAGGCTGTAATCACAGTTCCCGCTTACTTCAATGACGCACAGCGTCAGGCAACCAAGGACGCAGGTAAGATCGCAGGCCTTGAGGTAAAGAGGATCATCAACGAGCCCACAGCAGCAGCTCTTGCTTACGGCCTTGACAATGAAAAAGAGCAGAAGATCATGGTTTACGACCTGGGCGGCGGTACATTTGATGTATCCATTATCGAGATCGGCGACGGCGTAATCGAAGTTCTTGCAACAAACGGTGATACACACCTTGGTGGTGATGACTTTGACCAGGCTATCATCAACTGGATGGTACAGGACTTCAAGAACAAAGAGGGCGTAGACCTTTCAGGCGATAAGATGGCTATGCAGAGACTTAAGGAAGCAGCTGAGAAGGCCAAGAAGGAGCTCTCTTCTTCAACAACCACCAACATCAACCTTCCTTTCATCTCAGCAGGCGCTGACGGCCCCAAGCACTTCGATGTTGACCTTACAAGGGCTAAATTTGAGGAACTGATCCACGATCTTGTAGAGAGGACAGCAGTTCCTGTACAGAACGCCATGAAGGACGCAGGTCTTACAAATTCAGATATCGGCAAGGTTCTCCTTGTTGGTGGTTCAACACGTGTTCCCTGCGTAGTTGAGAAGGTTAAACAGCTCACAGGCCAGGATCCTTCCAAGAACCTCAACCCTGATGAGTGCGTAGCTATCGGAGCTTCCATCCAGGGCGGTAAGCTGGCAGGCGATGCAGGTGCTGGTGACATCCTTCTTCTTGATGTAACACCTCTTTCACTTTCAATCGAGACCATGGGCGGTGTTGCCACAAGACTTATTGAGAGAAATACAACAATCCCTACCAAGAAGAGCCAGGTGTTCTCAACTGCAGCTGACAACCAGACAGCCGTTGACATCAACGTTCTTCAGGGTGAGAGACAGTTCGCCAAGGACAACAAGTCCCTTGGACAGTTCAGACTTGACGGAATCCCTCCTGCAATGAGAGGTGTTCCTCAGATCGAGGTAACCTTTGATATCGATGCAAACGGTATTGTTAATGTATCAGCTAAGGACCTTGGCACAGGCAAGGAGCAGCACATCACCATCACAGCAGGCTCCAACATGTCTGACGAGGATATCGATAAGGCTGTTAAGGAGGCTCAGGAGTACGAGGCTCAGGATAAGAAGCGTAAAGAGGGTATCGATGCAAGGAACGATGCAGACTCCTTCGTATTCCAGACAGAGAAGGCCCTTCAGGAGGTTGGCGACAAGATCGACGATTCTCAGAAGCAGGTAGTTGAGGATGACATCAAGGCTCTCAAGGAGACACTTGAGCAGACCAAGGACAAGGAGCTTTCAGACTCTGAGATCGATTCTCTTAAGAGCCAGAAGGAGAAGCTCATGAACGATGCACAGGCACTCTTTGCCAAGATGTATGAGAACGTTCAGGGAGCAGCAGGCGCAGGCCCTCAGCCCGGCCCCAACATGGGAGCAGGTGCAGGCCCTGACATGAACGCTGGCGCTTCATCTTCTTCAAATGATGACAACGTAGTTGACGGAGACTACAGAGAAGTATAAAGTTTAGTGATATATGGACTCAAGGTCGACTGATGCCATGATTGCATGAGGCATCAGTCGACTTTGAGGACTTAACATACATGAGGAAATAACATGGCAG
>JAEEGH010025061.1_pt1 | contig 11989 bp, 8 predicted proteins | sample 9134181 | NCBI WGS metagenome assembly JAEEGH01 (sample SAMN16246544, study PRJNA631951) | gut metagenome | biome: gut microbiome; feature: rumen; material: DP-attached | host: Bos | place: Iran: Karaj | collected 2018-10
CTTTTCACCGCCGGGCCGCTTGACGGCACGGAGCATGATGTTCTTGGGAGTGTGCTCCAGGTCGATAAACTCCAGCACCTGGGTTTCATAGCCGCAGCATTCCAGGATGTCCGCCCGGAGAGCATCAGTCAGGAGGGCAGAGAAGCGCTACTTAATGATGCCGTAGCGGGTGAGCACGTTCAGGTGCTGTGAGGTGATGGTTTTGTTGATCTCATGCTGGCAGCAGGGAACGGAAAAGATCTTCTTCGCGTTCCAGGTGACAGCGTTGTACAGGGCATAATCGGTGGCAGTGTCGCAGGCATGCAGGGTAATGACCATGTCGATGTTGTCATCCGGGGAATAATCAGCGATGTCGCCGACCTCAAACCGGAGGGAGGTATAGCCGTATTTCTGTGCCGCGAGGTTGCATTTTTCAATGACATCGGTCTTCAGGTCAAGGCCGGTCATATTGACTGCCAGGTGCCTGATCTCAGTGAAATAGTAATACAGGACGAAGGTCAGGTAGGCCTTTCCGCAGCCGAAGTCGATCACGCGGAGGGGCTTGTCGGAAACATAGTCCTTATACTCATCATCAATAATCTCCAGGAAACGGTTGATCTGTTTGAATTTATCATACCGGGAGCGGATGATCTTTCCTTCCGGCGTCAGTACGCCCATATCCACCAGCGGGGGAACAATCATGCCTTCCTGCAGGATATGGTTCTTCTGCCGGTTGGGGAGGGCTTTGGACCGCACCAGGGCGGGAGCCTGGACGGCGGCGGTGACGCTGACATGGGCTTTTCCCTTTTTGGACAGGAGGATCTCCATGACCCGGCCGTCACCGAGCCAGAGGTTCAGCTGGCGGTAAGTGTCCGAAGCCGTTTCCAGGCAGAAGGACAGGATACGGTCCGCGGGAACGGTCTCATGGAATACCTGGGTGACCGTAAAGGAGGAAACAAAGAAGTCATTGCCGTTTTTTTCCGCACGGATCTTCCGGTATTTTGCTTTTGAGGGGATCGGATTGCTGAAGATCACAGACTGCAGCGAAGCGGAATCAAGAGGGCGCAGCGCCTCGTCAAGACTTTCGTAATTCATGGATAAACCTCCGGATCAGAGAACACTTTGGAACAACGCCATAGTACCATATCCGGGAAAAGCCGTCCAGTAAACAGACGGGGTTGAACGCATTTCCGGATCGTGATATAGTGGGCAAAAGGGAACTGAAGGAGCGCACAGCGGGAAAGGAAAGGGCATGATCTTTTTTCAGCAGTTCTATCTCGATAAAGAAAAGGATATTGCGGTCGACCTCTGCATGGAGGGAGACCGCCTGTTTTATACCATCCGGACGCCGAATCACCATACCGGCAACCTGATCACCAACCTGGCCAGGCTGTGCGGCCTGCAGACGGAGGAGGATGACCGGGGACTGAAGGTGATCCGGGATGAGATCCCCTGTTACTATGACGGGGATAACCGGAAAATGTATATCCTGCGGCTGGGGAACACGAAGATCGCCAATATTTTCCCGGACGGCAGGGTGGAAATGAAGGCTTCGATTCCCGCCATTTCCAAAACCCTGATGAGCCAGACCCGGGACTACCGGCTCGGGGTGGCCAAGACGATCGTGAAAACCTATATCCGCAGCGAGTGCAAGTTCCATACGGACCTGCATACGCATATGAACGGCAACCTGCCGCCGGACGCGCTGATTGCCCTGGGCATTGTGCGGCAGCTGCGCTATCCCTATTACTACATTAAAAAACTGGGACTGAAGTGTGACTCGTCCCAGACAGCAAAGCTGGAAAAGCGCCGGGTTGAAACGGAGAAAAAGCTGGGAGAAACCGGCCTGACCGGTAAGTACCGGGACCGGCGGATTGACGACCATACCTTTATCAATTTTGCGGAGCTGATCCTGGGCAACCCGACGGACGCCCAGTACAACATTGACCGGATCCGGAACTCCCTGACCATCCCCAAGGACGGACAGGCGGTGTTCGCGGACCTGGAAAAGGTATACCTGTACCGCTATGTGTTTACCAAGGGAGTGCCGGCAGAGGATCCCTTCAGCGGGATCAACCTGGCCCTGATCCCGGACCGGGAAGTGCTGGCTTACGCGGAGCAGATGCGCCGGGACCGGGAAACGGAACGCTTCGGAAGCAACACCCTGTACCAGGACCTGCTGCTCTGGATTGCCCGGGAATACCGCCGCAGGGGGATTGAGTACGCGGAAATTTCGGATACGGCCCTGCTGAACCGGGATCTGTTCGCCGCAAGACTGCGGGAAATCCATGAAGTGATGCCGGCTGTGACCCGGGAGACCGGGGTGATGCTCCGGTTCCTGGCCGGTATCCGCCGGATACCGCTGACCATTATCCGGGACAGGATTACCCCGAACGACTACCTGGCGGACAACCTGCAGATCCTCCGGGCGATAGCCGGGGATCCCTATGTGGCCGGAAGCGATATCATCGGTGAGGAAATCAACAGCATCCTGGAACTGCGGGCGGTGATACGGGAACTGGTTCGGATCGCGGGAGAACACGACGGCTTTGTGATCCGGATTCACGCGGGCGAGAATGACTCCCTGAGGGACAACGTGGCCAACAGTATTGACTGCGTGAAGGAAGCACTGGCGCCCGGACAGCCCATGCCAGCCCTGCGGATCGGCCACGGTCTGTACACCTGCGACCTGAAGACAGCCCGGGGCAGGAAGCTGCTGGAGGACATCAAGGAACTGGGCGTGACGCTGGAATTCCAGATCACTTCCAATGTGCGGCTGAACAACCTTTCCCGGCTGGACAACCATCCGCTCCGCCGGTACCTGCGGGCGGGCATTGCCTGCGTACAGGGAACCGACGGCGGTGCCCTGTACGGAACGGATTCCATTGATGAGGAACTCTCCCTGGAAAAACTGCTGGGGCTGAGCTTTGAGGAACTGAAGAAGATGCGCCGGGCGGATGAACGTATCCTGCAGCGGAGCCGGCAGGTCTTTGAGCAACGGATGGCGGCGTTCCGGGAGGACTGCGGTGCCGGAGACGCGGAAAAGTGGTACCAGCGCAGGTTGGAGGAGACGCCGCGGATCACCCAGGACCTGTGGAAGGAATCCGGACGGATTGACGCGGCGGAGGAGCTGAAGGAACTGATTGCGCCGCTGCCGGAAGGCCTGTTCCCGGTAGTGGTGGCGGGCGGCAGCTTTAACCACAGCGGACACCGGACGGTGATCCGGGAAGAGGATCAGCAGATGATTGACCGGCTGCTGGACACCCTGGATCCGGCAAAAACCTTCTTTGTGATCGGCCACAGCCTGACGGGGCTGGAGGGCCGCCTGGCCGCGAGGAACCGGGGACGGTTCCGGATTTTTGCCATTGTGCCTACACGGATCAGCCGGGCTGAGAAAAAGCGGCTGCAGGAGGCCGGCGTATCGGTACGGATCTCCATTGAAAGCTCCGGAATGGGCCTGTACAAGAGTTTTGCCTATGAGATCTTCAAGCGCATGAATTCCGTGCTCCTGGCCTTTGACGGCAACGCGCCGGCCATGAACCTGATCCAAGAAGCGCGGAACGGCCGGGGAAAGTGCCGGATTTTCCTGAATCCCCGTTCCCGGGGACTGAGCGAGAAGGCGAAACTGCTGGAAGGCTACGTCCGGCCGCTGACGGAAGACGCGGATATCGCAGGGGTTGTGGAAGAACTGAGATAAGGGCCTTTCTCTTTACAAATACAGCCCTTCAGGGGTAAAATATATTTTAGTTTTTGCCTGAAAGGCGGTGATCGGATGAGCGAAGAAAGAAAAGCGGCTGAGCGGATGCTGATGCGTCTGCTGGGCGTTGCCGCGGCGTTTGCCGTTGTACGCTGGGTGCTGCCGGAAGTGTGGGACAAGATGTCTCCCTTTATTATCGCTGTTCCGATAGCGGCCGCGCTGCAGCCGGTAATCCGGTTCCTGCAGAAACGAATCAAACTGAAACGAAGTCCCGCTTCGCTGATTCCGGTGCTCCTGCTGCTGGCTCTTTTCCTGGGACTGATTATCTGGCTGCTGATCTTTGCAATTGGTCATGTACCGGGAATCGTCAGTCAATCCGGAGACCTGATGACTGAGAGCATCAGCACGATGCGGCTGGCGATGAGCAATCTGCTGACAAAAATCGGGGAATCCACCGATCCCGGAGTGGCAGACTGGATCCGGAATGCCCTGACCACACTGCTGGAACGCCTGAGCGTATGGGGAACCAGTATTGCGCAGACTGTGGGCACCTTTGTTGTCAACCTGGCGACAGCCATGCCTTACAGTATCATCTATATCAGCTTCCTGACCATCGGCCTGTACTTTATTGCCAAGGAATATGAGGAAATCCGCAGCTACCTGCCGGGCGGAAAACGCCGCAAGCAGGACAGCCGGACTACCCAGCTGACCAATTCCACGGTGAAAAGCCTGTTCGGCTACCTGCGGGTCCAGGGCACATTTGCCCTGATCGTCGGGATTGTGTCATGGATTTACCTGACCTGTTTCGGCTTTTCCTACGCGGGCATCACGGCCCTCTTCTGCGGCGTGATGGAACTGGTGCCGATGATCGGCAGCGGCGTGCCCTATATTATTATGAGCGTTATCCAGTTCCTGCTGGGGAATACGGCGGCGGGATTCCAGATCCTGTTCCTGACCCTGGGCCTGCAGCTGCTGCGCCGGGTGCTGGAACCGAAACTGATGTCCGATTCCATCGGTATTACTCCGCTGGAGAGCCTGATCGGCATGTTTGTGGGCATGCGCTTCGGCGGCATCATCGGCCTGATCGGCGGACCGGTGCTGATGTCGGTGCTGGTGGGCGCTTTCAAGGGCGGATTGTTTGCTTCCACGGCGAGAGACTTCCATCTGATCTCCGTCTGGATGAAGAACAGATTGAAATAAGCTTTCAGGAGGAACACTCATGTACAGTTGTCCCGGGTGCGGGTCCCAGATGTTGTTTGATATCCCCAGCCAGATGCTGAAATGCAATCGCTGCGATCGAACCATGAGCATTGCCGAAGCGGACGAGAAGGAAGCCCGGCAGGCGGGAAGCAGCTTTGATATGGAACTGCTGACCTGCCCGACCTGCGGTGCGGGAATCCATGCGCTGAATACCGCCGCGGCAGCTTTTTGCAGCTACTGCGGTTCTTCTGTGATGCTGGAAAAGCAGGAAGCACAGTATGATCCGCCGGAGAAGGTGATTCCTTTCCAGATTACCCGGGAGCAGTGCTTTGAAAAATACCAGAGCATGCTGAAGGGAAGCTTCTGTGCCGATCACCGGCTGAAGGAGCATATTTCAGCGGACAGCTTCCGGGGAATTTATGTGCCTTATCACACTTACAACGCGAGTGTGGATGGCACCATGACCCTTGAAGGACATGAGGACAAGGGCAATACCACATACTACTACAAGACCCAGGTCAAACTGGATCACCGGTATGAAGGGATTATGCATGATGCCTCCCGGGAAATGCCGGATAACATTTCTGAATCCATTTCGATTGCCCATGGCGCACAGGAACGGATGGTTCCGTTTTCTCCTGCCTACCTGAGCGGTTTTTACGCGGACGTGGCGGATACGGATCCGGATGTTTACGTGCCCTATGCCAAGTCCGAAGCTATCCGTAAGGGACTGGAGGATACCCTGCCGAGGCTGAAGGACGACTCACTTTCCTATTCCATGTCGGAGGCGGAAAAGGCGCTGACATCCAAGGCGCATGCAACCTATACCGGGGACGCGCTCCTGCCGGTATGGTTTATGTCCATGAAGAGCGGAAAACGGGTGCTTTACGCGGTACAGAACGCAGTGACCGGCGAAATGTGGGCGGATATTCCGATGGACATTCCGCGGTTCGCACTGGTGGCGCTGGCACTGGCGGCGGTCCTGTATGCTCTTTTCCAGAACTACCTGGCCCTGCGTCCGGAAATGGTCATGATTACGGCCATGCTGCTGGCGCTCTTTGCCCAGTGGGCTGTCAATTCCAGAAGAACCCGGATGAAGGAAAAGGAAATGATGGAAGCCGTAATCCAGGGTGAAACGGTGGACGTGCAGGACCGGGTCAACAAGATGAAACGGCTGGAAAAACGGGTAGTCCGCCAGAATAATCACGGGATCTTCCGGTACCTGGGGATCTTTGCGTTGGGCGCGGCTTCCTATCTGAGTATGGATCTCCTGTCGGGCCTGGATAATATCCGCATTTACAAATACGGATCCCTGGCCCTGCTGGTGGTGATGGGGCTGATGATCCTGCCGCTGGGCGACCGTTCCAAACTGCCGTTTGGCTGCTTTGTAACCTTTGCCGCGATGGCCGCGGGTACGGTTATCCTGCTGCTGGATCCCTTCCACAGTGCGGATATGCCGATCTATATCGTGACACTGGCGATTATGGCCGGCGTGATCTGGGAATGCCTGGAGCTGCTGAAGCTGTACAACAAATCCTGTTCGAACACGCTGCCCCAGTTTGAAAGCCATCAGGGAGGTGAGCTTCTGTGATTGACAAGTGTAACGCAGTCAGAACAGTTAAAGCCACCCTTGTTACAGGAATCTGCGAGTGGCGAGCCAAAGGCGAAGACAGAGCAGAAATGACGATCACAGGAGGTGAGCTGCTGTGAAAAGGATCGCTGCTTTCCTTCTGATCCTGCTGCTGGTTCCCTGCTTTGCAGGAGCGGAAAAACTGACGAAGACCAATGAGGAAACCGGCTATATCGCCGTGATTGATGATGGCGCGCTTCTGATGGATGCCGCGGAATACAATGACGTGATGAACACGATGATGGGAATCACGGATTACTGCAATGTGGGCCTTTATACCTATCATGGCGAATCACGGGCATACGTGGGCGACAAGGCGGAAGAATGGGCAAACAAGACATTCACCGGGCACTGCACGTTGTTTGTGATTGATATGACGACGAGGCAGATTATACTCTGGTCCAGCAGTGATATGAGGAAGACCATTACGCAGGCCAAGGGTAATATCATTGTGGACAACGTTTATACCTATGCCTCTGACAAAGAGTATGCCCGCTGTGCCATGACCGCGTTCAACCAGACACTGAGGGTGCTTAAGGGCGAAACGGTCAGCGGACCGATGAAGTATATCAGCAATGCGCTGCTGGCGATTGTTGTTGCCCTGCTGCTGGCCTATCTGCTCATTTCCACACGGCATGAACAGGAAGTTAAGGTCAGTCTGCCGGAGATTATCACAGCCACGGCGGGCATGGGCGCGGTGATTGGTGCCAAGAAACTGAGCCGGAAGGTGCATCACAGCAGCTCTTCCGGCGGCGGATCCCATGGCGGCTTTGGCGGCGGCTTCAGCGGTGGCGGCGGAGGCGGCTTCAGCGGCGGCGGCAGCAGCCACGGATTTTAATCAATTCAGAATTATGAATTCAGAATTATTGCTGATCGGATTCTGAGTCATTGATCGCTGTTCAGTTGGATTACCCTGACAAAGAGTCCTTTGATAGAGTGAATAACGATGAATTATGAGTTAACCTCCACAGGAGCCATGACCCGGAAGGCACTGTCTGTTGCCTGGCCGGCGATGATGGAAAGCTTTTTCGTGGCGCTGGCTGGTATGATCGATACCATGATGGTTTCAGCCCTGGGGAGCTATGCCATCGCGGCGGTCGGCCTGACCAACCAACCCAAGTTTATCGGACTGACGATCTTCTTCGGGATCAATGTGGCGGTTTCCGCCCTGGTGGCACGCCGCAAGGGGGAAAAACGCCAGGATACAGCCAACCAGATCCTCCTGACGGCGATTATCCTGGCCTGTATTGCATGCGTCGTGGTATCGGTGCTGTTTGTGGTCTTTGCTCCCTGGATGATGGAACTGGCCGGCAGCAACGCGGATACGCATGAGGCGGCGGTGACCTACTTCCAGATCATCATGGGCGGCACATTCTTCAATGTGATTACCATGGTGATCAATTCCGCTCAGCGGGGGAGCGGCAATACCAAGCTGTCCATGACCACGAACCTGACCAGCAGCGTGGTGAACATCCTGTTCAACTATCTGCTGATTGAGGGTCACTTCGGCTTCCCAGCCTGGGGAATCCGGGGCGCGGCGATTGCCACGGTGCTGGGCACGGTGGTGGCTGCCGGTATGGCGGTATCCTCCCTGTTCCGCCGGAACAGCTATGTGCGTATTCCCCTGATGAAACAGCTGAAACTCCGTTATTCACGGGACTGTGCGAAGTCCATCTGGCATCTGGCGCTGAATACGTCCCTGGAGAATATCGCGGCGCGGGTCGGCTTCCTGGCGACGGCCATGATTGCGGCCCGGCTGGGAACGGATGAGTTCGCGGCGCACAATATCGGCATGAGTATCCTGGGCCTGGGCTTCTCCTTTGCGGACGGCATGCAGGTGGCAGCGGTAGCGCTGGCGGGTGAGTCGCTGGGCGCCGGACAGAAGGAAAGGGCCAAACGCTACGGCAGTATCTGCCAGCGGATCGGCCTGCTGATTTCCTTTATCCTGGCATTGCTGCTGTTCTTCGGCGGACGATGGTTCTACGGACTGTATTTCAGCGAGCCTCACATCCTGGAAATGGGCGAACTGATCTGCCGGTACCTGATTGTGATTGTACTGCTGCAGATCAGCCAGATTATCTTTACCGGCTGCCTGCGGGCAGCGGGCGACGTACGCTATGTACTGTATGCAGCCATGATTTCCATTGCGGGAATCCGGACGGTATCCACCCTGCTGATGGTGAACGTGCTTGGCTGGGGACTGACCGGCGTCTGGCTGGGAATCCTTGCGGATCAGCTGTCCCGGTTTATCATGGTTTCCCTGCGTTTCAAACAGGGGAAGTGGGTTGATCTGAAGATCTGAATCAGAGATTCAAATCTTCTAAAAAGAAGAATGAAGAATGAAAAATGAAGAATGGCGGAGAAAACCGCACCCGATGGGTGCGGTTTTTGCGATTATATGCGAACCCCCGCAGGAGGCCTTCCGCGGGGGTTGCTCTTTGGAGGTGGTTTGTATGCTTACAATGCAGAATGCATGGTGATCATTCAGTGAAGAGGGCGGTGGAGTAGTAGCGGTCGCCGCTGTCGGGCAGCAGGGCTACGATGGTCTTACCCTTATTCTCGGGCCGCTTGGCCAGCTGGATGGCACCGAAGAGGGCAGCACCGGAGGAGATGCCCACGGAGATGCCTTCCTTCTTTGCCAGCAGCTTTGCCGTGGCAAAGGCATCCGCATTGGCGGCCTTGAAGATCTCATCATAGACCTTGGTGTTCAGCACGTCCGGAACGAAGCCGGCACCGATGCCCTGGATCTTGTGGGCACCCGCATGGCCTTCAGAAAGCACGGGGGAGTCTTCCGGCTCCAGGGCGACAACCTTCACGCTGGGGTTTTTGGACTTCAGGTATTCACCGACACCGGTCAGGGTGCCGCCTGTGCCGACACCGGCAATGAACAGATCAACCTTACCGTCCGTATCGTTCCAGATTTCGGGACCGGTGGTTGCCCGGTGAATGGCGGGGTTTGCGGGGTTCACGAACTGGCCGGGGATGAAGCTGTTGGGCGTTTCCTTCGCCAGCTCTTCAGCCTTGGCAATGGCGCCCTTCATGCCCTTGGCACCTTCGGTCAGCACGAGCTCGGCACCGTAGGCCTTGAGGATATTCCGGCGTTCCACGCTCATGGTTTCGGGCATGGTCAGGATGATGCGGTATCCCTTGGCGGCGGCGATGGAGGCCAGGCCGATACCGGTGTTGCCGCTGGTGGGCTCGATGATGACGGAGCCTTCCTTCAGCAGGCCTTTCTGCTCAGCGTCCTCGATCATGGCCTTGGCAATACGGTCCTTAACGCTGCCGGCGGGGTTGAAGTATTCCAGTTTCACCAGGACGGTGGCTTCCAGTCCCAGTTCTTTTTCGATATTCACGACTTCGACCAGGGGGGTATTCCCGATCAACTCCAGAGAGCCTTTGTAAATCTTAGACATAATCCTTACCTCCTCGATGTGTTGCGGACAATATATCATAGTAAACCTACTAAGTCAATAGGTAAAAGATAGATTGTTCCTATTGGGTATTATAATCAAGGCTTATAGGAAACGGCGAGCATGTAAATGAAATATTGAGGGGCTGTGCCCCTCAATGTGAAATATCGTGCGGCGCTCGATGTGAAATATCCGCTCGATATCGAGCGGATGTGATAGTTGCTTTAGTGCCAGAATATGATTCTGGCGGTTGCCGGATTAAGGTGAGGCTTGGTTGACTTTAGTGGAAGAGAAGTGTAAAGTTGGCCATGCAGTAGAAAGAGGAGTGGAGCCCATGGAGAAAAGAAACTATCAGCGGGAGATGGAAGCGGAAATTGCGCGGCTGGAAGGCCGAAAACCGACACTGCTTCTGCACAGCTGCTGCGGTCCGTGCTCCAGCGCAGTGCTTGAGCGGCTGACCGAGCATTTCCAGGTGACACTGCTGTATTACAATCCGAATATTGAACCGGAAGAGGAATACCTGCACCGGCTTTCAGAGCAGAAACGCCTGCTGACGCTGCTGCCGGGAGAGATACCGATGCTGCCCTGTGATTATGACCACGAGGCGTTTGATGCCTTCGCACCGGCACTTGCGGACGCTCCGGAGGGCGGGGAACGCTGCCTGGCCTGCTTTGCCATGCGGCTGAACTATACCGCGGAGCAGGCGAAAGCCCACGGCTTTGAGTATTTTACGACCACGCTTTCCGTCAGCCCGCACAAGAACGCGGACAACGTGAACCGGATCGGGGAGGAAGCCGGAAAACGGTACGGGGTGAAATACCTGTTTGCTGACTTCAAGAAAAAGAACGGATACCTCCGGTCCCTGGAATTGTCCAGGGAGTACGAGCTGTACCGGCAGGACTACTGCGGATGCCGATATTCAATGCACAATTAATAATGAACAATGAACAATTAATTGTTTGTTTACCATAGTACAAGGAGAAACAGAGTAATGGATTTTGTGAACAGACTGGCGGGGGAGTTTAAGCTGCGGCCGCAGCAGGTACAGGCGGCGGTGGAACTGCTGGACGCGGGGAACACGATTCCCTTTATTGCACGGTACCGGAAAGAAGCGACCGGCTCGCTGGATGACCAGGTGCTGCGGGAGATGGCAGAACGGCTGGAATACCTGCGGAACCTGGAAAAGCGCCGGGAGGAAATTGCTTCCTCCCTGGAAGAACAGGGTGTCATGACCGATGAACTGAAGGCCCAGCTGGCAAAGGCTGTGACCCTCAGCGAACTGGAGGATATTTACCGTCCTTTCCGGCCGAAACGCCGGACCCGGGCAACCGTGGCAAAGGAACGGGGACTGGAACCCCTGGCCCTGTGGCTGATGCTGCAGCAGGCGGGAGATCCCGCGGCGGAAGCGGCCAAGTATATTAATGAGGAAAAAGAAGTGCCCGACGCGGAGACGGCACTGGCCGGGGCACGGGATATCCTGGCGGAAACGGTGAGCGACAGCGCGGAGATCCGGAAGGAACTGCGGGCGCTGCTGAACCGGGAAGGCGTCCTGCACAGCAAGGCAGCCAAAGAGGAAGACAGCGTATACAGCATGTATTACGACTTCCGGGAGCCGGTAAGGAGCATTGCGGCGCACCGCATCCTGGCGGTGAACCGGGGCGAACGGGAAGAGTTCCTGAAGGTGACCCTGGAGGCACCGGAAGAAAAGGCCCAGGACGCGATCCGCAAGGCCTTTGTGCGGAACAGTACCCCGGCCGCACAGCAGGTGGCGGAAGCCGGCGCGGACGCCTGGGAACGGCTGGTGTTTCCATCCCTGGAACGGGAAATCCGGAACGACCTGACCGACCGGGCCAACGTCAGCGCGATCAAGGTATTCAGTGACAACCTGCACCAGCTGCTGATGCAGCCGCCCATCAAGGGCAAGGTGACCCTGGGCGTGGACCCGGGCTTCCGGACGGGCTGCAAGCTGGCGGTGGTGGACGAGAACGGCAAGGTGCTGGATACGGGTGTCGGATATTTCACCCTGCCCGGAAACGAGGCCGGGAAGGCGGCTTCCGCGAAGCTGATCAAGGG
>JAEEGH010025063.1_pt1 | contig 11988 bp, 8 predicted proteins | sample 9134181 | NCBI WGS metagenome assembly JAEEGH01 (sample SAMN16246544, study PRJNA631951) | gut metagenome | biome: gut microbiome; feature: rumen; material: DP-attached | host: Bos | place: Iran: Karaj | collected 2018-10
CTGGCATCAAGGATCCTACTAAGCCAATTGGTTCCTTCTTATTCCTGGGACCAACTGGTGTTGGTAAGACAGAGCTTGCCAAGAGCCTTGCACAGGCCTTGTTCGACGATGAGAACAACATGGTCAGGATTGATATGAGTGAATATATGGAGAAGTATAGCGTATCCAGACTTATCGGAGCGCCTCCAGGATATGTGGGCTATGATGAGGGCGGCCAGCTTACTGAGGCAGTCAGGAGAAAGCCTTATGCGGTAGTCTTATTTGATGAGGTTGAGAAGGCACATCCTGATGTTTTCAATGTGCTTCTTCAGATACTTGATGATGGACGTGTTACTGATTCCCAGGGAAGAACCGTTGATTTTAAGAACACCATCCTTATCATGACATCTAATATCGGTGCCCAGTACCTTCTTGATGGAATAAATGAGGATGGCACTATAAGCGCCGAGGCTGAGGAGGAAGTGTTTGATGACCTTCATGATCACTTCAGACCTGAGTTCTTAAACCGCCTTGATGAGATGATTCTCTTTAAGCCTCTTACAAGAGAGAATATTGGAGGAATCGTTAAGCTCATTGTGGCTGATCTTAACAGAAGACTTGAGGACAGAGAAATAAGTATCGCTCTTACTCCCGAGGCTGAAGAATTTGTTGCAGAGAATGCTTATGATGCCAATTATGGTGCAAGACCTGTTAAGAGATTTGTTCAGAAGTATGTTGAGACTCTTTCTGCTAAGCTGATCCTTGAAGACAGGGTAGCTCCTCATGATATAATTGAGTTTGACGTACAAGGCGGAGAGCTTGTCGCTTCCGCAGTGAAGGGCTGATAGTGAGTTAGTGGGGCGTTTGCGTTGGCAGTTTTGGCCCCTGGGGACGGAGGCAAGGGTTCATTTTTTCAAAAGAATCGCACTAATGCAAAGTTTTTCTCAAAAAATGACCCCTTGACTCCGTCCCCAGGGACCAAAATTGCAACCCACTGACTCACAGGTTCTACCAAGAGAAAGGAACATGCAATATATGGACAACAGCTGCAAGAGATGTCTGCTCAGAGATATGGCGGGCAACGAGGACATCAAATCCCAGCTTGAGAAAACCAGAAGCCTTATGTCCGATGATGAAAAGGCTTCCGATGAGAAATATGAAAAAAGGTTGTCACAGTGTAAAAGCTGTGACAACCTTCTTGATGCTACATGTTTAAAGTGTGGCTGTTATGTTGAGATAAGAGCCCTCGCAGACGGCGCCAGATGCCCTGCGAAAAAGTGGTAATTATCTCAAATGTCTTTTTATCAGATTTCTGTTGATCCAAGGATTGACATAAGTCTTAAGAATCCACAGTAACCAGTTTCATCGAGGAGAGATTCAACATTGTATCCGGCAGGGATAGTAACCTTTAATCTCTTTCCACCGTATGTAAATACTACATTTACGTCAAGGTCAGGGCGAGCCTTGATTGCTGCGATCATTTTTGCATCGAAGCATGCAACTCTGTCTGTCTGGATGTTCAGTGCGCCGCCCTGAGGTGCTGCAGTTACGTTAGATATGATAGCTTCCTTGTACTGGATCGGAGTGATCTGTGACATATTGAAGCTTACCATCTGTGCAGGCTTGTCACCGCTGATTGCAGCTGATGCAGCAGCCTGTTCAGCTGATGCAGCTGTATTTACTACTACGATTGCGCCGGCAGGAGCCTGGTTAGGATCAGCATATGCAGGTGTGGGGTTAACTACAACTTCTGCTGTGCTGCCATCCTCTGAAGGACGTACAATTGCCTTGAAGCTTACGTTGATTCCACCTCTGAGGTCGGTAAGTACAAGAGTATATGTTCCGTCACCATTTGCTGTGACTGTTACATTGCCGTTGTCGCCACCGCTAAGTTCGTATCCCTCAGGAACATTAGCTGCCATTTTAAATGCCTTATTGAGATTTACTGTATCGAAGGCCTTGCCATTTGCGTTGATCTGCTTAATGTTCTCGTTGGATGCAAATGTGATTCCATCGCCCTTTTTGATGATAAAGTTAATGGCGCTGATAACATCGTTGTAGATTTCTTCGTGAGTTACTGATGTGTCCTCAGGCTCTCTGTTGACACTTACATAGGGCTTATCCATTTCATAGATTGTGATATCAGGAATGGAATCTAGGACGTCCTGCTTTGTGGCATATGTAGAAGTCTCCTGTGTATAGGTTCCATCCGGTGCTTGTACTGTAGTGTATGACTTGGTGATATTGATTCTCGAGCCATATTCTCTATCGCATGCAATTGTGCCCTCAATTACGATACTACCAGCTTCTTCATGAGCATCCTGATCGCGTTTACCTTGATGTATATCAATTGCTTCTGCGCCGGTTCCAATGACATTTCCTCCGATGTAAATATCTGCACTGCCATCAGTTGATATACCGCTTCCATAGAAAGCTTCTACTTCACGCTCATGTTTACCTGTTGCAGGATCAATAGGCCCATAGGAAATTCTATTATGCATGCCTCTTGAGATTGCATCGCCCTCAACAATTACTCTTGAGTTATCGAAGGCATATATAGCATCATCTGCGGAGTTGACGTTACCTTTTACAGTTACATCTGAACCATATGCTGATACACCATAATTGTTTGAAGAAACATTTCCTTTTACGGTTACGGTTGAGTTATTTGCCTTGATGCCAACCTGTTCATCGGCATTTGCATTTATGTTACCGTCTATTGTGACTGTGCTGCCGTTATTGGCAACAACAGCATCATCAGATCTGTAGTATGTCTTGGTTTCGGCAGTGTATTCTACATCGTAGTGATCTCCGTTAGAACCGGATGATGTTACATCACCTGTAACAGTAACCTCGTTACCGGATACAGTAATTGCAGTCTGACCATTGTCAACTGTAACGCTTTCAACAGTAACTGAATTATCGGCCGGTCCGACATTCACAGGTGTATCCTGCGCAAATGCAGTTATGGTTGGAGCAACAATCATTGAAAATGCTGTTGCAGTTGCTGTTAATGAAACTAAAATATTCTTTTGCATGACACTTATTCCCTCCTTAGAATTAAATGTGCATATTTTATTTCGCCAGTGATGGGAAGATTATCACACCGTAAAATGAAAAACAATAGGTCGTTTGTTCGTGTTAAACTGAAAGTGGCATGGTACCTGAATTTGTGCATGGATATTAAATTGTAATTAACCAAATGTTATGAATTTATAAACAAAAGTTGACACTTTTTCGTGGTAAAATGGTACTGAGATGAAGATTAGTAAAAACTGTTTGGCATGGATATACATATTGGCGGTATTCTTTGTGGTGCCTCTGTACAACGAGGGATCCTTTGATAACATTACCCAGCGCAAGATTGTGGCATATCATGTGATATGCATCTTTGCGCTGATTTTTTATTTTGTTGTTTCGCTGATTGGAGATATAAGAAAGTCAGATGACGGAGAACCCGGAAAACAAAAAAAGCCACTGCCTGTGACTGATATTATGATGGCGGCTTTTGTCGGTGTATCTGCGGTCTCGACACTTCTTTCGGATTTCAAACAGGAGGCTATCTACGGCGTTCCCGGGTTTGGAATGGGTCTTTTGACCATAGTGCTCATGGCGCTTTCGTATTTTCTTATATCAAGGGATATGATCTGCGACGACAGGATATTGCATATTATCGCAGCTTCCTCTGTGATTCCCACCGTACTTGTTATTGTTAACCGCCTGGGGCTTGATCCGCTTCATATGTATCCTGAAGGCGCAGATCCCGCTTATCATCTGTATGTTTCGACTATAGGCAATTATGGCTGGTACAACCAGTACATGTCAGTTATTATCCCGATTTCTGTTTATATGCTTTTGGTGGCAAAAGAGCTTTTGGTGAAGGCCATGTATGCGGCTCACCTTTTGCTGTGTTTTATCGCATGGTGTATGGCGGGAACAAAGTCTCTGATGATTTCCGTGGTAGCGGTTCTTTGCGCCATGCTGCTTTGGAAAGTTGTTCGCAGAGACGGCGTCAAAGTGTCATCAAAGCTACTTGCCCTGCTGATGACATCTTCTGTTATTTCTTATATAGGTATTATTCTGGTCTGTATGTCCAATGACAGCTATGGCAACGGCCGAGGATATATCTGGAGGCTCTCGGGAAAACTTCTTAAAAGCTTTGATCTCAGAGAATTACTGCTTGGCGTGGGGCCAAACTGTTACACCTATGCGCTGGATGAATTTCTTTTGACGGATCAAGATCTTCTTGCGGAGTTTAATGCTAATTTTGGCGGACTTGCACTGACCTCATCCCACAGCGAATATTTTGATTATCTTATTGGAATAGGCATCATCGGCGTGGTTATTTATATTGTTATGCTCGGGGTGTTCATCAATTCTTTTGTCAAAAGAGATGTTACATCCCGCTGCCAAAACGCAGCAATGCTCTGTGTCATTTCATATATAGTATATGGAATGCTCAGCTTTTCTATTGTGGTGGCGACACCGATGTTTTTCATCATGCTCGGAATTGCAGGCGGAGACAAAGAAAATCGTCCCCGATGACTTTATAAAAATGACCCCCTGACTCCGTCCCCAGGGACCAAAAATGGTCCCTTGACCCCGTCCCCGGGGACCATTATGATTATGCTATGACTAAGAAGAAGCTTGCTCTTGAGGTGATCGAGAGATTAAAAAAAGAATATCCGGATTCCAACTGCACCCTGGCGTATGACAAGGCGTGGCAGCTGCTGGTGAGTGTGAGACTTGCTGCGCAGTGCACAGACAAAAGAGTGGACATGATCACACCGCTGCTGTATGAGAAGTTCCCAAGTGTTGAAGCGCTGGCTGAGGCGCCGGTGGAAGAGATAGAGGAAATAGTTCGTCCCTGTGGACTTGGTAATTCCAAGGCAAGGGACATTTCGGCATGCATGAAGATGCTGCATGAAACCTATAATGACAAGGTCCCGGATACCATGGAAGAGCTTCTAAAGCTCCCGGGAGTTGGCAGGAAGAGCGCAAACCTCGTCCTCGGTGATGTCTATGGCAAACCTGCCATCGTGACCGATACCCACTGCATCAGGCTCTGTAACCTCATCGGCCTTGTTGACAATATCAAGGAACCTGCCAAGGTGGAAAAAGAGCTGTGGAAGATCATCCCACCTGAAGAAGGCAACGGCCTGTGCCATCGCTTCGTTGATCACGGCAGAGCAGTGTGCATTGCCCGCCGCCCGAACTGTGCAGAGTGTTGCCTTAAGGACATCTGCAAGACCGGCAAGAAGGCCTGATATTCCCACTCTGCAAGACCGGCAAGAAGGCCTAAAAATCTCGCCCCGCAAACATAGGCATGAAATGTCTGCCCAAGAACCCAAACCCCAGGCCCGACAAAAAGATAACGATAAAACTTGACCAGACTCAAAGACCAGTAAACGTTTTCGAATAGATAATTGAGATACAATATCGCGCAAATGGCGAGCTATCGCCCATCACAATATCAAATCGTCAACGGGGGATATTATGAAGAATATCGAGTATCTGCGTCTACTTAGCAAGGAGTTTCCCAATTCCAGGAAGGCTGCAGCGGAGATCATCAATCTTCGCGCTATCTGTGCGCTTCCCAAGGGAACTGAGTATTTCTTTTCCGATATACACGGAGAGTACGAAGCCTTCTCACACCTGCTTCGGAGCTCCTCCGGTATCATAAGAGCCAAGATCGAAGAGACCTTTGGCAATCAGATGACTGAGGCCGAGCAGCTTCAGCTCGCAAATCTAATCTATTATCCCAGAGAAGTAATTGATGAAATAAGACATGACGAGACCTATACACAGAAGGACCTCCAGGAGCATCAGAAGATAACCATAAACAGGCTTATCTCTATTTGCCGTGTTGTCAGCTCCAAGTACACCAGGTCCAAGGTCCGCAAGAAGATGCCCGCCGACTACGCTTACGCCATCGATGAGCTCCTTCACCTTGATATGAACGACTTCAACAAGAAGCTCTATTACAGTGAGATCATAAACGGTATCATCGAGATTGATTTTGCGGACGAATTCATCATCGCCCTCTGCGAGCTGATCCAGAACCTGACCATCGATTCTCTTCACATCATTGGAGACATCTTTGACAGAGGAGCAAGGCCTGATCTTGTTATGGAAGAGCTCATGAACTTCCATGATGTTGACATACAGTGGGGCAACCACGACATTGACTGGATGGGAGCTGCCTGCGGAAATACGGCCTGCATCGCCAACGTGCTCAGGATAGGAACCAGCTACAACACCTTCGATGCGCTTGAAGACGGGTACGGCATCAACCTTCGTCCCCTCTCCATGTTCGCTGCGGAAGTCTACGGCGATGACCCTTGTGAGTGCTTCAAAACCCACATCCTTGACGAGAATAAGTACGATGCGGTAAATCCCAAGCTCGCAGCCAAGATGTGCAAGGCCATCAGCATTATCCAGCTCAAGCTCGAAGGCCAGCTCATCAAAAAGCACCCCGAGTATGGCCTTGAATCCAGGCTCCTTTTGGACAAGATAGATTACGACAAGGGCGAAGTCACCATCGGGGAAAAGACCTATAAGCTCAACGATGCAAACTTCCCAACCATAGACCCGAAGGACCCTTACAAGCTCACAGAAGCAGAAGAGACCCTCATCAGGACCCTGAGATTTTCCTTCATGCACTCGCAGCTCCTGATTAAGCACGTGCAGTTCCTCTACTCCCACGGCGGAATGTACAGGATCGTCAACGAGAACCTTCTTTATCACGGCTGCATTCCCATGGACGAGAACGGAAACTTTGTGCCCATGACCACTTCCGATGGAAGCTTTATGGGAAAAGAGCTTATGGACTACATCAACAAAAAGGCCCACGATGCGTTCTTCCTCGATAGCAGGGATTATCCGAAGGAGAAGCAGGATGCAGTGGACCTCATGTGGTATCTCTGGTGCGGCCCATATTCGCCCCTTTTCGGAAAAGACAAGATCACAACCTTTGAGCGCATGTTCCTTAAGCAGGAAAAAGAGCTCACCAAGGAGAACTTCAACCCCTATTACAAATTTTCAGGCATGGAGCCTTACGCAGACAAGATCCTCAAGGAGTTCGGCCTTGACCCTGAATGGGCGCACATCATAAACGGCCATGTTCCGGTTAAGACAGCCAAGGGCGAGAGCCCCGTTAAGGCCGGTGGCAAGCTCTATATTATCGACGGCGGAATCTCCAAAGCCTACCATGAGCAGACCGGAATTGCAGGCTACACGCTGATCTTCAACTCCCATCATCTGGCGCTTGCCCAGCACAAGCCTTTTGTTAAGGGAAAAGAGAATACGCCTACCATCCAGATCACCGAGAAGACCAAGAAGAGGATCCTGGTGCAGGATACCGATATAGGAAAGGGTCTTCAGAAACAGATCGATGATCTTAAAGATCTTTTAAAGGCGTTTGAGAGCGGCCTTATAAGGGAGAAGAATTAGAGTTAATAGACTGTTTATAAAAATGTTATTTGACGATATATATAGTGACTAAGTAAAATGTCTGTAGGTAAGATTCGAAAGGAAATCAGAAGATGGATGCAAATGGATTAAGCCCTGAACAGCAGGCACTCCTTGCCAGCATTATGGGAAAGTCTTCACAGGCCGGTGGCGGCGGTGGTTTCAGCCCGGCTTCCGTTCCTACGCCCGCAGCTTCTGCACCTGCAGCTGCTCCTTCCCCTGCGGAATCAGGCAAGATGCTATCTCAGGCAGAGATTGATGCTCTGATCGCATCGATGGGAAATTGAATATTAAAAAGACAGTCCCTCGTCAATATCGGCGAGGGATTTTTTTGTTTGTGTGTTAACGATAGGCTGTTTATTAAATTATTGTAAAAACGAACAAAACTCATATATATGCATTATAATGTATCTTGAGAGGGCATAACTATGCCCCGGTCTAAAACTATTAAATTAGCAATTAATTTAAAGAAAGGTAAATTTCATATGGAGAATAAGGTCAAGAAGGCAAGAAAGAGCGTCAGTGGGAAGCTATTAAAGATCGTTATCCCGATGATTGCAATTTCAATCATTGTGATCATGCTTATCGTAGCTACCCAGGCAAGGAGCATCATTGTCGAGCTTGCAGAGAACAACCTTGAAAAAGAGTCCGAATACTACACAGAGAAGATCGGACGTGAGATAACCAATATCGTTGAGTATCTGGATGCATCGGCAGAAGCCCTTGGTGCAGTGTCATTCCCCAATGACCATGCAATGGCGAGCTTCCTTATTCCTACTCTGACAAAGTCAGAATACATGCCAAACGGTATGTATGTTGCGACAGCTACAGGAGACTGGATCGATCCTTCAGGATGGGTTCCGGATCCCGACTACGTACCACAGGAGAGAAGCTGGTACATCGAGGGACTTGAGCATAAGACTTTTCTTCCGGGCGAACCCTATGTGGACTCAGACACCGGCAGCACCGTAGTGTCTTTTACCAGAACGGTTAAAATCGCAGATGCCAGATCAGGTGTGGCTGCAGCGGATTATACCCTTGACGGTATCGTTGAGGAGATCAGCGCTATCAAGCCTGTTAAGACCGGCGGGGCAATGCTTCTTTATAATGACACCATTCTTTCGTATTTTGATGCAAGCTTTAACGGAACCAGCGTCAGTGCACATCCCGAGGCCCTGTTCCTCCAGAATGCATATCAGCTTGCACAGAGCGGATCGACAGAAGTAACTGAGCTCAAGAATGAACACGGCGATACTTATTATGTTCGCGCCAGTGTGATCCCCGGAACTGACTGGACACTTATCTGTTCTGTATCTAAGAACGACGTATTAGCAGGCCTTAACAGATTCCAGATCATATGCTATGGCCTCATGATCCTCATGGTCATCGCTATTTCAGTAGTTCTTTACATGCTGATCAGAAACATCGTATCAAAGCCTGTTGGTGCCCTGACCGAGAATATCACAAGGATCACTGACGGTGACTTCACCGTGGAGATTCCTGAGGGCGGCGATGACGAGATTGGCCTTATGAATAACAACATGAGAGAGTTTGTTAGTCACATGAGAGGAACTCTCGGAAATATCAAGGACGAGACAGACAGACTTGCAATCGAAGCTGAGAACAGTAAGGATGCATCCGGCAAGCTTAACATTCAGGCTAATGAGCAGTCCACTAACATGGGACAGATCAGAGATGCCATGAACGGAATGGCAAGCGCAGTTGCAGAGCTTGCAGAGAACGCCACAGAGCTTGCTAACGAAGTTGCAGACCTCACCGAGCAGGGCAATGCAGCCAGCGAAACCGTTAACAACCTGGTTGTTAAGGCAAAAGACGGACAGCGCGACATGGAAGTTGTACAGAGAGGCATGGAGAAGATTTCCTCATCCATGGGCGATATGAACAGCGACGTTCAGGCAGTCGGCGAGTCTGCTCAGAAGATCAACTCCATCATCGAGATCATCAACTCCATCGCATCCCAGACAAACCTGCTTTCACTGAATGCTTCAATTGAGGCAGCAAGAGCAGGAGAGGCAGGTAAGGGCTTTGCCGTAGTTGCTCAGGAGATTGGACAGCTGGCAGCAAACTCAGCAGAATCAACCACAGAGATCGGCAAGATCATAGCTGAGATCACTCAGCAGATAAAAGACCTTTCGGAGAAATCCCAGGCTAACATGGATGAGATCACAGCAAGTTCAGAAGCTGTACAGACTGCAGGAAAGACCTTTGAAGAGATCTTCTCAAGTCTTGATGAGACCAGCGATACATTCAGAGAGATGATCGACAAGATAGGCAACGTAGACACAATTGCAACATCCGTTGCAGCTATTTCCGAGGAGCAGTCGGCAAGTACACAGGAAGTTACAGCAACAACCGACAATCTCGCAGTCAGCGCTCAGCAGGTTGCAGACGAGAGCCAGGGTGTTGATGACAGTGCAACAACAGTATCAAGTGCAGCAGCAACTATTGAGGACTTTGTAAGAGACTTTAAGATCTAAAGAAGGAGGAAATTATGTATATTTCGATGCAATGCTCAGATAACAGTGGAATGCTGAATACGGAGATATGTACCTTTTATGGTATAAGATACGTTCCAAGATTCAGATCGGCCGTAATCTCTACAGAGCATCTGAATCATGAATACGTAATTCCAATGACTCCACAGGATTATGAGGTGGCGGTAAAGCAGATACATGCAGCCATGAAGGCACATGCTACCATGATCTCAATTGACAGTGGAATGGTTTGTCGCGGCCGAAAGGGCGAGATCAGAAATGTGGAGCCACAAAAGCTTACAATTTCTGCTGTATAAATTCATAAGACAAAATAAAACCGTCACTTCTGAATAAGAGTGACGGTTTTGCTTTTTTAGTCCAGGCGAAAGACCTGTTTCATCTGCTTCTGGGCTCCTGTCTTTTCGTCCTTTTCCAGGATCAAAATTCCCTTCATGCTCTCATCCCATCTGTCTACAACTTCGCTTTCTGCCTGATATTTTCCGGCATATTCTATGCCCTTTTCACACTCGTAATATCCGAATACCTCAGCGTCAAACTCAGCATCATCAAGCTCGTACATGTAGATGCTGTAGTTGCAGATTCCTGCGGATTTTAGGACTTCTACCATCTCGGGCCAGATCTCATCATGTCTTTTGATGTACTCGTCTTTCTTGCCCTTTAAAACCATACCTTTCCATGCATATCTTTCCATACTCACACCTCCTTATACAGTTCCCATACCGGTTCTTGGACACTTGGTTATGTTCTCAAAAACAGGGTCGATCGCATACTCTACATGAATATCTTCAACACCCGCAGCAGGTTCTTCAATCTCGATATCCTTAAAGCTTATATCCCTAAGCTCGTGCCCGGGCTCATCAAAGCCGCACAGCTCGATGGAAGGGCAGTCGTGCCAGTCATTTTTGCCGGCGTTGTTATCAAGAAATCTTCCAAGAAGATGCATTCTCTTAAAGTGACAGTCCTCGATAACGGGAGTGGTCTTTGCGCCTTCGCCGTCGTCGTTGAAGGTCACGGAATGGATCATTACGTGGGAAGCTGCAATATCCCTTACGGATACGCCCTTAACATAGCCCCCGCGCTTTTTGGTTGACTTGATCTCAATGCCTGACCAGGTGGGCCTCATGTCGCAGTCCCATAAAAAGACATTTTCCACGCCGCCGCTCATCTCGCTTCCGACGCAGAGTCCGTGGCCGATGTGGCAGATGCAGTCAAAGACTCTGATGTTCTTGGTCGGTCTGCCGATGACGTTACCCTCAGGGTTCTTGCCTGATTTGATGGCAACGGAGTCATCCTCGGTGTAGAAGTTGCAGGCGTAGATCGTCGAATTGGTGGATGAATCAGGATCCCAGCCATCGCCGTTCCACACGCCCTGAGACTTGATGGTGCAGTGGTCTGTAACGACCTGATCGGAATATACAAAGTGCAGATTCCAGGACGGAGAAAATCCCAGCGTCAGATTCGTGATCCAGATGTTTCTGCAGTTGCTCATATTGATGAGCCTGCCCCTGACTCTGTGGGAAATGGTCTCGGGCTTCTCGTATTCTTTTATCTTATCGCCAAGGGAAGCGATGTATTCCTTGAGGTCCTCGGCCTCAATCTTGGCGCAGGCCTTTGCAAGGAGCCATCCGCCGCCTATGATGCTTCCGCCGCCTCTGATCACAACGTTTTCGCAGTTATAGGATGCATCGTGATCGAGCTGACCGATGTTTAAAAGACTTCTGTAACAGAGCCTCTCATAGCCCTCAAACCTGCTCTTTATCTTGGGCAGGTAGTCGGAAGGACTCTCTGTTCCCTGAAGTGTTGCACCCTTATCAACGAAGAGCTCCGTGTTTGAGTGCATATCCAGAGCGCCTGTAAGGTAGGTTCCTGCCGGCACATAGACGTAAGAATTTTCATCGCAATCATCAAGAGCTTTCTGCAGCGCTGCAGTGTTTAAGGTCTTGCCATCGCCGAGAGCATTGTAAGGCGCCGAAGTAACATCGATCATCTTCTTAAGGCGCCCGGTCCTGACCTTGATCTTTCC
>JAEEGH010025067.1_pt1 | contig 11987 bp, 11 predicted proteins | sample 9134181 | NCBI WGS metagenome assembly JAEEGH01 (sample SAMN16246544, study PRJNA631951) | gut metagenome | biome: gut microbiome; feature: rumen; material: DP-attached | host: Bos | place: Iran: Karaj | collected 2018-10
AAGGAAGAAATCGTTGAGGTTACAAATGAGACCGAGATTGAGGTAACAAGTGTAACAGTAAAAGATTATATATTTGTGACCGGTGCTAGTGGTATCGGAAAAACAACGCTAGCCAATGGGCTTCTTGAGCACTATAAGACGACTTGCATAGAACAGAATATGATCCCGGAATTTATCTCCAGAGATGGAGTTGAACCAATGACCGGAGAACTTGAGGAATTAACCTGCTGGGAAAACCTCGTCGCTATGCTCAAATGCTTTCATAAGCTTGGATATAAGAATATCATTGCATCGGATATTGATGACCTAAGGACGGCGGATATTCCAATTGTATTTAAAGGCTCGAATTACATAACAATTAAGTTGGTATCAAGCGATTTGGAACAGATCAGGGAGCAAATGAAGAATCGCCCAAACAATGGCTTGATAGATTATGAATTGCAGCAAAAGACAAATGATAAGAACCTCAAGAGGGAACCGCTGGTTAATGAGGTTGAAATCGATGTTGCCGGAAAAACTATTGAAGAAGTCTTAAATGAGGCGATTGAAATAATCGACACCAGAGAGTCCCTTCTGGACTATGAGTATGTAAAGCCACCTAAGGAGTTGTTTTATTCATGGGTGTTTGCTAATGGGTTAAGATAGAACCTAAATTGAGTGGTTATCTGGACAAATGTCCGGATAAATGTCCATATAAAATGACTGGAGGATAGCATTTTTGGAAGATTACAGTAAACAACATAAAATAGCCTGGAAGTTCGACGCCTATGATTTCTGGGTAAGAACCGCAGGTACGCCGGAAGAAAGGACATTAATTTGAATTGTTTACGATGATATACTTCGCTTTAGATGCTTTTTATGGTACTAAAACAGAAGATGTGTTTATATGCACAGTTATTAGTGATATGAACCCTTTTATATGAGCGGATATTGGATCTGCGGATCCGGCTATGTATAGTGAGTATATTGATTTTATAAATGGAAGAACAATTACTATAGATAATAGTCTTGATATCGCTAAGGAGTATTTGAAGACCAGCCGATAAGGACTGCATGGGTTGAGGATGAGGAAGGATGGAAAACGATATAATACTGATGTGGCAAACACAGAGCAATTGCTTCGCATTATCCAGTCGATTCCATCAAAGAAAGCGGAGCCGTTTAAAATGTGGCTGGCCCAGGTAGGTCGTGAACGAATAGAGGAGGTAATCGACCCGGAGTTGACTATAGAGAGGGCCCTTGAGACCTATGCAAAAAAAGGTTATTCGCGAGAATGGATAAATCAGCGCCTGCAGGCAATTCAAGTAAGAAAAGAACTTACAGATGAGTGGGATAAGCGTGGCGTCAAGAAAGGCATAGAATATGCAATCCTGACAGATGAAATAACGAAAGCCTGGTCCGGAATGACAACACGACAGTATAAGAATCATAAAGGTTTGAAAAAGGAAAATCTCAGGGATAATATGTCCACATTGGAGCTGGTGCTTAATATGTTGGCTGAGGCCACTACCACAGAGATTTCAAAGCAAAAGAAGCCAGAGACTTTCGAAGAAAATCGAATGGTTGCTATTGAAGGTGGAGAAGCCGCGGGAGAAGCACGATTGGCGGTGGAAAAGAGAACTGGAAAACCTGTAATCACGAATAAAAACGCAGCCCAATTGCAAGATTTAGTTACAGGTCTCATTGAAACTATAAATGACAAAAGCGATGATCAATAATAAATAACAAGATGTGGAGATATTATGATGGAACTAAAAGCGGGCGAATATAGGAGATTTGAGGATATTAAACATGTAAGAGAAGACGGTAGAGAGTATTGGAGTGCCAGAGAACTTGCCCCGGCACTGGAGTACACTCAATGGAGGAATTTTTCAAAGGTAATAGGTCGAGCTATGATTGCCTGTGAAAATAGTGGACACAGTGTTCCGGACGATTTTGCTGAGGTCAGCAAAATCGTGGATGCAGGAGCAACATCCAAGCCGATAAAAGATTACGAATTGTCCCGATATGCATGTTATTTAATTGTTCAGAATGGCGATCCCAGGAAAGAGGTTATGGCGCTTGGAAAACGGAGAGAAATAAAAAAACATATTGACTCTCACATTATGTCAGGGATTATCGTAGTGGTGAGCTCAAGAAAGATATCCATGGAGGAATAAACAAATGCTTAAAATAGGTGAATTTTCAAAACTATCCAGAGTAAGCATCAGGATGTTACGCCACTACGATGATATTGGACTGTTAAAACCGGCAGAGATCGATGATTTCACCGGTTACCGTTATTATCGAGAGGAACAGCTTTTTACTGTCGGAAGGATCACATCATTAAAAGATATGGGATTTGCCCTTGCGGACATCATCAAGATCCTTGACAGTTTCGATGATAAAGAAAAGATGGAAGCCTTTTTGTCGGAGAGGCAGAAAGAACTGACAAAGCTTTCCAAAGAAACGGAGTACAAGCTGATGCTTCTGGAAACAGCCAGAAAAAGGCTGAGGAAGGAGCAGAATATGAATTTTGATGTTACAGTAAAAACAATACCGGAGAGATATGCAGCTACGGTTCAAATGGTTGTTCCTCACTACGAGGATGAAGGGATGCTTTGGGGCGTTATGATGGGAGAGTGCAAAAATCTGGTGCCGGCGGACCCTTGCCTTGCTGCTGCAGAATTTCTTGATGATGAGTACAAGGAAGAGAATGTTGAGATCGTCGCATGGATGACCGTAAACGGCTCTTATAAGGACACGGAGCACGTGAAATTCAAGACGCTTCCCGCAGTGAAGGTGGCGAGTTGCGTGATCAAAGGAAGCTACGATCAGATGGGTGAAGCATACGCGACAGTTGCATCATGGATCAAAGAAAACGGTTATAAGATGAATGGTCACATGTTCAACATTTATCATGTGAGCCCGGCTCAGACACAGAATCCGGATGAGTACGTGACGGAAGCTTGTTTCCCGGTGGAGTAAGAGGGAGCTTGTTCCTTGGTGGAGTAGGTGGAATACTGCTTCCCGAAGAAATGTAATTGTCACATTGCCGAATAGGACAGCACCCTTGTGATATATGTGTCATGAGGGTGCTGCTTTATGTTATAATTCGGATTAAAGGCGGCGGAAAACTCGGAATCGGAAATCCCGCTGCCGGAAAGGTAAATAGGGTAAGCAAAGAAAGTAAGGTAAGCAAAACAAGCAAGGTAATCAAAACAAGCAAGAAAAGCAAAGTGAGCCAAACAAGGTAAAGGGGGACTTTATGGCATCAAGTATAGTGCACTTAGCAATTACAAATGAATTGGCAAAACGCATGTCATTTTCCGACACGAGCAGACTTAAGTTCGGAGCGGTGGTTGTCGATGCGGGAGAGGGCGGCAACATAACGGGCGAGTCGCACCTGAAGGTCAACGTCATGGACGGGAAAAAGAGGACATATGATTTTGACAAATACCGTGAGATGTTTGGAAACCTGATGCTGACGGATGACCTTTATATGGGCTATTACCTTCACCTTGTTCAGGATTCTCTGTACAGGCATTTCGTATATGACATATATCACTGGAATCCGACCATACCCGGTAATGTAGAGCGTTTGCACAAGGACTATCAGATCGTGAATCAGTATATCATTCATAAGTACGGTTTGACGAATGACATCGTTGTGCCTGACGGATTTAAGGATGAGCCCATCAACCTGATCTGCTCTTTCAACACGGAAAGGCTGATCGAGAACATGAATTTATTCTTCACACCCGTAGAGGATGAACCGATCTTCTTTTTCACAAAAGAAATGTCGGATGAATTCATAGAAGAAGCCGTGAAATACTGCGTGGAGGAAGTCGGGAAAATCCGAAACGGGGAGCAGGGCATTGATAAGCTCACATATGCGTGGAATCGGGGTTAGAATATATGCCAAATTCCGTTATAACGGTTCTTTCTATATCACTCCGCCGGAGAGTCGGTTATCATTCTTTTTGTAAGGCGCCGATACATAAAAAGCAAATACGAAAGGATGATGAAAATGAACAGAGATATATTTATAAAGAATCTGACAGGGGACAAAATTGAGATGAGCCCCAAGGGAAGATGTGCTAATGAACTTTCCGTGGAAGAGTTTGAAAAAGGATATGAGAACTTTTTCGATATGATCTTTGGGATTGCTGATACGGATATTTCTTCTCTGACCGGTTACGGTGAGTTCGACGAAGACAATCAAGCACCCTTTGCCACTTTCGAAGAGTTCGTTCGCGAGACCTTTAACGAGGATCAGGAAGGCTACTGGCATAACTGGACGCAGATGTTTGAAACAACATTCCTCAAGAAAGATTATTATGACAAAATATATGCAAAGATCATGCAATATGCTCCCTACTGCGAAGGGCAGAGATTCCTGGCAAATAACAACACTTTCTTTGTCAACATGATCGTGGATGTTGCGGGAAAGACATACTGCGCAGACTGGGGACGTGCCGGCATCATGGACTTCCTTATGGATTTTGCAATCCTCGACTTGAATAAGCCCTATCTCCTGGTTCCGGAAAAACTGTATGAGTATGCAAAAAGAAAAAATATAGATATAAAAAACTATAAGGAACGTTTTCTGTGCATGGCGTATTTTAAGGGACTTCACACACTCATGTGGCATGCTTCCATCGACGATCTGGAGTCCTGTGAGTCCATTACCAGATCCATAAACGAATTGGAAGAGCGTATGAACAAACTGGTCTGATCAAAAATGAAATATGAAAATGCCAAGGATATTCTCCCCGCAAGTCTTTTGAAAGAAGTGCAAAAGTATGCGGAAGGAAAAGCTATTTATATACCCAAGTGCGAAAAAACTAAAGGCTGGGGAGAAGCATCCGGATATCGTGAAAAACTGAATAAGAGAAATGCCCTCATCTGCAGCAGATATGCTGCAGGTGCCGGCATCGTGGAACTGGCTGAAGATTTCTACCTGTCTCCGGAATCAATCAAAAAGATCGTATATGGTAAGAAGATAAAGCTTCCCGTGTATTCCCCGAGCATTTACTCTGCAAAGCAGTATTCGGATGCAGGCGTAGGTGAAGAATGGGTAAGGATATATCTGGAGAATGGAGGACTGGAAACACCTGACGGGGAGGAGTTTTTCCTGTCTGAACTGGTAAAGATACCCCTTCGGCTTATAGAAGATGATGCAGATGTGATCATAAATAAAGAATCGGATGGATACACAGATGTACCGTTGATCGCTTTATTTGAGGGCCACAGATTCAGAAGTTTCTGTGGAGAAGAATATCTTGCTTTGCTGAGAAAGGAAAAGAAGAACGCTCACTGGGCTTTTATTTTCGTGAGCCACAAGGAGTACAGTTACTATCTTAACAACTTCGGCAAGCAGTTTCAGAGAGGAACATAATTACCTGGAAAAAAGCGTGGAGGAATGCGTATTGACAAATGTTTTAGAGAAGGCAAAAGCCATTTATGATTTAGAGAATTATGAGTTTGAACAAGTGGGCGGACATGACGGCGGAAGAAACCTCGTCTATGTCTGCAAACAAAAGGAAGAAAAGAAATGCGTATTAAGAATATCCGCGCTTGGTGACAGGACGATGGAGGAATATGAGGCAGAGACGGAATTCGTGCATTACCTTGCGAAAAACGGTGCATCCGTCGCGGATGTGATCCCTTCGAGGAGCGGAAAACTCGTGGAACGCATGCAGGTAAAACCTTCGGTGATCGGTTTAAGCGAGGCCGCTGATGGAGCAGAAGGGGATGCGGAATGCTTTGTATCTTTGTTTGCGTATGCTAAAGGAATCCTTCTCAGCGAAAACGGATATCATTACAGAGATGGGGCACCGCTTTCCGAGCTGTTTTACAACATGGGAAAGACCATCGGAGCGATTCACAGGCTCTCGAAGCAATATCGGCCGACACACCAAAGGCAACAATATTTTGACAAGTACAACATGGAGTATGTCGATAAGGTGATCCCTGATGCTTATGCGGAGCTGAAGGCGGCCATTGCGGATCGCCTGGAGAGGTTCAGGACGCTCCCCGTGGATCCGGAGAGCTATGGCCTTGTACATTTTGATTTCAGCGACGGGAATTATCACGTGGATTTCAGTGACGGCGCAATTACGACCTTTGATTTCGACAATTGCATCTATTGCTGGTACATGTTTGACCTTGCACATCTTTGGACGCATGGCGTTGGCTGGTGTCAGTGGATGCCGGACGGAGAGAAGCGTCTGGCCTACATGAATGAAGAGTATTTTGCGACCATTTTAGAGGGTTACCGGAGTGAGACAACGGTTTCCGAGGAGCTGTTGGAAAAGCTTCCGCTCTTTATCGACATGGTGCTGATCGAAGGCATTGTGGACGAGTTTGAGTGCGCCGCCAGGGAAGGTGAGGAGCCGGACCCGGAGGACGTGGAAGATTACGTAAAGTGCCTGGTGGAAGCCATTCCATACGCAGGCATAGGAGTAGACTTATAAGGGCTCTATCCTGGTTCATAGCACTGAAAAATAGAGGAGGAAACAGATGGAAGACTACAGCAAGCAGCATAAGAAAGTTTAGATTATTGGGGTGAATGATACCCAACAAGGGAGCTATAGCATTGTCACCCGTGACAATAAAAAACTTAAAAAAGTATAGTAGATACACTCGAACAGTTCAGAAATGAACTGTTAAGCCGGCCTAAATTCGCTCAAAATAAACAGTTCAGAAAATGTATTTGCGAGCTCGAATAATACCGGGTGGTTTACAAGTAAATAAAAAACAGTATATAAAGGCTTTCAAGGGAAGAGATTCCTTTGAGAGTCTTTTTAGTTGCAAGATAAAGCGCATTTTAAAGAAATAAGGGGGAAGCATTCCTTTTCAGGATGATTATTATGATATAGTTATTTTGACGAAGTATTGATAACTAAATATATAGAATTCACCTCAGATTATCCCAAATGTTTTTAACAAAAAGAGCCAAAAGGCCAGAGAGAAGGAACATCCAAAGGTTGTCATCATAATGATGCTGCTACTAAGTGTTCCTTCATGGCCCATGCTTTTTGCCATGATGAAGCAGCTAACTGTTGTGGCGGAGCCTAGCATTACTAGAAGTGCGACAATTTGTTCGCCTCTAAATCCAAAGCTTACAGCCACTGGAATGAAGATGGCAACCAGTAGAAATAACTTGATGAATGTGGCTGTAAGAGCTGGTTTTACATCCTTTGCTGCTTTTTTGAAATCAAAGGTTGCTCCCATAGACATAAGTCCTAGAGGAGTAGCGAGCTTTGCAAGATTATTTATAATTGACTCTCCAATCTTGGGCATTGGAATTTGAAAAAGGGACCACAAAAGACCTGCCACGATGCCTAGAATAATAGGATTTGTGAGGATTCCCTTAGCAGTTTTCTTGAAAATGGTCTTTGAATCCTGGCTTTCGCCGTTATCTTCAGCAGTAAACATCAGAATTATCACAGCAAAAATATTATAAAGTGGGACGCTTCCAAGTATCATGAGGGGAGCCATACCGGAACTTGATTCGCCGTAAATGTTGTGTATAAAGGCGATTCCCAGTAATGCGGCGCTGCTTCTATATGCACCCTGCACGAATTCACCTCTTTTAGCAGTATCCTTTATAAGAACTCGTGATAACAAGTATATTCCTGCGATGCTGACCATAGTGACAACAAAGCAGAAAAAGACAAATTTCCCATTCCAGGTTCCTGCAAAGTCTTGGGTAGCAAGATCTTCAAAAAGAAGAACCGGAAGAGCAACTTTAAATACAAATTTGTTCATCCATGAAGCGGCCTTTTCATCTATAAGTCCGATCTTATTGAAAATATATCCCAGGATCATAAGCGAAAATATAGGTAGAGTGGCGTTTAAGCTAAAGATCAGATTTTCCATTTTTTTCCCCGATTATCAATGATTACATGCTGTGTTTTGCATTTGTATAATATGATATCACAGGAAAAACAACAACAAACACTTAAAATGTTGATATATACCGGGGGGTATAGGTTGGAATTTAATATTAGTATGTTTTTGATATAACTTCCTATTTGCCTGGAAAAAAGATATCATAAATGATATGTGAAAACGATTCGCTTGGGAGGATGAAGAATGGATAAGTTGGAGTTTAATAACAAAAAGCAATGCGGTCTTTGGTTAATGTTAGTTGGCATAGTAATTGTATTATCTGACATTTTTGGTGGTGTTTTTTTGATCAATCCCATCGTCTTTCTGGCAGGATATTACATCTGCTTTTTCAGTGTAAATGTTAATAAAAAAGTTAGAAAAAGACTCTCACAGGGCGCAATTTCAAAATTTCAAATCAAAGTAATATATGTATCCTTGGTAATGCTATTTGTCTTAATGTTTTGCATTGCGGGGCCTTTTATTCCCGGATGGAACTGGAGACTAATATGGCTTGGAGTATTTCTGGCAACAGCAATACATTTTATTCCGTGGTTTATTATTCATGGCTTTAGTATGTTGGCTCTTGCAATAATAGATATTGCTATTTGCATCTTTGGATATACATTTCCGGATGTATCAATAAAAACAATAGGATATGCCTATGCAATCACAAAAATACTGTTTGGCATATATTTATTTTTTATATCAAAACCTTCTGTATTTGTTATCAAAAAGAAAACAACATAAAAAAATCAGTAAACTTGATTTTTTTAGAGTTCTTAAATCAAGTAATAGTATTATTTTGCATAATAATGAAATTGTAAATATGTAATTTAAAATGGGAATAGGCTTATTTTCGAACACTACTTGATGATTTTTAGAGAGGATTCTGTGACTAATATGCAAGCAATAACTAAGCAAGAGTTAATTGATGATTTTATTAGGATTGGACTAGAAAAAGGAGATGTTGTCATTGTACATACATCTTTAAAAAAAATCGGATATGTATGTGGAGGAGCACAAACAGTAATTGAAGCGTTGATCGATGTGGTTGGTCTTGAAGGCACAATCATGATGCCGACCCAGTCGTGGAAGAATTTGGATCCAGAAACGGGAGTACACTGGGATGTGGATGAATCAGAGTGGGACAAAATCAGAGCAAATTGGCCGGCATATGATAAAAATATTACTCCGACTAATACAATGGGAGCGGTTGCTGAGATGTTTCGTAGATGGCCTGGAAGTGTAAGGTCAAATCATCCCGCAAGGTCAGTCTGTGCCTGGGGAAAATATGCTACGTATCTTACTGAAAATCATTCATTATCTAATATTTTTGGAGAAGGTTCTCCAATTGCAAGGCTCTATGAGCTTGATGCTAAGATTTTGTTAATTGGGGTAGGCTATGACAAAAATACTTCAATACATTTAGCCGATGTCAGAGCAGATTATCCGGGAAAGCATGATTGTATAGAACACAGTGCAATCATAGAGAACGGCATCCGAGTGTGGAAAGCATACTCCACATTATTTGTTGATGGAGAGGATTTTGAGGATATAGGATTAGAGTTTGAAAAAAATAGTAATGTTAACATTGGAAAAATAGGAGAAGCTGAATCAAGATTGATGAGCCAGGTAGAGCTGGTTGATTATTCTATCTCTTGGATAGAGCAAAATCGAAGATAAAATTTGAGGAAACTACAAGTGAACTTTGCCCTTCAAAACATGTACTAACTACATTGTGAAATAACGAACTATTAAGGAAAGCAGAGACAATTATGCGAAGCGAAAAAGAGATGATAGACCTTTTGTTAAATACAGCGCGTGAAGATGACAGAATCCGCGCGGTATACATGAACGGGTCAAGAACTAATCCAAACGCACCAAAGGATATCTTTCAGGATTATGATATTGTATATGTGGTCAAAGAGACGGCATCTTTCATTAAGGATAAAGAATGGATAAAGCGTTTTGGGGATATATTGTTCATGCAGTATCCCGATGAAAGTCCTGATTATCCGAGCGATGTGGAGAAATCCTACGCATGGCTTATGATCTTTACAGATGGTAATCGAATTGACCTTACGGTAAAAGAAATATCTCATGCCAAAGACAATGTGCAAGAGGATAGTCTATGCAAAGTTCTCCTTGATAAGGATGGGATACTTCCTAAGATCCCTGAGTCATCAGAAGCTTCATATCTTGTAAAAAGGCCCACGCAGGCCCAGTTTTTGGCTACCTGCAATGAGTTTTGGTGGTGTCTTAATAACATAGCCAAAGGCCTTTGGAGAAAAGAAGTTACCTATGCCCAGGATATGCTTAATTTTATAGTTAGGAAGCAGCTTGAAAAACTTCTTTCATGGAAAATAGGCCTAATGACAGATTTTAAAGTCAGCATTGGAAAGTCAGGAAAATACATGCACAGATGGCTTTCTAAAAAAGAATGGGATACTTATCTTAAGACTTATTGCAGCGCAGATGTTGAATCTATGTGGGATTCTGTAGAGATAATGTGCAATCTTTTCATTGATACAGCAAAGTATGTTTCTGAAAAAGGCGGCTACGAATTTAATCAGGAGGAAGCTGATAACTGTCTCCTGTTCATAAATAAGGTCAAAGCGCTAGGTGCAGATGCTGACAGCATATTTTGATGGAACTACTATCTTATATAAATTCGATGCAGACATTAAAAAAGTATACTAAAAGTATACTTTTTTAATGTCTAAAATCCACAAAACAAGAAAAAACAGTACGATATTTTGTGATTAATATCTATAAAAAGCGTAATAATATTAATAGATATTAACAAATATTAACTTGCTATATTTACTAAAGTAAACGTTTAAGTTATGATATTTATGGCATCTGTAGATGGCTTTGTTTTTAGCTTAAAATATAAGTGTGAAGATATTGATGTAAAAATTACGTAATTTGTAAACTGAATTTTTACATTCTCTAAAATATACTGATTGTATAGTTGTTTGATGGAAACTAAATGTTTTTTCGATACATAATATTGCTTTACCAAGTTACTTTTTGTAGTAAAACTATTCGAGAATGTATACATAGTACGAGATAACGAATTCTAATATCATGCGCGCTGATATTACTAAATACAAAACCATTTAAAGGAGGAAGCCTTGAAATGCACAAAGAAACAAAGTCTTTTTGCAAGAAAGTTCTAGTGGGGTCATTGTCGGCAGTCCTGCTTGCGACATGTTGCAGATTCCCATCAGTAACAGTGACGGCAGATGCTGCAGGCAATTACAATTATGGGGATGCTCTCGCCAAATCATTGCTTTTCTATCAGCTTCAGGAGTCAGGTAAGCTGTCCGAAGAGACACTTTCGAGGACTAACTGGAGAGCTGATTCAGGATTAAATGATGGTGCTGACAATGGGCTGGATCTTACAGGCGGCTGGTACGATGCAGGCGATAATGTTAAGTTCAATCTGCCAATGTCTTATTCATCAATGGTTCTTGGTTGGTCATATCTTAACAACCCGGAAGCATATTCCCAGTCTGGGCAGGCCAAGTGGATGCTTCATGATATCAAGTGGGCCAATGACTATTTCGTAAAATGTAATCCCGATTCAAGCACATATTATTATCAGGTTGGCGATGGTGGCAAGGACCATGGCTTCTGGGGAGCACCTGAACTTGTTGAACTCAAGATGGACAGACCTTCATTCAAGGTTGATGATACGTCAGCTGGTGGCGGATCCTGCGTTACCGGTGAAGCAGCTGCTTCCCTTGCAGTAGCATCACTTGTATTCAAAGATTCTGATCCTTCACTAAGCGCTTCATATCTTGCACATGCAAAGACTCTTTATGGTATGGCAGAGAGAGCTAAGAGCGATTCCGGATACAAGGCTGCTAATGGATTCTATACATCTTATAGCGGTTTCTATGATGAACTTTCACTTGCTGGATGCTGGCTGTATAAGGCTACAGGAGATGAGTCTTATCTGGAAAAAGCTGAGCAGTACTCTGCATACTTTGGCAAAGAGTTCCAGGGCGGTGATGAGGTTGCATTTTCATGGACTATGTCCTGGGATGATACTCACCTTGGAGCATGTCTCCTTCTTGCAGAACTCACAGGCAAGGACGAGT
>JAEEGH010025070.1_pt1 | contig 11985 bp, 10 predicted proteins | sample 9134181 | NCBI WGS metagenome assembly JAEEGH01 (sample SAMN16246544, study PRJNA631951) | gut metagenome | biome: gut microbiome; feature: rumen; material: DP-attached | host: Bos | place: Iran: Karaj | collected 2018-10
AACAATTCGCTCGCCAATCGTTCCTACTCCGTATTGGACGCCATGGCGAAGATGCCGCTGCTCATCCTGTTGCTTTCGACTTTCGCCGTCCTCAACACGATCATCGTCTCCGTTCGCGCAAGACGTTGGGAAATCGGTGTCTTGAGGGCCTGCGGCGTCACTCGCGATGGATTGATCCGCATGATTTTGGCGGAATCACTGCTGATCGGCCTCTGCGCATGCGTCCTAAGCTTCTGCTTCGGACTGTACTATGCCGTTGTCGCTACAAAATTGGTCGATTACGCGCCAATCTTCGGCGTCATCGCACCGCCATTGACGATTCCATGGACGCGTCTTCTGCCCGGCTATGCCGCCGCCATTATCGTCTCGGCTCTAGCGGGCATCCTGCCCGCCATCGCCATCGCCCGCCGCGAAACAGCCTCACTCCTGCAAAGAACGCAGGAGTGAAAAGCTTTCCTACTTGAAATCCGCAGGAAGCATCATCATTTGGTACATCATGGCCTTCGCCATGCGGTAGTGCCCTAACGCGTTGGGATGCAACAGATCCGTCTTTGCATCATGGAAGAATTTCGCATGGGACGGCGTCACGGGATACAGGCCGCTGACGCTATTCAAATCAATGACTGGAACGGCCCACAAATTACCTGCCTCCTTGATAACCTTCACGTATTCATCCACATAGAGCCCGATGTCGTTCGGATAGGACTCCTCCGGTTGGATGTTCGCGCCACCGAATGTCGCAAAGGCACGATGGATTGGCGTCATCAACACGATCTGCTGGTCAGGAAAGTTTTCCTTCAGAAATTCCATGACAGCATTGATGCGGCCGCGATACGTCGCCATGTTCTTTTGGAACACGCGACGCGGCTTCTTCATCATATTACCGTGCGAATTGACCTCTTCCTCTACAATCGTCCACCATTCGCCGAGCGGTACGCCACCGTTGAAATCGTTCGTCCCCGCAAAGATGAAAATCGCATCGACATCGCCGCCCACTTCCGCTTTCAACTTCTTCGCCTGATCCATGACACCGTTCCAAGCATGACCGTTGATACCATAGACAAGTGACTCAATGCCAAGCCATTCCGGCAGAAATTGCCAATAGTTTTTCTCTGTGCCGACATGAACTTTATCCGTGATTGAATCACCGAGAAACGCCACTTTCTTTCCTTTCCATTGCGTGTCGGGAATCGTCGGTTCCGCCTCCGCATGAACGCACATCGACATCGTCGCGATTGCCAGGCCAGTCATCAACAAATGCTTCATCATCTTTCTCCTATGCAAGTCTTTTCAATCACGGATCTTCCGCCGCGTCTCCAACAACAACGCCACCGCCAACAACAATTGGCAGGCGGGCACCAAGAAGAACGGCATATTCAAACTGTGGAACACGTCACCGAGCACGCCCATGAGCCATGCGAAAGTCCCGCAACCAGGCACACCCGCGCATGACAGCCAGACGAACACCATCGTCTCATCCAGATGTTTCGGGAGACGATCAACGGAATATGTCTGGATGGTCGGCCATAACGGCGCAATCGTAATACCAATAAGATACAGCAATACAAACAGCAAAATGACAGAGCCAATCCGTCCGACAACCATGTCAGGACGAACAAACGGTATCGCGCAAGACAGTAGCAATCCAACCGTACATGCCACGATAAGCGACTGACCCAACCGCTTTTGCGGCACATAGACGCCCCATCCCATGCGGCCCGTCACCATGCCCAACGCAAACACGGCCGTCGCCACGCCGCCGAGAAACGCGCCTGTTTTCATCGTCAGTTGCATGAAACTAGCCAACCAGAACGTCAGGCAGTATTCCGCTCCGCCGGCCATGAACATCAACAGAAAGAACAGCCAGAATTTCGGCGTTGACCAGATATCCTTCGTCTGTTTGACAACCGTTGCAAGTGCAAGCGACTCATGCTCTTCCGGAAATTCATGACCTTTCTTTTCAGGCCACAGCAGAAACAGTCCCGCCACCACCGCCAGAAGGCATGTGCAGAACACGACAGGCCGCCACGGCACACCGCACATGAGCATGAATCCTGCGCCGATCGTCGTGCCCGTCACACCGATGGACCAGAACGAATGCGCAAAATTCATGTACTGGCCTGTATTTTCCTTGTGAAGCTTTTGGACAAACGGCGTTGCCATCGCCTCGATGTAGCCTTCACCGCAACCCGCGCAGAGAATCGCCGTGAACAGAAACCAGTAACTATTCGACAGTGACACAGCCAGACAACCGAATCCCATGACGAACGCCGCCATTCCCAATGACTTACGCAGTCCAAGCTTCGCCCCGATGAAACCGCTGACGACCATCAATGTCGTCATGGAAATCGTCCGCGAAATCTGCAACGCGCCGCCCGCGCCCATGCCGCCTTCCGACAGAGGAAATCCCAGAGCAGTCGCAATTTGCATCAGCGCCACAGGCACGATGACCGAACTCGCCGCATACGCAAAAAACGTGATGAACGCGGCGTAGTCATACCGATGGAACTCCAACTTGACACGGCTGCTCATGGGATTTCTTTATCTCCCCTCTCCAAAATTACATTTCATTAATCATTAATCATTAATCATTAATCAATAAAGAATCACTCCTTCCGGGAACGGAATGCCGTTCAGCTTGTAGCACTGCTCCAGAACGGCAATGCGGCGGCGAACTGCTTCAGCCGTAATGAGTTGCGGCGTTCCTTTGCGAATCGCATCATAGAGCGACAGATACAACTGCTTCGTCGGGCCGGGGGCGGGCTTCGCACCAGCGCCTGCATCGGCGGCGGTCACAGGTTCCCATGCTTCCGTCGTCCATTCGAGTTTTTCAGAGCAATAAACGCGGCCTTCCAACGGCGTCATATCAACGACGCGCTTCGGCATCTTGCTCCAATCCACATACTTCCATTCCAACTTCTTCGTGCCACCGTGCAGACCGCCATTCGTGCCACAGACACACCAGCGTTCGCGCGCATAGGGATTCGTCGCCATCAATTCAGCACGGATGATCGGTTTGTCCTTTCCTGTCAGCGTCAGATGGACTTCGTCTTCAGCGGGGCCGATGGACAGGGAGGACGCCACCATGCACTGCACTTCCGGCTCGCCGTCACCGAACAGTTCCATGGCATGGTCAACCAGATGCGGCATGTTGTTGTAGAGCTGGCCACCGCCGTACTGACGGCTCGTCTGCCAGTCCCAACGACGTCCGAAACCATCCCAGCAGATCTGGATGTAGGAGATTTTGCCAAGGATACCCGAACGGATGATGGAGCGGACTTTCTGGAAGTCCTCTTCGAAACGGCGCTGTTGGAACGGCTGCAACACTTTACCAGCCGCTTTTGCCTCCGCGATCATCGAGTCAACGTCCGCCGTCGTGAAACCGAACGGCTTTTCGCAAAGGACATGCTTGCCGCCTTTCAACGCCATGCGGGCCACAGGGGCGTGCATCGAATTGAATGTCGAAACAATGACCATCTCCACATTCGGATCGGCGATCAACGCCTCGGCGGATGCGTACGGTTTCGCGTTCGGAAACGCCTCGTGCGAACGGCGTTCAGGAATGAAATCCGCTATAGCCACCACGTCGAACATATCGCGCATGTCCTTTATCGCGCTCGCATGAATGCCACAGCCACTGCGCCCAAATCCAACAATACCAACTTTAATCGGTTCCATCTTTATGCTCCAGTCAAAATGCCATTGTCTCCATGCAACCAGCCCCATACCATACTTTAATATATGCTTGCGATTTATCCACAACAAACAAGCCGTCTTTTTCAATGAAATCCATTCGAAAAAACCATCTGCACGGCTATGTTATGCCTATTGTCATTTCACCAGCAACAAAAAGACAACACCATGCCAACCATCACACGCCTTGAATTGCTCAAACGACTCGGCACTGCAACCAGCCTGAACATCGCCACAAATGGCGATGGTTTCGATGCTTTCGATAAGGCCGGGCTCCTCCGCAAATTCCGCCGCAATGGCGAAAATCTGCCCGATGCAGCCGCCACCCGCGCTGAACTTCTCCAACTCATCTATAACATCGAAGCACTGTCGTTCTATCACGCTCCCACGACGGAAGACATCGTCCGCATCGTCGCAAACCTCTCAACGACAATAGACAGCCTTGGAAAGCACAACGCCTTTACAGACATCGACTACAACCATCCACACGATCGTGCCATCTACCATGCCATCGCCAATGGCTACATCGCCGCACCGCCAGACGGCCTATTCAAGCCAGACACGCCGCTCTCCACAGATGAGTACGATGACATCATCCGTCGTTTCCGCGATCCTGCTCCGTCCATGCCGTCCGATTTCGCCGATCGCTTCAAATCTCTCTGCACCAACGATTCCACATTGTTGACACATGCCGCCGCCGTCAATCTCTTCAAGAAAGCGTCGCTTGTCAATCAGCCTGATCCATCCATTGCAACCTTACTGTCTGACCTCCGCAAAGCCGCTCGCCCACAAGACACACCTGAAACGATTAAAGGCTCACCAGATGATTTAAATACATGGATTGGAAGATATTCCAACGGAACGTTCATCCGCGAGGCACATGTTCAAAGTAAAAAGACAAACACGCCACCCGTTGAAATCGTCATGCTCAACGACACCCATTACAACTACGTGAACAAACGGGACGAAGAGGAGCAGAATCCGTCCGTCATGAGCACACGACAATATCGAATGTGGCTCCGCAACGGCGCATCCGTCGGCGTCATCAACCGTTGCATGGATTTCGCGCGATATGCCGACCAGACCATCATCGCGGGAGACGTACTCGACTACCTCTCATGGGGTTGCCAGCAACTCACCGTCGAAAATCTTTTCCGCAAAGACGTCAATCTGCTCGCCTGCCTCGGCGGCCATGACACGACGCGCGTCATGCAAGGCAAGGTCGGTGATCCGACATCGTATGCATCTCGCCGCCAATTACTTGACAACTTCTGGCCGCATGACATCACATACGTTTCCCGCGTCTTGAAAGATAAAGTTCTGGCCATCGTCATGGACAACGGCGCGTCTCGTTTCTGGCAAAGCCAAATCGAACCATTCAAGGCGGACATCCAAAAGGCGCGAGACAATAATCTCATCGTCCTAATTTTCGTCCACGAACCGCTTTGCACACGCAATCCAAAGGAAACGGATCTGCCGCCAATCCGCCGCAATGATCCATATAACTACAATTATAAAGACCATTTTGCGGGTCGAATTGGCTCAAATACCGACACGCTCGCCGTCTATGATATGATCGTCTCCAACGCAGACATCGTCAAAGCCGTCTTTTGCGGCCACATGCACAGCGACTACTACACGGAAATCATTGCCACCTACAAAGATGCTGACGGCAAGACCGTCGATACCGTCATTCCGCAATACGTCCACACTGGTTCCATCTATGACGGCACGGGCCATGTTTTCAGAATCACAGTCCACTGAATATGAATAATTTAGGAATCTTACTTGTCGCGGGTGGATCGTCCACACGCTTTGGAGCAGACAAGCAGTTCGCACTGTTGGCAGGCCTGCCTGTCTTTCTCCATTCTGTCAAAACTTTTCTGCCATGCGCCAAGGAACTCGTGCTCGTTGTTCCAACAGGAAGACAGAACGAATTTCATGAAAAAATCGTCCAATATAAGCTCGACTCGCCGAAAATCCGCTATGCTGTCGGCGGCGCAATCCGTTCGGAATCCGTGCAGAACGGCCTTGCCGCTCTCTCATTTTCCGACGGCATCGTCGCCATCCATGACGCCGCACGGCCTCTCGCCACGGCGGAACTACTCATGAAATTGGTGGAAGCCGCCGAAAAATTCGGCGGCGCGGCTCCCGCCCATCCCGTCACCGATACGCTGTTGGTCGCAGATGACGCTAACAAGATGACGGGCGTCCAACCGCGCGAACATCTCTGGCAAGTCGCAACGCCGCAGGTCTTTCAGTTGCAACCGCTTCTGGTAGCCTACCACCACGCCTCTGGACAGCCGTTTACCGATGATACACAGGTCTTTTTCCATGACGGTGGCCATGTCCAAATCGTTCCAGATTCATCGGACAACCTGAAAATCACCTATCCAGAAGATCTTGAGCGAGCCGAATCCATCCTTTTGAAAACCAAATGACCGCAATGGCATCCACCATGACGAAACAACTCTTTCTAGCCGAACCACTAGGCTTCTGCGGCGGTGTACGTCTCGCCGTCCAGACATTTGAAGACATGCTCAAAAAGTATCCAGGAGAAACGATCTACGTGCTCCATGAGCTTGTCCACAACTCCGTCGTCACGGAATCTATGATCGCAAAAGGCGCGATGTTCGTCAAAAATGTGGAAGATATTCCCGTTGGGGCCGTTGCACTCTTCGGCGCACATGGCGTCACGACCGCCACAGAAGACGTTGCAAAACAACGCAATCTACGCCTGTCTAACGCCGTCTGCCCACTTGTCGTGCAACTACAGGAAAAAGCCGCCCGATTTGATCCAAACATTCCATTGGTCTTTTTCGGCGATAAGCAACATCCAGAAGTCCAAAGCATTCTCGACCACGCCGCCGCCCACGACATCCATGTCATCTCCTCCATGGAAGAAATCGACTCATTACCGCCAATGCAACGAGCCGTATTTCTTTCACAGACAACGCGTAACGCGGAAGTTGTCGCCGCCATCGCAAAACGCCTGTCCGAACGCATCCCGCAATTCGACAACCAAGCCCATGTCTGCCCGACCGTCCAGAAGCATCAGGAAGCTGTCCGCCGCCTTGCCCAGACATGCGACGCGATGCTCATCATCGGTTCGCCTCACAGCGCCAATGGCCGCTATCTGGCGGAATTGGCAGGCATTTCAAAGGGGCATGCACGACTTATCGAAAACGCCCAACAACTTAAGCCAGAAGATTTTGAGAATATTCAAACGCTAGGTCTCGGCACCGCCACCAGCACACCGGACTCCGTCATCAAAGACGTCATCGACTGGCTACATGAGCATGGTTTCAAGACGGTGGCGCAGGAAACTAACTGACATTTTTTTTAACAATATATTCAACCTAATTGGTCACCAAGTTGGTGGCCAATTTCCCCCCAACTTGGAGGGAAAATAGAAGCACAGCCAATTTGGCCAACAAGTTGTTGATCAAATATCTTTTAATGCCTGTTATTTCCTTCTATTTGATACAACTTGTTATAACATTAACATAATATTTCACATTCTATTTGACATCTTGAATTCTTGATGTCCATTGAATATGGACAATAAACAGAAGGAGATAATTATGGCCAAACCAATAGAAGCAACCCCCATATTGAATGAGGAGGAATGGAATGCTTTCATGAAGTCCGTTCATACTGCATCTCCCAAACCTCTTCGACTCCATTCAGTCAACATTAAGGAGATTCGCCAGATCATATCGAAACGGAGGTTGGATAATGGAGAACAAAATCAAAAATGAGCCATACATTCTTGATGAATATGTTTTGGATCCATTAGAAAGCAAAACAATAGTCAGCGATTTTGATTGTGGAGATCAAGATCTGAACGAATATTTTCAATGTGATACGGTCGCACACCGCTTTGAAATGTTCACCAAGAGTTATAGTTTTCATCTTAAAAGGCGATAACATACAGAACAGTTTGGCTTTGATTGACTTCTGTAATTCAGAAATACGGAAGGAATCATTCAAAGATGTTGAAATGAAAAATGAAATTCCAGAAGAAAAGAAGGGATATTCATTCTTTCCTGCTGTAAAAATCACACGTCTCGGCGTTGCAGTGGATTATCAAGGCAAACATGTGGGAAGTCTCCTTCTAGATGTTGTCAAAGCATTTTTCATTGCCCATAGCCATGCAGGATGCAGATTTCTATTGGTTGATGCCTATAAAGAAGCAGTGCATTTCTATGAAAAAAACGGTTTTCTACCATTGTATGTGAAAAAGCCTGAAACTAGGCGTACATTGCCTTTGTTTTTTGATTTGAAATCAATTTTACTGGATTGATAGCCTTGTTTTAATAAATACAACAAGGCTATAGAAATACCATACTTATAAAAACTCCATCTCTTTAATATCCACGTAGGCGTTTGATAGATCCGCCGGATCGAACCACAACTCCTCCACCATTCCTTTCCAATACGGATTTTCGCTGACAGGCAGCGTGTATTCATGCCATTCGCCATCGATTTTCACAGGCTGGCTGCACACAGGCTTGTCCGAAATCACAAAATCCTTTGAGAAAACAGGCAATTCCGGCGTGCCCCAAATCAGCTTCAACGTCTCCGTTCCTTTCACGGGATTCAGGCCATGCGGATTTTCCGTCACGCGCATTTTCACCCTAAATGCTTTGAAACGAGACGCATCGAACGGCGCAATCCGTGTACGGATGGCATAGCGGTTGGCCCCAGACCGGAAGAAATGCATTGCGCCATCGACCGTCTTCAGATACGCCGTCCCATACGGATTACGATACCACCCCTGCATGTCATGGCTGAAATTCCATGACGTTTTCGCCAGATGTTCCATCGGCGGATAGTCGTACGGACCGAGCCCAAGCTCCTGCGGCGTAACATTCGCAGGCCATCCTTCCATCGGCTTGTCACAGAAAACATCCCGCAAAGCATCGTACATGGCGAAACCGTATTCTGCGTTGGGTTCGATGTAACTGCCTTCCTGCCATTCGTTTATCGGAGCGACGATCACCCGTTTGAAGCCTGTCTTCTCACAGAATTCACGGCATGCCGCACATGCATTTTTGAACAATTCCGGCGTCCGTCCGTAGATGACGTATGACAGTTCAAAAGAACGCGGAATGTCATTCCATCCCGTCGGAATGATCGGCCAGAACGGAAATTCCGTATCCTTGCACATCATCTTCCACCATTTGGGAACCGCAGCCACGACATGTTCATAGGAAAATTTATTCCGTGTATCGCCTGGTTTCGACAATTCTGGAGCCACTGCAAAGGCTGCGCGGTCAAAACCATACAGCATCTGCGCCTTGTAACCAGCCGCTTTCGCCACGTCGATGCGCGACTGTTCATACTTCCAGCTGTGATACATGTCGATGAAATGGATGCCCGGCAGCCCCGCCTCCTTCGCCATGCGATCTGAAATTGCCAACGCCCTCTTCGCACCTTCGCCAGGAGCCAGCGTCTCGCCGTTTTTCGCCGCTTCCGCAATGAAATCACGGTCCAAATTCGCCAACAGCCATACGACAATTACAGGCTTGCCGTCGATTGTATAGTATTCGGGCGTCTTGAAATAATTGTCCAGCCAGAACTGCGTCACACGAATCTGATCCGCCGTCGAATGCGCCCCTGGCTCGTTGTGGTTGGCCCACATGATGTACCACTTCAAGTATTTCCTGTAACGCGCTTTATAATAGCCTTTCACCCAATGGTCCAGCCGCTGGACGCCGTTGTTCCAATACCAATCGACGCAGAAGCTCGAAATGCCATGTTCCACCGCCCATTTGATCTGCCAATCAATGACTTCCGGATTCCCTTCGTCATACCAGCCAAGCAACGGCTTGATGTGCGGAAACGTCTGTTCCACTTGGTCCCATTCCGCCATCTGCTCCGTGCCCGGATAATAGAATGCCGACACTTCGATCGGCCCTTTCATCGGCTTCGGTTCCGGCACATATCCGTTGTTCGACATCTTTCATGCTCCTTTCTGCTTGACATTTTCCATCTTTCATTTTACTGTTAAGTATAAGACTTGCTTTGTCAAATACAATTACTTTCAACAAAAAGGACTATCATGAAAATCAAAAACTTCCTACTCGCCGCCGCAAGCATGCTACTCGCTGGTTGCGCAACCGTCGGTAAATCAACGACAAAAGCGGCAGAACAGCCGTTCGACCTCTTCCCCGGCGAAGACACCATTCCCATCATGTCATGGTACAGCATCCCGCCAGCCGACCTTTCCGTCGAACGTTTCATTGAACTCAAAGAAGCAGGCTTCAATCTCAACTTCTCCCATATCTACGGTTTGGCGGACGCCAAAAAGGCGTTGGACTGCGCACAGCAAGCAGGTATCCGCAACCTGTTCATGTGCGGCGCATTAATCGGTAAACCAGAGGAAATTGTCCCGCAGGTCATGAACCATCCAGGCCTTGCAGGATACCATCTGCAGGACGAACCGCAGAAAGTCCATATTCCCGTCCTTGCAGAAGCGAACAAAAAAATCCGCGCCATCGATCCCAATCACTTCACCTATCTGAATCTCTATCCCGTCGGTGCCACCGATCCGTTCATGCCCTATATCGACTACATCCACTACTGCGCGAAGGAAGTCCCCACGCCGTTCATCTCCTACGACCACTACGGCATCGTCAACAACGAAATCCGTGGCAACTATTATCAGAATCTCGAAATCATCTCTGAGGAAGCCCGCAAACTTGGCAAGCCCTTCTGGGCGTTTGCATTATCGACGGCTCACGGCAGCTATCCCATCCCAAATGTCGCGCAACTTAAGCTCCAGATGTACAGCAACTTAGCATACGGTGCACAAGGCTTGCAGTATTTCACCTACTGGAATCCAGGCACGGAAACATGGAACTTCCATGAGGCCCCTATCACGCCCGAAAAGAAGCGCAGTTCCGTCTATGATTTTGTCCGTGAAGTCAACGCCGAACTGCAGAAACGCAATTTCGTCTTCATGCGTTCCAAAGTCGTATTCGTCCGCCATACAGGCGAAAAACTCCCATTGGGCACAAAACGACTCGAAACATTGCCCGACATGGTCACGAAACTGGACACGCATGGAAAAGACGCCGTCGTCTCCCTGCTGACGAAAAACGACATGAAATATCTCGTCATCGTCAACGCAGGCATCCATGACGACATGAGCCTGACGATCACCTTCAAGCCTGGTGTCACCCGTATCCGCAAAGACGGAACCTCCGTCGCCGCAGACAAATACGTTGACACGCTGACAGTAGGCCCAGGCGAATGCGAAGTATTCGCCTGGACAAAGTAGTGAAGGCGTCCCGACTGCGGCGAGGGAGGGCCGCACTCCAGTGCGACCGTTTGCGCATATGCGCAAACAGCCATTGACGTAATCGTCGCGCCCCCCCCAAAAAATAAGCCTTTGATATGCGGCATCTTCGATGCCGCGGTCGCTCTGGAGAGCGACCCTCCCATGACCTATTTGAAATTGATATCACTCGCGAATTCACGCACCATGACGCAGGGGGATTCGCGGGTGATTTTTTCGCCGAAATACGTCACGTTCTCCAGCGTGATGCCGCGGATCGTCTCCTTCTCGTTGCGGCCCTGGAAGTTCATGAGCCCCTTGAAGTTGTCCTTCACGCCGTCGATGCTGATGTTCTTGAACGTCACGTCGCGCAGACTGCCCGCGTTCTCATATTTCGTGCCGCCGACGCCGCAGCACTGCGCCTTCGCCTGAACGACCACCGTGTCCAGCCCGCACGTCTTCACGCGGATGTCATCGAAATGCAGGTCGTACATCTCCATGCCGCCGCTCGGCTGCAGCCAGAAGATGACGTTCGCCCAGAATTCATCCGGCCCGCGCACATTCTTGCTGTAGTACAGGACGTCGATATTCCGCGCGCGGATGTTGCGCATGGCTTCGGCCGCGCATTCATAGCCGATGCGGAACGTGTTCGCGCAGTCCGTCCAGAATTCGCAATCCTCCACGAGAATGTTCTCGCAGGCGGCGCGGCCTTTCTGATCCATCCCCTTGATGGCGATGTTGTCGTCCTGGCAGCGCAGGAAGCAGTTGCGGACGACCGCGTCCGACGTGTTGCAAAGATCCACCGCGTCGTCGTTGATCATATTCGAGCAGACGACTTTTACGTTGTCGATCAACACGTTGCGGCAATTGTTCGTCACCAGCGTCCAGCTCCAGGCGTTGCGGATCGTAATGCCTTCGATTTTGATGTTCTTTCCGTCCACCGTATGGACGGGAAACGCGCACGGCCCTTTGAAACGCGGATATTCCGAACCATCGACGATGCCGCG
>JAEEGH010025072.1_pt1 | contig 11985 bp, 22 predicted proteins | sample 9134181 | NCBI WGS metagenome assembly JAEEGH01 (sample SAMN16246544, study PRJNA631951) | gut metagenome | biome: gut microbiome; feature: rumen; material: DP-attached | host: Bos | place: Iran: Karaj | collected 2018-10
TTATGGGGTATATGGAATGTATTATAAGAATGAATTAGTATATCTTGGTATGACAATGAGAGATTTTGCAATAAGATGGGAAGAGCATAAAAATAATATTATTAAGGGTAGTAAAGAATTAAAAGTATATGAGTAGTTTAAACCAGAGGATATTAAGGATATTCAATTCAAATGTTTGATTAATTGTAGAATGCTAAAAACAAATAGTCCATTGACACGAAGAGATGTAGAGTCAATGGAATTAGCGATGATTAGTTTATTTAAACCCAAATATAATTATGCGGGTATTGGTTCTTGTGAGTATAAGTATTCGGGGCGTATACAATGATTCGGGGTGTCTTTGCGGGGAGGCGCTGGGCGTTGATAGGGTCAAGGAACGATTGAAAAGTTGAAATGAAATTTTCGCAAGGAACAAAATAAAAAATGAAATGAAAACTCATTTCAGAAAGAAAGGAAGGAAAGAAACATGGGAATATTAAATGTAGATGGATTTGTGCTGGTAATTTCACTCATTGGTTTTATGACAATAGTGATGGGTGTGATTACTTGCGTGGTGGTAAGGGAGAAGGAAGGAGAGAAGAAGAAGGTAGTGATTACTAAGGGATTGGGAGAAGCTACTTAGGTGATAGAGATGGAGCAAGGGGAAGAGATGCTGATAGAGATTGCGGCCAGGGATGTGAGAGTGAGGAGGAAGAAAGGGAAATGGGAAGTAAGGATTAGGTGATAATTATTAATAATAGATAATAGATAGATGGTAGGTAGAAGATAGTAAATAATAGATATATATTAATATATATAATAATATAATATAATAGAGTAGTATATAGTGGTAGATGCGGGTAGTGGGGTGCCGATCGGCTACATCAACTGCACTGATTTTTTTCTTGTCATCGTCACCCTCGCATATGCAACAAAACCAGACCCTTCCCGATCGGGGAAAGGGCCTGGCCGCATTCTATTCTTCTGTTGGAACGAATTACTCGTCGATACCCAGGGCTTTCAGCAGTGCCTTAATCTCGTCATCAATCGAGGCAGTTGAGTCCGCTGCGGTTTTCTTTTCTACTTTTGGAATTGCTGCTGCAGCCTCAGGAAAGTAGGCGGCGAACAGCTTATCGATGTCGCCCCAAGGCATTTCCGCATATGCTGCCTGCATAGCATCGTCCAGCTGATCTGCGAACTTAGTCTCTACGTCTTCTGGAGTTACGCCTTCCATGAGCTTAGGATAATACGTGTTGGCGAAGTCATATACAGCAAGGCACAGCGCCCGCAGGCGTTCTTTGCGCTTCGCCACAGCTTCGGCCGCTTTTTTCTTAGCAGCTTCTTCCTCCTGGCGTTTGCGCACAGCCGCATTGATAGCGTCAGTGAAGGACTGCGCCACTTCGTCAGGTGATTTACCGGCCGCAAAAGCGTCATTAATGAAGTCATTAATGTCAAATTTCATGGTGAATACCTCATATTTTTTATTTTTATTATGATTATATTATATCAAAAAATTTTAAAAAAGTCAAAAAAAGTGCGGAAAAGCGGCCAAAAAAGCCTATTTTTTAAAATTATATCATATTTTTTTATAAAAATCAAATCGCGCTGATTTTCAAGGTGAATTTGCCACGATTTTTTAGATGCGGAAAAGCCCACAGCAGTTTGTGCGTGGGCTTTATTTTTGTCTTCAAATAACTTAGCTACAGCTCTGTTACAGAGCATCTCAGGTTAGAAGACTAGGCACCATATGCGACTGTTCCCGATCGGGGTCCCGATCGGGGCTCGGGACAGATATACTAATTGAATCAAAGGCTTTGATCGCATATGCGTTTCGGGAGATTGCTTGCGCGCCGCGCATATGGGCTAGATCGAATCAAAAATTTGCATATGCTTTTCCGATCGGGAATTCGGGCCACTGCGCCCGCGCGCGGCCCGGAACCAGCTTTGCCCGGACGGTTGAGTAGCCCGGGCCGCAAGTTTAGAGGGGGAATTACTCCCCCTCTTGGATTTCTTTCCTGCGCTTCTGCGGAACTCTCCAACAGCCAGCCTTTACAGAATCATCGTATTTCATTCTTGACTTGATAATCTTTTCGTAGATTGCTAACTCAATCAGCACATCCTCAAGCCCTGTGTGGTCTTCATCAAAGTCCATGTCTTTCGTAATGTAGCGGTAGCAAGCTTCTGCGCTTGTCATCAGATTTCCTGCTTCTGTTAAAAGTCCGTTTTCTTCTGCAAACTTAATGTACCACTTGGAGCGAAGAATTGAGGTGCAAGCCATGTTCCAAATGCAATGGAACTCTGTGCCGTAAGGAAAGAACCAACGAATAGCCGAGCCTGTAATGTAGCGGATACCATTGTTTGTTGAGCGTTTGTCGAATCCCATGTTATACGCATACACATCTTTCACTTGAAATTCTTTCATGTCTTTCAGAATCTGCCAGCGAATGTTTTCAGCTCTTTTGAGTGCGCGCTTGCCTGTCTTAATGTCTTCCCAATAGCGGGGGCACTTTTTTGCGTAATAGGCCGAACTCATCATCTCTTTATCGAGGAAGATTTCAGCGACTACAAAGGAACGAGCAACGAGGATTTCTTTCGTGTCGGTATTGTAGATAACATAGCCAATGTCATAGCAAAGGGGCTGATAAATACTGTTTGCGGTCTCTGTGTCAATTACGATAATGTTCATTGTGTTTACCTCACTTCATTTGATAGGTCTATTATACACCAATAGAAAAAGAATGTCAATAGTTTTTAAAAATTTTTTTCTGCGCCCGGGCGCGAGCCCCCGAGACCGCTTATTTAGCGGTCTTCGGAGGTCTGTGCTTGATGAGTTTGATGGTATAATTCTCACCGAGGTGGACAAAGTGCATTTCTGCTTCGGTGGTCAGAGGTTCAACTTTTGCCCCCAATCCTTCCAACAGAACCCTGATGCAATCCATCAAGTGTTTCTTGACTTCATCCACTTTCCGCTCACGTTTTTTGTCGAACTTGTAAACGGTGTGTTTTTTCTCACCAGTTGCGGTCATGGTTTTCTTGACTTTTTTCTGTTCTGCGGTGAGGTCGTTGTCCACTTCTTTCATTCCCATGCGGTCGATTTCCTCATCTTCTTTGAGCATCTCAATCGCTTCATCACGAGTGAGGTCAAGAGATTTCATAGCTTTCTGAATGTCCTTTTCAGTCATTTCATCACTTCCTTTCTTTAACTTACATACTGATTATACTACTTTCTGCGGTGGTTGTCAAGAGGTTTTTGAAAAAAAGTTTGCGGCCCGGGCGCGGGCAGGTTGCACAAAAGCAAGGTCCGCATTGGCCGCATTTTTGTGCATTTTGTCCATTGCTTTCTTCTTCTGGTTATAGTATAATAATAATCGTCAAGGGGTTAATGCACTCGGCATGAGGTAGCCGAGCCCCCTCGGGGATAAAGCTAATAGACGAAAGGCTCTGCAAGGTTGAGTAATTGAACGTGGAACGCTTGGAAAAAAGTTGCAGATTTTTTCCAAAACCCACTTGACAAGCCCGCAAGGGTATGGTATAATAGGTTCGTAAGGTTGAGATGAGAGTCAAGCCACTCACCAAAAAAAAGTTAAAAAAAGTGCTTGACAAACCACCAAAAAAGTGCTATAATAAAAGCACAAAACAAATCAAGAGGGTCGCTCCCCAAAACAGCGAGAAAGAGGTGTTATTATGACGAAAATGACCTACTGTGTGGCTCTGGACAAGGCTCTGGAAGTTGTTGTTGACGAGGAAGTTCGCGAGCGTTTGACCGCTCTGAAGGCTTCCATTGAGAAGCGGAACGCTTCCCATTCCGACAAGCACTACGAGACCAAGGAACAGAAGGAAGCCAAGGCTCTGCGTGAGCAGGTTCTGGCTTACATGGAAGTAGGCAAGGCTTACTCCATTGCCGAGGTCTCCAAGGACTTCTCCGAGTCCACCAATGGCAAGGTTCGTTCCGCTCTGGTCCGCCTTGCGAAGGACGGACTGGTTGAGCGGTCGGAAGACCACCGTAAGGTGTTCTATACCAAGAAAGCCTAAGGGCTTTCTTGGGTAGCCCCTTTCGGGCAACTGCACAAAAATGCACAACCCCACGCAAATTGAGTGAAAATTTGTGTGGGGTTTTATTATGCGTAAACACTGCCCGGCGCGCCCGGCGTCGAGCAGCCAAAAAAGTGCCCCCAGAAAATCTCTGAGGGCAAAAGAAGAAAGGAAAGGAGGAAACACAATGTCGATTAAATACTCGTCAAATACCCGCCGAGGATTCGAACCCCGAGGGCAGGGGGCACTTCCCCCCGCCCGCACCAGCCGAGCGACTACTTACGCCTTGATGGCGTAGTAGATTTTCCGATGGTCTTCGATTCTCTCGACCGCACCATCCTTTGCCAGACGGGTCATGCTCGCCCGAACCTTTCCGATGGTCGTGAAGCCATCCTCGAACAGTGCCAGAATGTCAGTGGTAGCGTAGGTCGTACCAACCGCCATCTTGGACAGAATCGCTTCACGGAGAGCAGTAGCTTCTTTCTGCTCTTTCGTCTCGTATTTCTTCTCAGAGTGAGAAGCGTTACGCTTGACGATGGACGCTTTCAGAGCTTCAAGTCTCTCGCGGACTTCAGCATCGGTAACAACGGTAAGAGCAGAATCAAGAGCCTGAACATAAGTCATTTTCTGGGTCATAGTAGACACCCCTTTCTTGCGTTGGTCGCAACCCTTAACTTTTGTGATTTTATTATACCATACTCGGTGAGGTTTGTCAAGAGGTTTTTTGAACTTTTTTTTGATTTTTTTCTTTGAAGTTGTTTGCTTCATCCCCCTGACAATTATTAGTATACTACAAACCAATAAAAAACACAATCGGCAAAGTGCACAAAATTCTGATGGGTTTGCGGCCAAGCGTTGTGCACTTTGACGGCCGCCCGGGCGCGGTGGGCAGGCCTCACAGCCTGCCCTTTACCGCTTCAAAGTGGTCGAAAGCCCAATCATTTGCCAGCATTTCGGAAGGCAGATTGAAATAAGTTTCGTTTGCGGTGGTAACATCATCAATACAATGGATTAAGTTCCTCATAAGAAGTTCATTTTCAGCTTCTTCTTCTTCAAGGTCGTCCATTGTGAAGTGATGCCCGATTTCGTGGAGCAGAGAAAAGAGTTCATAGTCCTCTTTTTGGTCAATGTCCAGACCATAGGTTTTTTTAATGTGGTCACAGAACAGTTTCTGCTCCTCAGGGTAAATCTCAGTTCCAAAAATGACAGTGGATTCAACGTAGATGTAGGTAAATTCATCACCAAGAACAACGGTCAGTTCTTCATCAAAAGAATGGGCGATTGTGATTGCGGTTTCAAGTGTCATTGCTTTGTCCTCCTTAACTTTTCTAAGATGATTATACCACGAAGGTTTCAATTTGTCAAGGGGTTTTTACAAACTAAATGGAGTAAATGCGCGGTCTTCTCGGAGGGCAAACTCAACCGCAGTAGCGTATTCCTCAAAATTACAAAGGGCAACAATCAATGTTTCAACATTCAGAATAGGAATAAATACGAGCAGGATAATAGCAATTACAGAAATGGTGACGCTTATCCAACTGATGTTTTTGTGAGAAACTTTGCTGATAGCTTTGAGAATTCCAAGTCCGACAACCACTAAGGATAAGAAAGTTACAATACCATAAGCGGTACAAAAAAACTGTAAAAATGTCATTGTGTGTTTACCTCACTTGTTGTTTTGTGATTATAGTATAACACAGATTAAGCACTTTGTCAAGGGGGTTTAGAAAAAAAATTGCGGCCCGGGCCAAACGAGCGGGGCAACCCACTCATTCCGCATTCAATTCTTCTTCTGGTCTCAGTTGGTCATCATCAACGCATACAGAACTTACTGCAATTTCTTTTGTCTCAGGAATCTCATCAAGCCATTCATAAAGTTTATCATAGGCTTTTTCAACAGTTTCTGCTTTTACCTTTACAGCCATAGAAAACTCAATGTAGAAAGACTTTGCTTTGTCTTCACTCTCAATCAAATTCTTTGTAAACAAATCTGAGAAAGCGTCTCCAATATCATCACCTGCACGGTAGGCAATAGATTCCATAACAGTAGCGATTCCGTGCATGAAATGTTCATCCCCATTCCGAGCGTCATACTTACCTCTGAAAAGGTCACAGTTCATCAGTTCATCAAGAACAAATTCAAACATTTCTTTTTCAGTCATTTTTATTTCCTCCTTAACTTTTGTATCTTGATTATACCACATCAAAGAAGGTTTGTCAATAGTTATTTCAAAAAATGGCCCGGGCCACAGGCACCCCTTAGATGGAGGTGTCCACACCCAACAGAATCAACGTATTACAGATACACGCGAACGCATTTACACCCATGTCGTGCGGGATGAGTGAGTAAACTTTCGGATACAGTTCGTTGATGCCCGAAAGAAGCATCCCGCCCCAGTTCCCACCGCATGCCATGCAGTGGCCAAGGAATTCCTTGAACGGTCTATTGAAAGGGTTTTCATACAGGCAAGCAACAACTATCTGCTTGCCCGCATCGCCCCATTCTTTTACGATGAAGTTTTGAGCTCCGATGATTTCTTCATAGACAATCATTTTATCACCTCGCAATTATTCCTCAGGACTTGCAACTTCAACGGTCTGCGAATCAATGATTTCACCTTGCGGGTCATACGTTTTGAAGCCTTCTGCTTCAATTTCATCAAGTACTTGGCACAATTTGTTAAACAGATACTGGCGTTTTTGTTCTTTCTTATCGGTAATTTTTTCGACACACTCAGACATTAGGGTGCACAGGTCTTCAACAGACAATCCTTCTAAATTGAATTTCATTTCATCACCTCAACAATCATAATCATAGCATCCCATGTAAGGGTTGAAACCAGTTTCATCAACATCATCGTAGAAGTCCTCATCGGGGTAATCCTCAGGTTCTTCTTCACCGCACCAGTATTCGCAGTCGCGGTTGTATTGTGCATCATAGGGGCACACACCATCATGGTCGCAAGGACAATCTTTTCTAATAGCCATTTTGTTTTTCTCCTCTCTCAACTTTTGTAAGTTAATTATACCACAAGGGGAAAGAGTTGTCAATAGGTTTTTTAAAATTTTTTTCGTGCGGGCCCGGGCAAAAGGCGAGCAAGACCCGCCTTAAACCTCGATAGCAAAACCAATTTCATCAGTGCGAAAGCTCTCATACGGAGTGATGCATTTAACAGAAAATCCCAGAAGAACTTCGGGAATGTCTAATTCTTGATTTTCTTCTTCATCCCAGAGAACTACCATCGTTGCCATTCCACAAGCTTTTAATGTAGGACTAAAAGCTTCAGTAATAATTTTTACCCATGCGTCATCACGCACTTCCAAAAAATCTTTTACTTTCATTTGCTCATTTACCTCTTTCTTTATTTGATGTATTTATTATAACACAGGAGTTTTTATTTGTCAATACTTATTTTGAAAAAGTTTGCGGGCCCGGGTGCCCCCGCGCATCATTTGCGTGGGGCACTCAGGACGATTCTGTAGCGGGTTCCATCAACTTTGAAATCAATCTGACGTTGGTCATTAGTGATTTCAATGTCGCTACCGCCTTTTCCCGAGAGGAAAGAAGCAAGGCCCGCAATCAAATCTTTTTTCACGGGGTCAACTTTCTTTTCTCTCTTGGAGGTGTCGAACTTGTAGACAGTTTTCTTTCTGTCTGCCTGTCTTGCCTGCTTGGAAACTTTCTTCTGCTCTTCTGTGAGATCATTAGACACATCTTTATCTTTCATGCGGTCAATGATTTCGTCCTCTTGGATAACTGAGATTGCTTCTTCACGAGTGCAGTTCAGACTTGCCATGTAATTGGCGATTAACTGTTCCTTGTCAGCTACCATAATAATCACTCCTTTTTTATTTTGATACCTTATTATAACATAAATTTTTTTATTTGTCAAGTCCCGATTGGCGAGCCCGGGCGCGTTAGCATCAGCTAACCGCCGACAAAAAAGGAGTGCCCCAAGTGGGGCACCCAAGCCAGAAAGGAGGAAACGCATTACGAAAAACAGAAATTGATAAGAGCGGAGAGGAATCGAACCTCTATCCTCTGCCGAAATAGCAGAGCCCTACCATTGAGCGACCGCCCTTGTGAGGTGAGGGCTTAGCCCTCAACCTCGGTGCTGATGGCAAAAAGAGCCTTGCCCTTTTCTTCGGTGCGAACGACCGAACCATCATCTTTCAGCTGTTTGAGCAGAGCAGAAACTTTCTGCCACTTCTCAATGCCCATAGCGTCAGCGATTGCTTTCGCACCCATGGGGGCTTCCTGAGCGGAGAGGAAGGTGAGAATCTCAGCCTTTACTCCCTCGTTAGCCACCTGAGTTTTGGTGGGTTTCTTCGGAGCAGAAGCACGCTTTTCAAGCTGAGCAATCATGTTCTGCAGAACTTCGACCGCTTCATCATTGGCGGTTCCGATAGCTTCGATTGCGATACCCAGAGCAACTTTCTTTGTCATCTTTGTCATAGTAACACCTCTTTCTCACGATTGGTCGTGACCCTTTGATTTTTTTCTTTTGATGATTTTATTATATCACACTCTTTGACTTTTGTCAAGAGGGATTTTTGAATTTTGGAAGGAAATTTTTTAGACCTCAGAAAGCCTTGCTTTCCTTCCTCAACCTTACAACCTTATTATATCACAGGCGGTTCGGTTTGTCAAGGGGTTTTTCTCTTATTTTTTTGAGATTTTTTTGAGAGCGTTAGGCGAGCAACCCGCTTGCTCAGCGCTTTGTGAGGGCTTCGGCTCTGTCTCTCTCCCCTTGACAATTATTATTATACTACAAGGCATTTAAAAACACAAGACGCAACATGCACAAATTTGAATCCAAAATCTGCGGGGTTATTGTGCATTTCGACGGCGCGCCCGGGTCGATTAGGCGTCTCTTTTCCAGAGACGCCCGTCAAGTTCGGGGTTCCTTTTTAAACATGAAATGAAAATGTCTTTTTCAATCATTGTATCTTCCGTGCCAGTGTGCGACTCGGTGAAGGTGGAGCCAGTCAAAAACCGATACAAAACCTCTGCGGTCAACTGCGGTTTGTGAGTCTTGGGAGTCACATAGCCATTTTGAAAGCAAAAATCAATGTATTCGGGGTCTTGTCCGAAGGTCTGTCGAGCCATTTTCAAAGTGTCCCAGATTTCGACTTTGTAAGGAAAAAAGTATCTATACTTACTTGAAGTCAAAAGTCTTTGTGTAGTTGTTAAAGAGCGGTAGTCAAATCTTGCGTTGTGGGCAGATACGATTTTAATTTGAAAATTTCGTAAGTCATTCAAAAATTCTTTGCGAATTTGATAGAACGTGCGGAGCTTCCTGCGACCTGCTAAAATATCGTCCCAGTAAGTGGGTGCTTTGTCAGCGAAGTAAGCGGAACTCATCAACCCAGGGTCTAAAAATATTTCGGAAACAACGAAAGATTTGATTTGAAAAACGTAGCCATCTGAACCGATAATTGACCAACCGACATCATAACACAAAGGATCATCAAAACCATTGGCGGTTTCCGTATCAATTACCATAATCTTTTCTCGTTCTAAAAGCATTTGCATCACCTCATTTCATTTGATAATACGATTATACCAGAAGAAGAGGAATTTGTCAAGGGGTTTGGCAAAAAAAATCTGCGGGCGGCCCGGGCAAGTTAGCCACCACTAACCGTCGCTCTCTGGCGGCATAGTTGCCGCCTTTGCCGCAATTAATAAAAGGCTCTTATACAAGAGCCTTTAAGGTTTCCAGAATGTCCTCTACTCCGTAGGCAACCCCTTGCCACGCTTCCCTGTTTCCAGTTTCGTCATCAAAGAGAATGTCCTGAGAGGTCTTGCGGAAAGTATCTTTGCAGAATCCGTAATTTACAATGTTGATTTCGTTCCATTCAACCGAAGGAAGGTGTTTGTCAAGCCATTCCAGTTTAGCGGTTGCGATTCTTTCATTGAACTCTTGGTTGCCGTTCTTGGAAGTCCAGCTGATGATTGCGATATCGTATCCGTTAGCCTGTGCCTTATGGAGAAGTCTTGCGAAGAGGGAGAAGTTGAAGAGCGGTCTCGCCATTTCGTAGGGCATTGTATCGGCTTTCATCAGGCTTTCGAGCCAGCCTTCCACTCCGTAGAAGTTAGCGATTGTTCCATCCATGTCGAAGAAGATTGTTCTTTTCATTTTCTTATTTCCTTTCTCATTTTCTATAATGATTATAGCATATTTTTTTGAGCTTGTCAATATGATTTTCAAATTTTTTTGGGCCCGGTCCGAGAAGGCTTAGCAGAGGTCTGCCAGAGCCTTCTCGTTTGTGAAGGTTGCCTTCTGGAACTTTATCTGATAGGCAACTCCATCGACTTCGATATCGCCCGCCTTGGTGAAGGGGATGTTGTCCTTGACCCAGACCTGACCGAACTTTTCGGTGACGAGCTTTTCGAAGATCTCACCGCGGTTGTACTTGGTGGTTGCGAAGAGCTCTTCGAAGAACTTCAGGGAGCAGAGCGGTTGAGCGTAGGGCATAAGGAGCATTTTCTGTTCCTTATTCGGTTTGAACCGAAGGCTGTAACCCTGTCCACGGCTTGCCTTGTCAAGGCAGGTGATATAGGGCATGAGGTCGGAGCCGGTGATTGCCATATAGACCATGCCATCAAGAGCGAAGCCCCAGATGTAGTTGTGCGTATAGGCAAGTTTGTTGTAGCGGTTGATAAGGTGTGCGTGCAAGGTGATGTTTATCATTTTTGTGTGTTTCCTTTCTTTATCTTATGTACCTATTATACCACCGCTGAACCGGATTGTCAATAGCGTTTTGCTAAAAAAAATAAAAAAATTTGCGTATGTTTTTGTGCAGTATGCACAACGAACACTGCTCGAACGTATGTTCGACCGGCGTATAGGGGCCATCGAACAAATGTTCGATCGAACAGGCGTTCGTTCGGTTAGCAGAGGCTAACCGAACAGGTGTTCGATTCTGGGATTTTGTGCAGAGTGCACAAAAACCCGCCTTATGGAACGAATTTTTTTGTGCAGGTTGCACAACGCGAAATACGGGTCGCTGGCCCTTGGGACAAGCGCCAGCGGCCCGCCCACACGTTTGAATAATTATTTAATTTTCCTGTATAAACATTCATGAATAATTATCCAAAATTCATGTATAATTATTCAATAAAAAAAAGAGCCTTTCGGCTCTTAGTCTTCGAAATCCCAAGCCCACAGCTGAAGAACGGATTCTTCACGACCTCCGACCATGACTTTGGCGGTCAAGTCAATGTCGTTTGCTTCTGCCCAATCAGAAAAACCATCTTCCATTTCATAAACTTCCCATTCGTAGTCAACTACTTTTGCGAAGTCTTCGTCGGTCTGAGCGGTAGCGTAAAGTTTGTCAAAGTATTCTCTGATAGTCATCATTTTTGTTTTCTCCTTTTGTTTTGTTTTCTGTTCCTTACATTTACTATATTATCACATTTCCGGTCTATTGTCAACACTTTTTTTGAGGTTCAGGGGATTTTTTTAAATCCCCTGTTCCATCAATTCCAGATGCAGAAGGCTTACTTCCAAAGCATCTTCGTAGGTCTTTGCTTTTTCCATCTCAGTGGCAAAGCGGATAACTTCCTTTGCTTCGAACCCGTATTTGTGAATCAGCTCGGTGAGCATGTTTTCAAAGATTTCTCTCATTTTGTTTTCTCCTTGTTTCGTTTTTCTTTATTATACTACTTTTGCCGGATGCTGTCAAGGGGTTTTTTGAGATTGAGGAAATTTTTTATTCCTCAATCTCAATTTCTTCGACCGCTAGAACATCGAAGTATCCCATGGTGACCGCTCCGCAAACGCTATCAGCAATCACGATTTCGACCTCTTGGGTGTCCAGATTCAGCAGAGTCCATTTTTTGGTGGTGACCTTGCGAATCTTCTTGGTGAACAGTTTGAACATTTTGTTTCTCCTTTCGCTTGGGTTATTTCCTAACCCTTACACTAATGATTATACAGTATAGACCGGACTTTGTCAAGCGTTTTTTTA
>JAEEGH010025073.1_pt1 | contig 11985 bp, 5 predicted proteins | sample 9134181 | NCBI WGS metagenome assembly JAEEGH01 (sample SAMN16246544, study PRJNA631951) | gut metagenome | biome: gut microbiome; feature: rumen; material: DP-attached | host: Bos | place: Iran: Karaj | collected 2018-10
AATGCGGATGCGGTCTTTACCAAAATGCCCTTCAGCGCTGGCAGTTGGCGGGATATCGCTGTGCGCAACTTCTCTTCCGACGACCAGTCGGAAATCAGGTTGCCCGCTGCATACGGCGTCTCTGATAATGGAAATATGACATCACTCGATATCGTAGTAAATGGGGTAAAAAACCTGCGGAGATGGCATACGAGGATGCGCTTCACACGGGAGGCGCCCCTCAAATTCTACCTCTACGACTATTTCGACCGTGCCAAGGCGGTCGATGACGACGGCTATGTGGAGGGCGTTCACTACCTGGCAGGGACTTCCATCATCAGCTATGCGATGACACTCGATTATTCCGTCGGCGGACAGCCGTTTCACAAGCAGATGACCTTCACCATCAGAGGGTATCAGACGGGAAATGCCATCCGTACCTTGGCGGAAGGGACTGCCGATGAACATGTCGGCATCATCGTGACACAGGGCAAGGATGTGTCTGGCGGGTTGCAACGGGGCATCATCGGAGGTGGGAGGATGACGGTGGTCTCGCTCTTTGAGAAGACCAGAGCCGATGGCGATGTCATCATCGGATGGAGCAGGCTCTCATAAGATTTTCTAGGATTTCCTAGGTCTTCCTAGTATCTCCTAGGACTTCTCAAATTCCAATCAATCTCAATTCTCAAATCCAAATCAATATGAGACAACTATCATTTTTTCATTTTGGCGGTGAGGATTACAGCCTCCCGCAGGGACCGGCAGGCGACTCTGCCGTCTTCGACCCGGATACGGGGAATATCCTCGCTACACTCGAAAGCACCACGGGGCAGTCGACCACCACGGCCATGACGCAAAAGGCGGTCACCGATGAACTGGGCAAAAATGCCAACAAGATGTGGACCAGCCTAAATATCTCCTGGAACAAAAATGATAAATACTACAACGAGAACGGCGGACTCACCGCTACCAGCGGATATGACAACGCCGTTGTGGACGTCTCCGCTTATCAGGGGAGAAACATCGTCATTTATGTCTATATGGGGGCTGTGGTATGCTCCATCTTCAAAGACACCAACGGCACCAAACTGACAAGTAAAAAAAGTATGACAAGCGGCACATGGAGTACCACCGTGCCGGCTAATGCCACTACATTGTGCCTGTCCAACTCAAGGTCAAAAAACAGTGCGCCCTATGTCAAGGTGCACACATCCGACAAACTGGCCATCGAGGTGGCCAACGAGAACGCAGCAGCCATCGCATCCCTCACAACAACGGTCGAAAAAGTCAATATCTCTGCACCTGCTGTCACATATCCTGCGGTTTTCTTCACACTAAGAAGCGGATATTATATCGCTAACGATACTGGCATTGAGACAGTAAACAGCAATTATAAGGTTTACAAGAATATCCCGGTGTCTATCGTCACCAACACCATCACACATAACGGCGTCAACTCCAACGGCTTCCACTGCTATGATGCCGGCGGCAATTGGCTGGGACTGGTCAGCAAAGGTGTCAGTGTGGCCAACCTGCCGGCTGGGACCACGGAACTGAGGTTCAGCACCACGTCCTCTAACCTGACAATCACTTGCACCACTACCGCAAAAACTGCCTTGGAAGGACTCATCAACGAAAAAGAGGAACAGCAGATGATCCGCGTCATGACGAAAGTGGGAAATGTGTCACCCGACATCCGAAATCCTGAACTCAACGGGGCTTATGCCATCACTGACTATATCCCTCTTTATGGGGCTGCGGGGGTCGTCTATCCGGGAGGCGCGGATACCAACGCCATCTGCTTCTATGACAGCAGCCTCAATTATGTGGGAGGAACATTCGGTATGTCTGCAAAAGCACCTTCTGAGGCTGTTTTCTTCGTCGCAAGGGTAGGAGCAAACACCTTGGCGGGAACAGAGGTGACATTGGTGCTGAAAGGTGTCGCCGCACCCAATTACAACGGCATCATCGATATACATCGGAAAGTGTCGCACCTCACGTCGCATCTGAAAGGAAAGAAAATCGCATTTCTAGGCGATTCCATCACGGATGCCAACTTTTACGGCGCTTGGGTGAGACTGCTCTGCGAGAAGCTCGGCACGACGGCCAAAAATGTGGCTGTGGCGGGAAAAAGATATGCTGTAGGGGAAATTGCCGCACAGGTGGACAGTCTTGATGGTGATGAGGATGTGGCCATCATCTTCGCTGGAACCAATGACTACAGCCGTGCCAACGCTCCGGGGACTGCCTATGCGGTGGTGGAAGGGGTGAGGACGGCCACCACCGGCAACAGCACTGCTGCAGGAGTACATGCCACCATCAGGGGGATTTATGACAAGTGTGGGTTTATTCCCATCGTCATCATGACACCGCTGCCCAGACCTGGAAGCAGCATCGAAAGCGGTTCCTCATGGGCTGCCAACTCCAACGGCTTTTTCCTGGAGGATTATGTGAATGTCATCATCGGGGTGGCACAATACTATAGCATTCCTGTGCTCGACATCTTTCACACCTGCAACATCCCTGCCCCCATCACGCCTGCCAACACCTTTTTCCCCAATAACGAGACCGTGCATCCGCTCATCAATGTGCATGGCATGATAGCAAGACGAATGTATAAATTTCTCATGGAGGTGATGGATAGATGGTAGTGAAAATCATACATATAGACATTTGCCGCCACGCTGTCGTGCGACAGGTAGCCATGGAGACGGCCTATGTGGCGGTGAAGAGTGAGCACGCTTCCATGCTGGCTGACAGGGTGCCGGTGGTGGAGGCCGACGAGGCGCTGATGCTTTCTTTTTGGAGTCAGAGCTGTGCCGTGCTCGACCTCTTGTTCAGCGGCTTTCTGCTACCACGTCCTCCTTCACCACCTGCGGCCTATCGTGCGGCGCTTCGCTTGCCTGATCTTTTCGATTTCAGTGTCGTTGATGCCCTCCGCCAGCAAGCCTTTGCCTTTCTGGTCGCTGACATGGTGGCCCGGTGGATGGCGATGGCATTTCCTGAGCGGGCGGATGGTTGCCGGCAACTGGTGGCGGAGTGCAAGGAGCATTTGAGGCTGTTGCTCAACCGCCGATGTCTGCCGCCAAGAGGACGGCGGGCACGCAAGCGGATGGAGATTTTGTGAACGCATACTTTTTTCTATCCACACCTTTGGAAATGTGGGATGAAATCCTTAATTTTGCAACAGATTTGTTAGAACACTTAAAAATCATCATCAGATATGTGGACAACAATCATTGGTTTGGTGGCTTTTGCCATCGTCGCATTGATCGGGTGGGGTATTGCTGAGTTGAAAGGCAAGGCCTGCCATTATGAGAAGGATGAACTCGAGAAGGCTGTGGATGCGCAACTGGCCCAGCAACTCCATGAGAACGGATTTAACGAGATGGGCATCAAAGATGTGATCAAGAACATCAGCACCAAGGGTTTCAAGACGACTTAGAATCCGGTCACCTGTCAGCCTCTCTTTAGGGCTTACAGGAAAAGGATGCCACAGAAAAGGACAACTGCTGAAATGAGGCGTGAAAACCTCGTTTCAGCAGTTGTCCTTTTCACTTATGGCGTGATGTTATGGCGTGATGTTATGGTGCGGTGGAAGGCGGTAATGTGGAAGGTACCACCTGGCCGCCTACATTCTTCTGCAACTTATCCCCGGTGGGCATCACCCGACGGGTGAGTTCCTCGTAGAGCCTCTTGATGTCGAGCGAGTTGTGGTCGGGGGTGATGACCTCGTTGAAGACCTCTCTTGCCACGTCACGGTGTACGTTGTTGGGCACGATGATGTCTTTCCACATCAGCGCCCACCACTGGTTGTTGATGACCTTGCTGTTGTAGTTCTTCAACTTGAGTTCGGGCAGGCTTCCGTTGAAGATGGTGTTGATCACGTCAAGGTATTTATCGCTCTGGATGGAGTCTTTGCGCCAGATGTCATTGTTTTGCAGATAGACGTAGTCCTTGTTTTCAAGGGTGATCTGATCGGTGCGGTCAAGGATGAGTCCGGCGTCATCCTCCTCAGTGGTGATGACGGGTTCGTCATCTTCTGCGGTTTTTTGCTTCGGTTGCACGGTGGTCTCCTTTTCACCCAGTTTGTCGAGTGGCCATGGCAGCTTCCCGCTTCCGATAAGGGCGATAAAGGAATAGAGGGCTAATGTGAAGAGGATCATGCCGATGAATTTGATCAGCCGGAGAATGTTCTTCGACGACTTCGACAGCTTCCTTGGAATATACATCTTGTAGCCTTGTCCGTCTTTTTTCACCTTGTATCCCTTCACTTTTCCTGCTTTGAGTTGGTTGAAGAGTCGGTCGCTGGTGCCGATATCAAAGTGGGCGTTGATGGGGCGTCCGTCTCCGAAATCCAGTGTGACGCGTGTCACGTCGTGCTGCGGTTCAGGATTGAAGACATATTCCTTTTGTTTCACAATGCCGGGTGTCACCTTGATCACGGCATCCTTCATCCCCTCGCCCTTGAAGGTGATCTCTCCTGCATTCTGCACGTCTTCCTCATACACTTTGATGAGGTAATATCCGTTGTTGTCGGGCATCACCTGTTCGCCGTTGTATCTCACGATGCCGCTGAGAAGACGCCGCTCGTTGAAGTTGACAATAAATCTCAGTTCATAGAAAAACTTGATGCCTCTCTCATCGATGCGGATGGTATTGGTCGCCGTGTCGAAATAGCCGTAGGGGGTGGGTTTGTTCACATCTCCTTTCACGTCGAGGGTCATCGGAAGCATTCCTTCTTTTCCTTTGAGACTGATGCGCTTGACATCACCTTCTTTCACTTGTCCGTACTCATAGCCGTCGGGAGAGGTGATCTTGAAGGTGCGGAGCACCAGTTCATGGATGTGCTTGCACGCCTGAGGGTTGGTGGGATGCACGTGCTCTCCCACAAGATAGATATTGGAGGTGTGGTTGAAAAACTCTTGGTCGGGATAACGGATCAAGGTGCTGATCTCACCCTCCGTCCTATAGTTCATGTAATAGGTCAGTGGTTCCTCTCCATTGTTCTTGGCCACAGGCAATGATTTGGAGATTCCCTGCTCGGCCCTCCCCGATAGTTTCTTGTGTATGGTCTCCACGGCAGCGGTGAACTGCGGGTTGCTGCTGGGCTTCTCCTTGTCCTTGAGCGTCTCATAGGCTTTGGCCAGCTGTTGGAGGGCAGAGGTGATCAGTTTTCCGTCCACCGTCTTGTGGTTGGTGTCGATGAGGATGCTGTATTCGATCAGGCCCTTACTGATACGCTTGATCAAGGAGGTCTGCATGTTGGTGCCGTCAGAATAGACCCGCACGTTATAGGCCATGTCGGTCGCGAGGTTGTCAATGTCGCTCAGACGGTTTCTTACATTGAAGTCGTAGGCGGCATCTGCGGGGTAGGAGATGACGGGAATGATGCCTTCTTGCTTGAGTTGCTTGTTGATGTTGATTCTGATAGGTTCCATGTGATAAAGGGTCTGTATGGGGTATTGGGTGCAAAGTTACGAATTTTCGGAATAAATTACAAATGTGTCAGCCATTTTCCGATAACGAGAAATCGTTGATTCTTATGTCGCTGCCGTGAGTTCTTTGTCTTCAATGAGTGGGCTGTCGTGAATGATATGGAGGTCGCGCTGCGGGAACGGGATGGTGATGTGGTGCTCATTGAGTGTCTGGTAGACGCATTCCAGTATTTGGCAGTCGTTGATATACTGCGTGAGCACCGGCACCCAGACGAGCACTTGCAGGTTGACGCTGTTGTCGCCAAACTCGCGCAGCACCACCTCAACACCTCTCTCTTTCTCGATGAAGTCGAGTTTCGACACCTCATCCACAAGCAGTTTCCTGGTCTTCTCGATATCGGTGCCATAGGCCACGCCTACATTGAGCATATGGAGTTCATAACCGTGGTTCTTGGTCATGTTTTTGTAGTTCTTGGTGAAGAGCTGGCTGTTCTGGAAGGCGATGACTGAGCCGTCGACAGACTCCAGCATCGTGCTCACATAACTGATGGAGTTGACCTTTCCTCGGATGCCGTCGCAGATGATCCAGTCGCCTACTTTGATGCGTCCTGTCATGAGTGATATGCCGTAGTAGATATTTTCGAGGATGTCCTTCAAGGCGAAACCGATACCGGTGGAGAGTCCTCCCGAGACGACGACGATCCAGGTGCTGTCGACATGGCAGATGGTGAGGCTGATGATGAGCCATGCGCCCCAAACGATGAGTTGTATGAGGTTTTTGCCCATCACGAAACGGCTGTCGGCGGTGGTGGGGTCTTTCAGGACGAAATAGTGCTTGAGCAGTTGTTGGGCGGTGCGGTTGATGAAGGAGAAAAGCATCCATAGGACGATCACGATGGCGATGTTGAGCACGCTGATGGTGACGTTGGGTGATTCGATGAACTTATAGGTGAACACCTTCCATGTGACTTCGGTGAGGTTGAACACGGCGGCAGCCCAGAAGATGGACAGCAGCACCGACACCACGGCGAGCGAAGGCAACAATACGCTATAGAGCAGGTCGTAGAACCACGACTCTGTGATGGGTTTCTCCTCGAACTGGTGGCGGTGTCCATAGTTTTTTATCCATGACCTCAGGCAGGTGATGGTGAGAATGCAGGTGAGTTGCATAATCCACCAAATGAGCAACTGCACGCTCATGAGGGTGTATCCCATCCACGACGCGCCCACTGCCACGATGAAGACCACCAGTGACAAATAGGTGTAGAACATGTCGGAACGCGGGATGTTGTGGTTGTAGCGTCGGATGACCCACCACTGCCAGAGGGCGCAAAGCAGTAGCAACGGAGGGAATACCATATTCACCAGTTCGTTGGGAATCAGGATGATGCGGAAGGTAATGACGATGAACCCTATGACGAGCAATGGGGCATAGATGCGCAGTGCGTTTCGCAGTTGTGTGGCTTCAACACGTGCCAGCAGTGAGAGGAGTATCACGCCGAGCAGCCAGGCGTATTGTGTGAGCAGGCTGCTTGCCATGATATAGAAGTTCTGGCTCCATGTCACCCTGATGATCTGCAGTGCGACGGCAAAGAAGAGGACGGCAGCGGTGATGATGATGAGCGACCGTTTCTGTATGAATCCTTTTGTTTGCAATCGTTTGGGAATGAGGAATCTGGCCCCTATATAGCCCACAAGGATGGCAGCCAGTCCGAAGATGCCCATTGTGAGGAAGAGCCAGATAATCATGCGGCTGTCCCACTGCGATTCGACCTTTTGATGGGGTTCGTATTTATCTCTTACCGTCTCCGTGGTTTTCGAGAGGTGGTTGCCCAGATGTGACAGGATGCTAAGGTAGTTTTCCCCACGGTTGACGAAGATGCTGTTCTGGATCTCGTTGTATCGCAGGTTGGCATAGTCGTTGAGGGCACTGAGTTGATTTTCTGTGGTTTGATAGATGTTGATGTAGTCGCTCATGTTCTGCCGGTTCTCCTTCAGTGTGCGCTCGATGCACACGGCGAGCGTGAGGCATACGTTTCGGTCGATGGCGGCACGTTCGGAGAGGCTCCTCACCGGCATCTTGTTGAGGTTGGTTACCAGACTGTCGTAACGGGCAATTTCGATGTCGATGTTGTTGATACTTGAGCGGAAAGGCATGATTTTGTCGTGGTAGTCGCGGTAGAGATTGGTTACCTCGTTGCAGGCATAGGTGAGGTCGAACACATAGTCTGGCTTCTGCGAGTAGAGCATCAGCGCGCTTTGGTTGCTGCGCATGGAGATGCTAATGAGGTCGCTGATAATCTGGTTGCGGAAGGTTTTGTGACTTTCAGCCTCAGCCTGTAGGGTAGAATAGTAGTCTGTCAGTTCCTGTCGCAGGATAGACAGCGTACTGGGCAGGTCGGCCTCTTTCAGTACGGCATGCGACGGCAGGATAGCCACGGCAAAAAGCAGCAGGCACATTAATGTCTTTCTCGTCATCTTTTTTCAAGTTTATTCGCAGAGTTTATCTGCAAGCAGTCGCATTCGCCCAACTCACGGAAATTATAGGAGTCCTATCTTTCCTTTATTATCGATAGTTGAGAGAATGATACATTTCCAATCTTTCCTCATCACACCATCAGTGACCATCAGACTCTCATTAATCATCTGTGAAATGGCCATGAAGGCACAATTTGCTGCAAATATATACAAAAATCTGCATTTAGAAGATAAACCACTTAATTTTCTGCATCAATCAACACAAAAGGTGCCCAGAAATAGGGTGAAGGGAAGTCCTTTCTCAATTGCTTGATGGATTGGCTCATAGATTCTTGCATGGAAAGACCAGATAGCCATAGTCGATAGAAAGAACTCATCAGTGAGGAAGTGCTTCTGTCGTTCACGTTCCATAAAGTCCCGATGATGGAATGCACCCCTGCCTGTTTGAATCCTCGATGAATGCCAAACACACCGTCAGTGGTGTAGAAGCCTACAGCCGACTGACATGCCGAGAGGACAGCAAGTCGGGTTGTACTCAAGTCGAGTTTTGCCACTTCGTTGGCGGTGAGGATTCCATCCTCTTCCTCTCTCTTGCTTTCGTCGCCCAGCCAGGTTGCATTGGCGTTGGTAAGCGCCAGTCCTGACCGCTGCATACTGGAAAACTTGATTAGGGGGAAACGGTCGAAATATTTAATTTCAGATACATCCTTGTCTTTGGCGACGAAAAAGCCGTGTGTGGAAAGATGAATCACATCAGGGCTCTTGCCACTTATCTCATGGAGGCTTTGCTCTGAGGCGAGATGTCCTGTCAATCGTGTTACGCTGACATTGTTGTTGTTCAGTTCCTGACACACATTTTCCACTTCCCGCTCTGTGTAAGGAAGATAGCCGAAAGGCTCTCTGTCATCGGAAATAGCCCCACGCTCGTTAAGCGTATCGGTGTATTCCGGGTGGATAGATGTTGAGAACTGCTGCGCCAATTGCTCATGAGCATCACTATAGAATACCTTTCCGTAAATGATGGCAGATTGTAGAGGTTGGGCAGAAGAATGCTGGCGAATGTCAATCAAGTCGCCGGTAGACAGCAGTTGATGAAGGTTGTAGCGGTCGATCAGATAACTGCCGTCATCCCGTCGAAAAGCAGAGAAAGCGAGTTCGTTGAGAAATCCCGAAGGGGAGAAGTATACGGACGTGACATCTTGAAGGACTTCTTCTATGGGCTTCCACAAATGGTCATAGAGTCTCAATTGGTCTTCTTCGTAAAGTTTCCGTATTTTGACACGCAGCGGGAGAGATTGCATTTGAGACAATCCCTCACACATCTGCGAAATGTCTTGCAGTTGCACATATTTTGGGTTACCTTGTGGAAATAGTACCAAAGCACCGAGAATGGAGTCGGAGAACACGTATTCTATGGCGGCCTCTCCCACTTGAAGCACTTGCTGCACCTGTTGCCATTGTGGGTTTGGTTTAGGAAGCAACTGCGTATTAACAGACCGGTTGATGTCGCGTTCCAATGACTCTATCTCTTCGGTAAGTTGTGTGAATCTCTTGGTCTCGGCATCGATGTTTTGTTGGATATTTAATTGTAAGTTGATTTTCTGGATTTCAGACCTTAGCAGGTCGAGTCTTTCCATTTTCAATTTCAAGGCCTCGTCGGCATTCTGGTGGATGGCGTTATGGATTCGTTCGGAAGCGCGAAGCAGCAATCCCTTTTCAGCCAATGCGGCATTATAGGCTTCGTCAGCCAACTGCTCCTTGAAATGGGGGAGTAGTGACAGCAATCCTGTTCCACCAGCGCCATATAGATTGACGAACGATTCCCGCTCTGCTTGGGTAAGCAAGTCGAAGTTCTGTTGTATCATGGTTTGCACCAGACTGAAATACTCCTGGGCAAGTGGTATGGCTTCCGAATAAGCATTGCTTCTCATGCAAATAGATAATTGTTCTATCGTGAAGTTCGCTTTTGCTGAAGGACCGGTAATCCATCCTGGATGATTGTCGGAAAGTTGCCTTGCCGCTTTCAAATACTCCCACGACTGTGCGAAATCCTGCTGTCCGTATTTCATGTTAGCCAGGTCACGTAGCGCATGGAATCTGAGCAGTTCGTTTGCTGAATGTGTCAGTGGCAAGATATATGATTCTGCTTTATCAGCATCGTTTTCCAAATAGAGATAATATTTTGAGATACTATTGTATAAGAAATAGGTTCGTGCGTCATCAAGATAGGAAGTGCTCTTCGCCTTGTAGAGATTTTCCAAATCAAAATACAAGGGGACGATTTGCTCGCTTAATGATGTTTTAAGAGTGTTTATAGTTTTTTGTGCGCTGGATGCATAGTCAGCATAGAAAGGGTCAGACGACCAGGAATCTACTTTCTGTTGGAAGTTGTAAATCTGGGGAAAAATATTGCTGTATTCGAACAGGACGGTTGCTGCTCTTTCCAAGGTCTGTTCGCTGCTCCAATTGCCCAATTTACTCATGATGACATATTCGTTGATGATGTCGTTGAGTGTACTCATTTGCATGACAAGGTCATCATTTTTTACTCTCAATAGATAATAGTATTTCTCCCACAACATGGATATCATGTATCCATGCAAAGAGAAAGAAGGGTTATCCCGCATATTGTTCAATGTCGTGGAAATGAGGCTTTCTGCCTTGTCGTTATCATTCGTGATATTGGTATAGAGAAACAATAGCGTAGAAGTCAGATCCATATATGTATTGTCGTATGCACCATAGAGGGAATCATGGTGGGCCATTCCTTCAAGCAAAAGGCTCTCTGCCTCTTCACTACGGCCATTCAATAAATAATAGTAAGCGATATGGTAATATCCCTCAAGGAATGTTCCCCACATTTCAGCCCTATTTTCCATGAAAAAGGGAATGGCCTCGTCGAACAATTGTTTGGCCTCAAGAGTCGTGGTGTTATCGAAATTGGTTTGTAGCAGTTGGTAGCCCAGGCGTGTCTGCATGTGGTTTCGCCATGTGTCTTCTTCTTTGTCTGTGCATGCTGAAATGCCGTCACGAAGCGTTTGCAAGCCTTCTTCTATCTGGCCTTCAGAGAGATAGAAGTCGCTGAGCGTACAATACACCATACCTTTTGGAAAACCGTTTTGGCTGTACATCTTGAGCATATCCTTGCATACTGGTATTGTTTGCTGCCTTTTGGTCGAATCGACAGAAGACGAGAGGTATTGAGCGTATTGGTAATGGCTGCATGCATAGAACGGGTCGTCGTCGCCCATCAGTTGTCGCATGTCTTCAAGAGAAATCCTATATATGTCGGCTGCCATATCGGGCTGCGACAAATATGTGTCATAAGTCTCAGCCAAGGAGCGGCCAAAATATATTGACGGCCAAGTGGCGCTATGGTTGTCAAGATACAAGGAAATCAATTCTCCCCATCTGTTGTTGAATGCTTCAGGGTTTTCGGCGTATATGGCCAGGTTGAAATTGATGATAGCCAAAAGATACTGGGCATAGGTGTCGGGCTGGTCTTGAAACAGACGCTTGGCAAGAGCCACCATCTCGTCACCTGTTACCGATGCCTGAGCCATGTTGATGCGTTGCATCTGGCTGAAAATGCGATAGAGATACCCCAAGTATTCTTCTGTCTGTTCGCCATAGAATGTTTTTACCTTTTCAAGGCAAGAGGCCATCGCTTCTGCTTCTTCCTTGCGTTCTGCGAAGATAACGTCGCAATCGCCTTTGCAGAGCATGGCTTCAATGGTGAATATGTCGTCTTCGGGTAAATAATCCTTTGCCCATTGGTATATTTCGTCTGCTTTTTGGTATAGTTCATCGTATGTGCCCAATACATTAATAATCCTAAACCTATTCAATTGCAGTTTGTTCATCTGTGTGCGGCAGTCATTTTCTCCCCAAAGGTGTTTGCTGCTTTCATATACACTTTCATATATGCCTTCTGCATCGGATATGACACCGTTTATCTCCCGTACGGGGAATGTAGTTTCATTCGGAAATATCTTGGCGGAGATGGCATTCAGGCAAAATGCATGAGTGGTACCCATCGACTTGACATTTGCGATGCCCTTGCAGATATCAATGAGGTCGGCATCAAGGT
>JAEEGH010025075.1_pt1 | contig 11983 bp, 7 predicted proteins | sample 9134181 | NCBI WGS metagenome assembly JAEEGH01 (sample SAMN16246544, study PRJNA631951) | gut metagenome | biome: gut microbiome; feature: rumen; material: DP-attached | host: Bos | place: Iran: Karaj | collected 2018-10
CAGCAGTGGCGACTGTGCCATGCATAACTATTGCCTGAGCAATCCGAAATACAAGACAGCTGTCTTTATGCTGATTGCCGACGATGATGCCAGAGATCATGCCAATCGGGAGAAAGCGCTTAGCTTAGGTGAAAAGTGGCGCCAATCCGGTTATCATGTCATTTCGATGAAAGATGACTTCAAGACCATCTATGGCGATGGAGTAGAGAAAACTGATTTTGTTTTTGAATGAAACAGAGAAAGGCATCCCCAATCGGATGCCTTTCTTATTCATCTTGAGTGCTTTTGGCTGGAAATTGTCAGCCGGAATGAAAACAAAAGACGTTAAAATCCCCGACGACGCTTATTTCTTTCGCAGAATTTCACTATCTTTGCAGGCGGAACTTATTTATCAGCCGATGTACGATCAACAAATAAACGAAGGCATCTTCTATTTGATGTTCTATGCGAGTGTCATGATGTTCAATCTGATAGCCAGTTGCTATCTGCTGTTCCGTCGTGCCAATGCCATAGTGCCTGATGTCACACCTCCACAGCGCTTGCGCCGTTGTACGGCAGCCTTCTTTATCACGATGTCTTTGAGTCATCTGTGGTATCTGCCAAGTATGTTTCTCACTTCAAGCGAAGATATTGAACTGAGCTATTATATAGCTACAATGCTCGATTTCATGTTGGTTTATTCCTTGGCGATAGCTATCATGCTGGCTATGCTGCAAGACCGCAGGCGCCCTCTGTGGCCTGCTGCCGTGATGGTGGCTCCCCTTGTTATCGGCGTGGCGGTGTATCTCATCAGCCGTAGCGATGTACTGCTATCTTCTTTGTATGTCTATTTGCTGTTGTTGGGCATCGGACTATTAATATATATGGTACGCGCGATGAGACAATACGGGCTCTGGTTGCGCGACAACTATGCCGATCTTGAGAATAAGGAAGTGTGGCAGTGCTTTGTGATCCTTGTTTTCTTCCTGCTGGCGTTTGGTCTCTATACGTTTGAGCCCGAGTACCCGATCATCAAATACATCACCCAGGTGAATAACCTCATAGTGGTCTCTTATCTCCTGTGGCGGGCAGAAACGCTGAGTGATCTGAGCCAATTTGATAGCAAATCTGTTTCAACAAGTGTCCCCAGCGAGACGATAGACGATGATCTTTCATCGGCAGTACAAGACAAAATCGGTCAGTTATTACAGAAGCATTGCGTGTCCACGCAACTCTACCTGCAGCATGACCTGAACAGTCAGCAGCTTGCCCAAGCCATTGGAACCAACCGTTTCTATCTCAGCCAATATTTCTCAAGTCGCGGCCTGCACTACAACGACTATATCAACGAGTTGCGCATCCAGCATTTCATCAGTCTCTATCACAAGGCTATTGACGACAATCGCGACTTTACTGTCCAGCAACTCGCCCAAGAGTGCGGCTATCATAGTTACAGCACTTTCAGCCGTGCGTTTAAGCAGCAAACGGGTAAGAATGTGACGACCTGGATGGGCGATACTGACGAGTAATCTGCGGCGCAACCTTCAAAATCAGCAAAGCAGTTGCCAAAACAGCAAAAATAGTTGCCAAATCAGCAAAATCTTAAGGGCTCCCCTCTCGGAGCCTCTTTTTTTTTGCTGTTATTTTCTTACCTTTGCAGAAATCTAAAACAATTATATTATTCAATTATGAAACAATCGATTATTCTTGGCAACATCATTACGATGGACGAAAAGCGGCCCTTTGCCAAGGCTGCATTAGTGAAGAACGGCGTATTTGCATTTATTGGTAGCGCAGAAGAAGTAAAACAAATCGCCAGTAGGGGTGCGCAGGTGCTCGACTATGGTGACAACTTCATCTATCCAGGTTTCATCGAGTCACACAGTCACGGCTACTTCGCCGGCGACCGCCTTATCGGACAGGCTAACCTCGCTCAGGTTGGTGTAGAAACTAACTACCCCAAATACCGTGAGATTATTAAGGAGTTCATTGCAAAGAACCCTCAGAAGCAAGTCTATATAGCCGCAGGATGGGTTGAAAACGAGGAATACGTCACCAAGGCGTATCTGGATGAGATATATTCGGAGAAGCCAGTTATCATGCAAACCGGTGGCGGACACTCCATGCTGCTCAATACCAAGGCTATGGAATGGATAGGTATCGATGCGGAATACGCGAAGAGATATGGCTACGACATGGTACACGTGGACAAGGATGGCAATCCCGACGGCTACATCTGTGAGAATCCGTTGCTGGATGTCATCGCAAAACTTCCTACTTCAGTAGAGGAAGCCAAGAACTATCTGCTGGCATGGCAGGACTTTGCCTTTCAGAAGGGTTATACAGCCGTTGCCGACGCTGGTGTGGAACTGTTCTGTAAGCATGCTCCACAGGCATACCATGAGCTGGAAGAGGAAGGCAGGCTGAAGTTGCGCACCTACGGTTATATGCTGGCTCCAGATAATGTAGCCGATCCGAAGGCAGAGGTTGCCCGCGTTGCTGCTGACCGTGTCAAGTATGGGGGTGAGTACTTTAATATTGTCGGTATTAAGACATTCCTCGACGGTGTGACCGAGGCACATACGGGTTGGCAGAACCAGGATTATCTGGATCAGCCAGGCTATCATGGTGTGGAGCGCTTCAACGACCACGACAAGATGGTGGAGATGATTGCGGAGGCAGACAAGGAGGGTATGGCAGTACACGTTCACTCCGAAGGCGGCGGTGCCACGCACTTCATGCTGGGTTGTATCGAGGATGCAGAGAAGATTACTGGCGACAAGGACCAGCGCAATGTGCTGGCGCACTTGCACTTCGTGACTGATGAGGACATCCGTCGCATGGCTGCAACTGGCTCCGTTCCTGCTGTAGCGCCGCTTTGGTCGCCTAAGACGCCTGGTATGACTGACCAAGAGGTCATCTACGTGGGTCAAGAGTTGTCTGATCAGTCTTACCCTATCAAGTCATTCTATGAGGCTGGTGCCAACGTGGTATTCCATTCCGATTATCCCGTTTCACCGATGATGGACATCAAACTCAGTATTTATACGGCAGAAAAACGCAACTATCCGAAGGATGTGTTAGGTGGCGTAGCCTCACCACGCAACATGGAAGAGGCTATCACCCGTGAACAGTCGTTGCGTGCCATGACCATCAACGTAGCGCGTCAGTTCCATCAGGAGCACCGCATGGGTTCCATCGAGTTCGGCAAGATTGCGAACATGACCGTCTTCGACTGCGACTTCCTGCACGACGACATTGAGAAGGTAGGCAAGGCCAACATCATTGCCACCATCGTCGATGGTGAGGAAGTCTATAAGGCATAAAAAGAACTGATATAAAAACAAGAGAAGATATGAAGAAACAGACATTTCGTATGAGAATGATGAAGGCGATGCGCTCGTGTGTCGCAGTGATGAGTGTTGTCATCAGCATGGCGATGCTTACTGGCTGCAATAGCAAGCCCAGTGCCGACCTCGTGGTCTATGGCAAGATATACACTGCCGAAAGCAATCAGATTGTAGAAGCCTTTGCCGTGAAGGACGGCAAGTACATCTATGTCGGCGACAAGGCGGGAGCCGAAGCCTACGTGGAGGAGGGTAAGACCGAAGTGGTGGACTATACTGACAAGGGCTTGGTGATGCCCGGCTGTGGTAATGGTCACGCCCACTATGCTTCAGGCTTGGCCATCCATTCTATAGGAACCATGGTTGGTCCCGGCAACGATGCAGACAAATTCCTCAAGGAGATCCTTCCTGCTGCCGTCAAGAAGGCGAGGGCCACAGGCGCCACAGCCATCTTCGGCTTCGGCTGGAACTACATAAACTTCCAGAAAAATATGCCTACCCGCCAGCAGTTGGATGCTGTCTGCAGCGACATCCCCATCTACTTTGCCGACGACGAAGCCCACAAGGGTTTAGCAAACAGCATCCTGTTGGTCAAGGCAGGCATCATGAAGGAAGACGGCACACCGCTCAAGAGGGACGTTCGCGGCAGTGTGATTCAGATTGGCGCTGACGGTACACCTACCGGTTTCCTGAAAGAGCAGGAGGGCACCTACACACGCTCCTTCCTGGACAACGAGAACCTCTTCTCCGTTGACATCGCAGCGGCAAACATGGATAAAATCGAAGAACTGATACTGTCAGAAGGCTACACGATGTATATCGATGGCTGGTCAACATATTTCTACAACCACAACCTCTACAAGGCAGCCCAGCAACGCGACAAGGCAGGCAAGATGCACTTTGTACTGGGCCTGTGCAGCGAGATTGAGAGTTGGATGGATATCGACGAGGCTATGGCAAAGGCGAGTGACGTTAAGAAGTATGCTTCTACCCGCGTAAAGCCCAACTGGATTAAGCTCTTCATGGACGGCACTGTGGAGACTGGCACCGGATTCACGGATCCATTGTTCCCTGACGGTCACCAGGGCAGCGAGAACTGGTCCGAAGAGGAACTAACCTCCATCACACGCAAGGCGAACGCTAAAGGTCTGACCATGCACATACATGCTATGGGCAACAAGGGCGTCAACCGTGTTATCAATGCCTACATCAACGGTGGTAAGGACGAGATGCGCAATACATTGGTGCATGTGCGCAACGTCAATCCTGCGGATTATAAGCGTATGGCAGATCACAACATTTATGTCACCTCTGGCATGATATGGCATCATCTCACTGATGCGGAACAAGACTATCTGAAGAGTGGCATCCTTCCCGTAGGTCAGGAGGACAAGGGCTTCCCTATGAAGTCTTACTTCGACAACGGCATCAACATCTCCTCACACACTGACTTCCCTGCATTGAGCAACAGTCCTGACGATCCGTTCGGCGTTATGGAGATTGCCGTCACTGGCGTCTACCAAGCAGGTAAGGGCAAGCCTTGGTGGCCGGAGGAGTGCTTGACCCGCGAGCAGGCACTGCAGACACTGACCATCAATGTTGCCCGTCAGATGTTCCTTGAGGATGAGCGAGGCAGCATCAAGACGGGCAAGTATGCCGACTTCCTGCTTCTCACCAAGGATGTGCTGACCTGCCCCGTGACGGATATCCACGAGGCAAAGCCCGCTGCCACCTATTTCGAGGGCAAAAAAGTATTCGCAATGTAAATCATAAAAACATAGGTAACAATGAAAAAGACTAAGCTATGGATGATTGCCGTCATCCTTATCTGCGGCACGATGACTATTCTGACTGGCTGCAAGAGCAAACCCACAGCCGACCTGGTGGTCTATGGCAAGATCTACACTGCCGAAGACAACAAGATTGCAGAAGCCTTTGCCGTGAAGGACGGCAAGTACATCTATGTAGGCGACAAGGCAGGAGCCGAAGCCTTCGTTGAGGAAGGCAAGACCGAGGTGATCGACTATACCGGCAAGGGCCTGATAACACCGGGCTGCGGCAATGGTCACGCACACTACTCGCTGGGCTTTGCCATCCAGACTGTAGGCACTACCGTCAGCAGAGACGAGGATGTGAAGACATTCATGTCTGTCAGCGTTCCCGCTGCGGTGAAGAAGGCTAAGGAGGCTGGTGCGCCAGTTGTCTTCGGCTCTGGCTGGAACATGATCACCTTCCCCAGGAATCTGAACTACCGTCAGCAGCTGGATGCCATCTGCAGTGATATCCCCATCTACATTGCCGACGAGGAAGGTCACAAAGGTCTGGCAAACACCATCCTGCTGAAGAAAGCCGGACTCATCAAGGAAGATGGCACCGCTGGCAAGACCGAAATACGCGGCGGCGAGATTGTGTTGGATGCCCAGGGCATTCCTACCGGTTATCTGGCAGAGCAGGCAGGCACGTACGTGCGTTCCTATTTAGATAATGAATACATCTTCTCTCCCGAGGTAGCCAAGAGCAATCTCGTTGACATCCAGAAGCTGCTGCTGTCAGAGGGCTACACGATGTATCAGGACGGCTACACCTCCTACTTCTTCAACGACAACTTCTTCAAGGCAGCCCAGCAGATGGACCAGGCGGGCGACATGCACTTCGTGTTAGGCACCGCATGGGAGCTGGACAGCTGGATGGATGTGGACTCTATCCTGACAATAGTCAACGACACACGGAAATACACTTCCGAGCACATCAGGACCAACTGGTTCAAGCTCTTCGTGGATGGCACGGTGGAAAGTGGCACGGGATTCATCGATCCGCTCTATGTCGACGGGCATCAGGGCATCCCCAACTGGACGGAAGAGGAACTGACCGACATCACGCGCAAGGCCAACGCAAAGGGCATCACCATGCACGTACACGTGATGGGCAACGAGGGGGTCAACCGCATTGTCAATGCCTATATCAACGGCGGAAAGGATGAGATGCGCAACACGCTGGTACACGTCTATGGCGTCAAGCCAGAGGACTACAAGCGCATGGCAGACCACAACATCTATGTCACCTCTGGCATGCTCTGGCATCATGCCGACAAAGAGATGCAGGATGAGCTGGCGCGCATCCTTCCCGAAGGCATGAAGGACAAGGGCTACCCCATGAAGTCGTTCTTCGACCACGGCATCAACATCTCCTCACACTCCGACTTCCCTGCCCTGAGCGGCAGTCCCGACGACCCGTTCAGCATCATGGAGATCATGGTCACAGGCATCTATCAGCCCGAAAAGGCCAAGGCCTGGTGGACGGAAGAGTGCCTCACCCGCGAGCAGGCCCTCACTGCCCTGACCATCAACGTGGCCAAGCAGATGTTCCTTGAGAACGAACGAGGCAGTATCAGAGAGGGCAAGTATGCCGACTTCCTGCTGGTCACCAAGGACGTGCTGACCTGTCCGGTGACAGAGATCCATGAGGCCAAGCCTGCCGCCACCTACTTCGAGGGCAAGAAAGTCTTCTCAATGTAAATCATGCTCACCATGCGCTTGCCAAACCCTATTCTTAACAGCGTACCCAGCGGGACATTTTTTCGTAACTTTCTCGGAAATAAGAAGAAAAGCAAGTTTTCTTTTTGTAATTATCCCGATTTTCCGTAACTTTGTGCCCTGAAACTAAAACCACTTGGTGTATGAAACTATCAACTATCCTGCTTGCAGTCGCAGTGATGCTGCCAATAAGGGGCTTGGCTGACGATTATGCAACACTCCATACGGAGAAAATCCAGAACCCGATGTTGTGGGCTGATGTACCTGATCCCGACGTGATACGTGTGGGCGACACCTTCTATCTGGTATCCACCACCATGCACCTGATGCCTGGAGCACCCATCATGAAATCGAAGGACCTGAAGAACTGGGAGACGGTGGGATATGTCTTCGACCGTCTGACGGATTCACCGAAGTACGACCTGCAAGAGGGTACAGCCTACGGACGCGGGCAGTGGGCTACCTCACTGAAATACCACAACGGGAAATTCTATGCCCTCCTGGCGCCCAACGAACAGGGTGCCATGGGCGACACCTATATCTTTACTGCCGACAAGGCTGAAGGACCCTGGAAGATACTCTCGCGCATGCGCCACTTCCACGACTGCTCGCTATTCTTCGATGATGACAATCGTGTCTATGTGGTCTATGGAACAGGAGAGATGATGGAGCTGAAGCCAGACCTCTCTGACGTTATCGAGGGAAGCCATCAGCAGATCTTCCAGCGCGAAGAAGACGAAAAAGGGCTGCTCGAAGGCTCACGCGTCATCAAACACAACGGCAAATACTATCTGCTGATGATCTCGCACACGTATGCCCCAGGGCGCCATCGCCGTGAGGTGTGCTACCGTGCTGACGATATCCATGGCCCATGGGAGAAGCAGGTGATTCTGGAGAGTGAGTTCGGAGGCTTCTCTTACGAGGCACAGGGAACTATCGTCGACTCAGAGGACGGTGACTGGTATGGTATCATCTTCCAGGATCGCGGCGGTGTGGGCCGTGTGCTCACCGTCATGCCCTGTCGCTGGATCAACGGCTGGCCTATGCTCGGTGATGAGAATGGGAAGGTGCCCAGTGAGGTGCGACCACTGAAGAGCGGTGAGCCCGAGGCTGCCATCGTGAAGGCAGATGACTTCGGCACTGCAAAGCTCGGCCTGCATTGGCAGTGGAACCACAACCCCATCGACCAGGCGTGGAGTCTCACGGAGCGTCCTGGATTCCTTCGTCTGAAGACCAACCGCGTGGTGCAGAGCATCTATCTCGCCCCCAACACACTGACTCAGCGCATGGAGGGTCCGACGTGCAGTGGTAATGTCTGCGTGGATCTCGCCAGACTGAAGGACGGTGACTGTGCTGGCTTTGGTGCCTTCAACAGTGACTCAGGACTCCTGACGGTGAAGAAGAAAGGCAAGCGTCTCGTGCTCGAGATGAGCGAACAGAAAGTGTCGCTGACAGAGCGCGAGAAGGCTGTGACAGATGTCGAGGAGAATATCATTGAATCAGTAGAGCTGAAACAGCAGAAGGTATGGCTGCGCATCGATGCCGACTTCCGCCCCTCCTCCACTGGCGGCTATGGGGGCAAGGACCTTGCCACCTTCTATTACAGTCTCGACGGTGAGCAATGGACGAAAATCGGCAGCGACTATAAACTAAGTTTCGACTGGCGCCGTTTCTTCATGGGCTCTAAGTTCGCACTCTTCTGCTACGCCACGAAGAAGGCTGGCGGCTATGCCGACTTCGATGCATTTAATTACGAAAAAGGGAAATAACCAAAAACAACAAAGATATGAAAAAGGTATTATTTATTCTTTCAATTTTAACTTTTAACTTTTCACTTCTCACCTCCATGGCCCAGAAGCCCGCCATCCCCCGTGATGCAGCGCTGGAAGCAAAAGTTGAGAAGACACTCGCCAAGATGACACTCGACGAGAAGATCGGACAGATGCTCGAACTGAACCTCGACGTGATGGGCAATATGAAAGTCGAGAACGCCAAGGTGGATCGTGAGAAGGTTCGCTCCGTCATGCAGCAGTATGGTACACCGAAAGCAGAAGCCGATGCTGTGCTGAAGATGACTGACGCACAGATCATCGAGCGTTTCGGAAACTATCCAGTGGATATCTATCAGGGCGACACCAAGCGCGTGTGGCAACTCAACGAGGTGATGCTCGACACGCTGATCTCGAAATGGAAAGTGGGTTCGATCCTCAATGCCCCAGGCACCCGTGCCTCCAGCATAGAGCAGTGGCAGAAGTGGATCACGCTCATTCAGGAGAAGTCGATGAAGTATCTCGGTATCCCCGATATCTATGGCCTCGATCATAACCATGGTGTGACCTACACCCAGGGCGGTACCCTCTTCCCACAGCCTATTAACCTCGGTGCTTCGTTTAATACCGATCTGGCATTCCGTGGAGCTGAGATTACGGCTTACGAGAGTCGTGCAGCCAACTGTCCGTGGGTTTACAACCCCGTAGTGGACTTGAGCCGCGACCCACGCTGGCCTCGTGTCTATGAGAGTTTCGGCGAAGATGCCATCCTCAACTCAAAGATGGTCGTTGCAGAGATCAAGGGCTATCAGGGAGAAGACAACAACCACATAGACCGCTTCCACGTAGGTACGAGCACAAAGCACTATTTCGCCTATGGAGCTCCCTGGACAGGTAAGGACCGTACACCTGCCTACCTCAATCCACAGATGATTCGCGAGAAATACTTTGAGCCCTTCAAACAGGCAGCCCTCGCAGGTACTCTGACCATGATGGTCAACTCTGCCTCAGTGAACGGCGTGCCTGTGCATGCCAGCTATGAGTATCTCACCAAATGGCTGAAGGAAGACCTGCAGTGGGATGGTTTCCTCGTGACAGACTGGGCAGACATCAACAACCTCTTCACCCGTGAGAAAGTGGCCAAGGACAAGAAAGACGCGATCCGCATTGCCATCAATGCTGGTATCGACATGTCGATGGATCCCTACAGCGTAGAGTTCTGCATCCTGCTGAAAGAGCTCGTCAACGAGGGTAAGGTGAAGATGAGTCGTATCGACGATGCTGTACGCCGTATCCTCCGTGCGAAGTATCGCCTCGGACTCTTCGATGAGCCAAACACTGGTGGCAAGGGCTTCGAGAAGTTTGGTTGCGACGAGTTTGCCAAGGCCTCACTCAAGGCTGCTGAGGAGTCAATGGTTCTCCTGAAGAACGAGGACAACATCCTGCCCCTCCACACTCCTCACTCCTCGAAAAAAATCCTCCTCACAGGTCCCAACGCCAACCAGATGCGCTGTCTGCATGGTGGCTGGAGCTACACCTGGCAGGGTTCGAAGGCAGAGGATCTCTCAGAGAAATACAACACCATCTACGAGGCTCTCTGTAATAAGTATGGTAAAGAGAACATCATCCTTGAGCAGGGCGTGACCTATAACGAGGACGGTGCCTACTACGACGAGAACGCACCGGAGATCGAGAAGGCTGTAGCAGCCGCTGCAAAGGCTGACATCATCATCGCTGCCATTGGTGAGAACTCATACACCGAGACACCAGGTAACCTCACAGACCTCTGGCTCTCAGAGAACCAGCGCAACCTCGTCAAGGCACTCGCCAAGACTGGCAAGCCCATCATCCTCGTTCTCAACGAAGGCCGTCCGCGCCTCATCGCTGACATCGAGCCGTTGGCAAAGGCCGTGGTTGACATTCTGATTCCTGGTAACTACGGTGGTGATGCCCTCGCCAACCTGCTCGCTGGCGATGCCAACTTCTCAGCGAAGATGCCTTACACCTATCCGCGTGAGATTAACTCGCTGAACACCTATGACTATAAGGTGAGCGAGGAAGTGGGTACGATGGCTGGTGCCTATAACTACGATGCAAAGGTCAGCCTGCAGTGGCCTTTCGGCTATGGTCTCAGCTACACCACGTTCGAGTATTCGAACCTGAAGGTTGACAAGGCAGCCTTTACAGCTGACGACATGCTGACCATCAGTGTCGATGTGAAGAATACTGGTGCCAAGACTGGCAAGGAGGCCGTACTTCTCTACAGCAGCGACCTCGTGGCTTCAATCGTTCCTGACAACAAGCGCCTGCGCGACTTCACGAAGATAGAACTGCAGCCTGGCGAGACGAAGACCGTCACCTTCCAGCTGCCTGCCAAAGCTCTCGCCTTCGTAGGTGCTGACGGCAAGTGGACACTCGAAGAGGGTGACTTCATCCTGAAGATCGGCAATCAGACCGCACCCATCGTCTGCAAGCAGACAAAAGTCTGGGACGAACCGAATATCTGAATGGACATGGTGTTTAACGAAGATACAAACGTATGATCCTTTTGAGTTTTGATACAGAAGAGTTTGATGTGCCTCGCGAGCATGGGGTCGACTTTACGTTAGAACAAGGGATGGCCGTCTCGAAAGTAGGCACCAACCGCATCCTCGATGTGCTGAAGCAGAATGGGGTGAAAGCCACCTTCTTCTGCACAGGTAACTTCGCTCAGCAGGCACCAGACGTCATGCAGCGCATTATGGAAGGAGGTCACGAGGTGGCTTGTCACGGTGTGGACCACTGGCAACCAAAAGAGACTGACTTTGCCCGTTCAAAGGAGATTGTGGAGCGCGTAACGGGGCGCACCGTCTATGGCTATCGCCAGCCCCGTATGTTCCCTGTGGTGGAATCAGAGATCAAGCGAGTGGGCTATCGCTACAACTCGTCACTGAACCCAGCCTTCATTCCCGGACGTTATATGCATCTCACAGAGCCGCGCACTTGGTTTATGAAAGACGGGGTGATGCAGATTCCCGCCTCCGTCACGCCACTCATCCGTTTCCCGCTGTTTTGGCTTGCCCTCCACAACCTGCCAGAAGGGCTCTATCACTGGATGACGCGCCGCGTACTTAAGAAAGATGGCTACTTCGTCACCTACTTTCATCCCTGGGAGTTCTTCGAGCTGAAGGAGCACCCTGAGTTCAAGATGCCGTTTATCATCAAGAACCATAGCGGCCAACAGATGTGCGATCGTCTCGATCGTCTCATCATGATGCTTTTAGCGCATGGGCATGAGTTTATTACGTACAATGAATTTTATGAAAAATGTAACAAGGTAAAAATGTAAAAATGATCAGATTAGCAACAGTTTCAC
>JAEEGH010025077.1_pt1 | contig 11983 bp, 5 predicted proteins | sample 9134181 | NCBI WGS metagenome assembly JAEEGH01 (sample SAMN16246544, study PRJNA631951) | gut metagenome | biome: gut microbiome; feature: rumen; material: DP-attached | host: Bos | place: Iran: Karaj | collected 2018-10
CAGACCGCCGCCGCGATGCTCGACGCCCTGATGCAGGGACGGCCGGTGGAGAAGCGCAGCGTCGTCCAGGAACCCATCAGCGTCGTGACGCGCGGCTCAACCGGCTACGACGCCATGAGCGACCTCTACGTGGCGCGGGCGGTGAAGTTCATGCGCGACCGTATCGGAAACGGCGAAGTCATCGATGTCGCCGACATCGTGCGCGAGGCGCACTGCTCGCGGCGCTACCTGGAGCGGCATTTCCGCGCGGGGCTTGGCCGCTCCGTCCACGACGAGCTGATGCAGGCGCGCCTTGAGCGCGTCAAGACGCTTCTGGAGGAGACGACGCTGCCCATAGGCGAGATTTCCGCGGAGGTCGGCTACTCGCGCCCCAGCCGCCTCGCCGCGATGTTCCGCCGCGAAACCGGCACCACCATGCGCCAGTGGCGACAGGAACACCGCGAGACGGCGGAGGTAGGGAACGGGGAATAGGGAACAGGGAACGGGGAATGGGGAATGGGGAACGGGGAAATGTGAAAATGTGGAAATGTGAAAGTGTTGCCAATCCCAATGTTGCCAATTGCCAGTGTGGGAATAGGGGCTAGGGGCTAGGGGCTAGGGCGGGCCCCGGCTTCGTCCGGGCCACTGCGCTTAACGCAAGTCGCTTCGCGACACGCAAGGATTACGCTCGCATCGATGTGGCTACGACGGGCCAAGCCCTACGCCACAATCGATCCTCGCGTGGAGGTTGATGGAATTTGCGGCAAAAGCGATTGTGGCGTAGCCGCCTCGGGCGGCGTCGTAGCCACATCGGTTTTGACGCAGCTTTTGCGTCCGGCCACAGGCCGGTTGCGTTAATGGGGGAATGGGGAATGGGGAATGGGGAAGTTTGGCGCTTTGCGCCTTGGTTTAATCGCCGCCGAGGAGCGATTTTGCGCCCTTGATGAGCGATCCGGCGGCGTCGCCGACCGCATCCGCGGCAGCGCCAACAGCGTCGACAGCTGCCCCGCCGACGGCGGAGACCGCGTGCAAGACGCTGTCAAAGACCGCACCGAGGACGACGCGAACGATCTGCACCGGCATGAACGCGCCGTTCTTGCCGAGGTCAAATAGTTCGACCTTCGCCAGCGGCACTTCAACGCCGGCGCCGAACTTCACCCCGACAGTCCCTTCGTCAAAGAGGAAGTGGTCGATGACCACGGGTTTTCCCTTCTTCTTTTCCTTTTTCTTGTCCTTGGACTCGTCTTCCCCTTTCTCGTCCTTGGGGAAGCGCTTGTCAAGGCCATCTAGCAGAACCGAGAGGTTGCTTTCGGTAAGCTTGCGGTGATACCAGACATGCGGCCCGATGACATGCAGCTTCTCGATGTGCGTCTTCCCGCGTAGGAGGTCTTGCACGTGGAGATCGACCACCACCTTGCCTGCATGGAGAAGATAGGGGGTGTTGAAGCCCTCCGGATTGCCAATCTCAAAGCCATGCACGCCGACGCGCCCGCGAAGGAACGAGAGCGAGACCCAATTGACCTTCACCGGCACGCCTAGAATCTGCGGCGCGACGGTGCGGATGGTCCCGGCTACGAATATCCCGAGGACAAAGGGGAGGACAATGAGGATGGCCACGACTACCGCAGCAACCTTGGCAAGCACTCTTGCCCACCGATTTGTCTTCAACACCTTCAACCTTTCACCTCGTTTGCTCGTTGAACAGTTGAACCGTCAACTTCTCAACCTTTCAACTTTTCAACTTCTCAACCGGTCTTCCTCGGCGCGGTAGCGCCTAAAACTTCCAGGGCGCCCCCGCGCCAAACTTCTAAACTTCCTCGGCGCTTGCGCCGCCTACAGCTCGACGCACCAGTTGTGCGTGTCGGGCAGTTCACCGTATTGGATGCCCTGCACGTGGTGGTAGAGCTTCTCCAGGACGGGGCCGCACTTGTCGCCAGTCGGGACCTTGATGACCTTGTCGCCGCGCCATATTTCGCTGACGGGCGTCACGACGACCGCCGTTCCGCAGGCGCCGATTTCGGCAAAGGTCTCCAGCTCCTCGTAGGGGATCGGGCGCGTCTCAACCGGCATGCCGATATCGACCGCGATCTGGCGGAGGGTGTTGTTGGTGACGGAAGGCAGCACCGAGTGGGAGTTCGGGGTCACGTATGTGCCGTCGGGCTTGATGCCGAAGAAGTTCGAGGTCGCGAACTCATCGACGTACTTGTGCTCCTTGGCGTCGAGGTAGAGTTCCACAGGGAAGCCGTCATGCTTTGCCATGACGTGGGCGTAGAGGGAGGCCGCGTAGTTGCCGGCGACCTTAACATGGCCGACGCCGCGCGGCGCTGCGCGGTCATAGTCGTCGTAGATGGCGGCGCGGACGGGCGCCAGACCGCCCTTGTAGTAGGGGCCGACCGGCATGACCATGATTATGAAGGTGTATTCGCTCGACGGCGCGACGCCGATCTGCGGTCCGGAACCGATGAGGAGCGGGCGGACGTAGAGCGAGCCGCCGGTGCCGTATGGCGGGATGTAGTCGAGGTTGTCGTTCACGACGCGCTTGAGGGAGTCCATGAACATATCGACCTCTACGGGCGCCATGCAGGTGCGGATGGCGGTGCGGTGCATGCGCTCGGCGTTGGACTGCGGGCGGAAGGCGCGCACCTTGCCGTCCTTGCAGCGGAAGACCTTGAGGCCCTCGAATGCGGCCTGGCCGTAGTGGAGCGCCGAGGCGGCGATGTGAAGTTTGAGATAGGGGTCGCGGACAAGTTCGCCCTTGCTCCATGCGCCGTCCTTCCAGACGTGCACGATGTGGCTGTTGGTGTCCATGTACTTGAAGCCGAGGCTGGCCCAATCGATGTTCTGCATAGTTCTCCTTAAAAGTAGTGAAAAATGTTAAATGAGGCATGCGGAATTGCAAGCCTTCTAAAATGCTACCTAAATCAGTCGGGAAAGTCAAGGCGCCGCCTGAGATGGGTGTTGCCTCTCACAGAGACACAGAGGCACAGAGGGCGCTACCGCGCCGGAACACAGAAAGAAATGTGCCAATGTGAAAATGTTGCCAATGCCCAAGTCCAATACCCAATTCGAGCAACAACATTGATAATTGGCAACACTTTCACACTGGCACACTTTCACATTCCCCGTTCCCCCATTAACGCAACCGGCCTGTGGCCGGACGCAAAAGCTGCGTCAAAACCGATGTGGCTACGACGCCGCCCGAGGCGGCTACGCCACAATCGCTTTTGCCGCAAGTCCATTCACCTCCACGCTAGGATCGATTGTGGCGTAGGGCTTGGCCCGTCGTAGCCACATCGATGCGAGCGTAATCCTTGCGTGTCGCGAAGCGACTTGCGTTAAGCGCTGCGGCCAGAACGGAAGCCAGCCCTAGCCCCTATTCCCTAGCCCCTATTCCCACATTGGCAATTGGCAACATTGGGATTGGCAACACTTTCACACTTTCACATTTTCACACTTTCACACTTTCACATTCCCCGTTCCCCATTCCCCATTCCCTGTCATTTCCGTGTCCTTTGGCCCGGCGGCGATGCGACGCATCGCAGGCGCGGGCGGGGGCGCATCACGGGCTTGCACGTGGATGCGGCGGCGCCGCGCCGATGGCCGCCAGCGGTGGCCAGCCGCGACAAAGGGCTTCCGTGTTTCGCGCGGAGCGCAATTCGTTGACAACTCTGTGTCTCTGTGGCTCTGTGTGAGTAAGCCAACAGTCAAATGGGCCGCCTGGCCCGGTAGCGGCGTTCGCACTCGAGGCAGCCGTCGAGGGCGCGGATGCACTCCTCGGGGGTGTTGAGCGCCGACATGCGGCCGCGCATGTAGCCCGCCCCGCGAAGCCCCGCCCCGTAGCGGAACAGGTGGACGCGGAAGCGGATCGCCGCCACTTCCTCCGGCAGCAGCTTCGGCGCAGACTCCGGGTATTTGGCTACGATGGCCTCCGCGAAGCGCAGCTCCAAATCAAGGTGCTCCAGCCAGGCGCGGCGGATCTCTTCGAGCGGCAAGTAGGACGAGTGCCCCTCGCCCTGCGCGAACGAACGCCCCTCCGCGATTTCCCCGAAGACCCAGGGATGGCCGATGGATGCCTGTCCGACGAGCAGCCCCGCGACCCCCGTGGTCTCGGCAAACTTCTTCGCCGAGGCGGCGTCGTTCACTCCACCATTACCCAGAAGTGGAATTGAGGCCCTTTCGCGCAGCTGCGCCACGAGGTCAAGGCGCGTCGGCCCGGCATGGCCCTGCGGCTTGAAGCGCGCGTGGATGGAGAGCGCGGCCCCGCCGCCGTCCTCCACGGCATGCAGGACGTCAAAGGCGGTGATCTCCCCTTCCCCGAAGCCGAGGCGCGTCTTTACGCTCACCGGGAGGCCGGAGGCCTTGCGCGTGGCGGCGACGATGTCGCGGATGCGGCCCGGCTCGCGCATCAGCGCCGACCCCGCTCCCCACTGCGTGACCTTGGGGACGGGGCATCCGGCATTGACGTCGATGCCTATGAAGCGGCCCGTGGCGGCGACGGCCTCCGCCGCGCGGGCGAAGTGCTCCGGCTCGCGGCCGTAGAGGTGGGCGATGACGTGCCCATTTTCCTCGGGCAGGGTTTCAAGCAACTGCCAGGTGAGGCGGGAATGTTCGTGGACAAGCCCCTCCACGCCCGCCATCTCCGTATAGACGACCGACGCGCCGAAACGCAGCGCCATGGCGCGCGTCGGCGCGTTCGTGAAGCCCGCCATCGGCGAGAGCCGGATGTCGGAAAGTGCAATCAAGGCGTCTGGAACTGTGCCATGAAGTCGATGACGTCGCCGCGAATGCGCTTGCGCAGGTTGGTGTCGCCGATGTTGGCCAGTATCTTGGAGATCCACCCTGCGACCTTGAGCATGTCGGCCTCCTTGAGGCCGCGCGTCGTCACGGAGGCCGTGCCGAGGCGGATGCCGGAGGTGACGGAGGTCGGCAGCGTGTCGTAGGGGATGGCGTTCTTGTTGCAGATGATGCCCGCTTCGTCGAGGGCCTCCTGCGCCACCTTGCCGTTGAGGCCGCTGGCGGCCATGTCAACGAGGACGAGGTGGTTGTCGGTGCCGCCGGAGACGAGCCGGAAGCCGTTGGTGAGGAGGTGGGCCGCGAGGCGCTTGCTGTTGGCCACGATCTGGGCCGCGTATTGCGCGAACTCGGGCTGGAGGGCCTCCTTGAAGCAGACGGCCTTGCCGGCGATGACGTTCTCAAGCGGACCGCCCTGGAGGCCGGGGAAGACGGCGCGGTCGATGGCCTTGGCGTATTTCTCCTTGCAGAGGATGAGGCCGCCGCGCGGGCCGCGCAGGGTCTTGTGCGTCGTGGAGGTCACGAAGTCGGCGTACGGGACGGGGCTGGCGTGCGCGCCGCCAGCCACGAGGCCAGCGATGTGCGCCATGTCAACCAGGAGCATCGCCCCGACGGAGTCGGCGATTTCGCGGAACTTGGCGAAGTCGATGGCGCGCGGATAGGCGCTGGCGCCGGCGAGGATGAGGCGCGGCTTCACCTCGCGGGCCTTGGCCGCGATCGCTTCGTAGTCGAGGGTCTCGGTCTCCTTGGAGACGGTGTAGGACTCGATGTTGTAGAGCTTGCCGGAGATGTTGAACTTGCTGCCGTGCGAGAGGTGCCCGCCCTGGTCGAGGCTCATGGAGAGGATGGTGTCGCCAGGTTCGAGGGCCGCCAGATAGACGGCCATGTTGGCGGAGGCGCCGCAGTGCGGCTGGACGTTGGCGTGCTCGGCGCCGAAGAGCTGCTTTGCGCGCTCGATGGCCAGGCGCTCGACCTCGTCGATGTGGGAGCAGCCGCCATACCAGCGGCGGCCGGGGTAGCCCTCGGAGTATTTGTTTGTGAGGATCGAGCCAGTGGCCTCGCGGACGGCGCGGGAGGTGTAGTTTTCGGAGGCAATGAGGTTGACGGTGGCGTCCTCCTGCTCTGTGTGGCGGCGGATGGCGGCGTGGACTTCGGGATCGACGCCGGCCAGGCACGCCAGCTCGGAGAGGCGCTTGGCCGTGTCGAGCTTGGCGAGGCGGCGGGCGTGGCGCATGCCGTCGATCGTGCGGCCTGTGTATTCGGTCTTCATCCAGGCGTCGACAATCGCCTGCACGTCCTCGGGCTTCACGTGGATGCAGGGGAGGACGAGAACATTGGAGTCGTTGTGTGCGCGGCTCTTCGTGGCGTCGCCGGCATCCTCGCAGAGGGCGGCGCGCACGCCGTAGAAGCGGTTCGCGGCGATGGCCATGCCGATGCCGGTGGTGCAGATCAGGACGCCGCGCTCCACTGCGCCTTCCGCGATCTTCTCGGCCACGTCGATGGCATAGTCGGAGTAATCGACCGGATCGCGGTCAAATGTGCCGAGGTCTTCGACCTCGACTTCGGGATAGGTTTTTAGTGCGGCGATAGTGGCCTCTTTGAGGGGGAAGCCACCGTGGTCACAGCCGAAGGCGATTTTCATCTGCTTGGGTTCTCCTGGGTAATTGCTTAAAAAGTTGCTAGGTCCTGGCGCATTTCACGCCAATAACAATGATACATTGTTGCGCCCCTTTTCGCAAGTTAACACGCGACATGCGACAAGCGACATGCGGGAAGACAGCCGACATCCGACAGCCCTCAAGTCCCTCAAGTCCCGCTCGTCGCTTGTCGCTCGTCGCTTGTCGTTACTTGCGCTGGTCGGGGTAGGCGGCGCGGACGTGGAGCCGGTGCACGAGTGTCAGGACGAAGGAACGCTTGACTTCCTCAAGTTCGCTCAGGGTCAGCGCGCTGCGCGCAAGCTGCCCATCGGCGAAACGGCTCGCCACGATGCCGTTCACAAGACGGACCAAATCCGACCGCGTTGGCGCCGCTATGGAGCGTGACGCCGCCTCGACGGTGTCGGCCAACGAGACAATCGTCTCCTCGCGCGATTCGGGGATGGGGCCGGCGTAGCGGTATGGCCATTCGTCGGCAGCCGCCGGTTCGCCCTTTTCGGTGGCCTGTTTAATGGCCTTTCGCCTAAACCACTCCATGGCCGTGGTGCCGTGGTGCGAGGCGATAATCCGCGCAATGGGCGGCGGGAGGCCGTTGTCCCTCGCGAGAATCGACCCGTCCTTCACGTGGCTCGCCACTATCATGGCGCTAATCGAGGGCGGAAGTGTGTCGTGGGGGTTGCCCAGAAGGGTCTGGTTCTCCATGAAGAACCTGGGATTGGAAAGCTTGCCAATATCGTGGTAGTAGCCGCCGAGTCGCGCCAGAAGCGGGTTGGCGCCAATCGACTCCGCAGCGGCCGCGGCAAGGTCCGCGACCACCATTGAATGGCCGTATGTCCCGGGGGCCTCGCGGGAGAGCCGCTCCAAAAGAGTATTCTCCAAGTTGGCGTAAGTGGCAAGGGTGTAGTCACTGGTGCAGCCCGAAAGGCGCTCCGCAATCGGGAGGGCGACCATGAGAGAAACCGGCACCGCCACGAATGAGATGATGGCCAAAGCGCCGATCTGCCATGCCTCGCAGGCGTCCAGCTCCGGGGCGAATTTGTTGCGGAGCGCAATCATGGCGAAGCTCCCCACCGATTGAAGGAGGAAGACGTCAAGTGCGAATACGACCAGGTCAGAGACCTTGCGAACGCGCCGCGCCAAAGCCGCCATCAGAATGACCCCGAAGAACGACGAGACAAGGGTGCAGGGATTGAAGTGAGTCGCCCCCCATAGGATCACCGACGCAATTGTGCCAGCCGCAACGGCCGGTCTCGGGCCATGCAGCACCGTCACGACAAACGGGATGGTGACAAAGGAAAAGAGCGCCAGGCTCTGGTCGCCGGTGAAGCGCTCCAGGTCAAGCCAGTTGATGAGCAGCCCTACCAGCTCCCGCTGGCAGAAGGCCAGAAGAAGCGACGCCACCACGGCCTGCGTGATAAGGCGCACGCCGCCCAGCGCCGACCCGATTGAGGAATGTGCCTCCCTTGGAGCCTGGGCGGCGCGCTGCCGCGCCACCCTCTCCTTGCGCATCGTGGAAGTCTTCTGATTTTGGTTCTCGGACATTGCCGCCATTCTACACCATTCCCCATTTCAACGCAAATTTCGAAGGGGATTGATGACTTTAGAAAACCAGCGCGCCACCTTCGAAAAACACGGGACTGTCGGAAACTGGCACAAGCCATGTACCATGCTCCGAGCGGACGGGCTTCATCGTGCGCCCGGTAAAACTGCGGAAGCGGATGTCGTCGCCGGTGAACTTAAGAGGAATGCGTTCCGCCGCTCCGGTCTTCCAGATGACCCCCGCTTTCACACCGTCCGGGCGCGTCCACTGCGGGAAGAAAAACTGGCGCGCATCGTCATGCCATGCGCCAGGCGCCTGCACCGACCCCGCCGGTCGCGCAAGGACGAAATTGCGGTAGGCGCCCCACGCCGGCTTCGGCGAGAAATTCTGGTGCGTTAGGCCGAAGTGGTGTTCGCTGTATTGCGGGTCGATTTCCCTTCCCCGGAACTCATACCAGTAGTAGGACTCCACCCCCTCTGCAAAGCAAATCGCCATGGCCCGCACAAGGTAGCGCGCCTGGTTGTCTTCAGAATTGGTGCCAAACGCTCCGCGCGGCCTCAGCCCCGAAACGACCACACACCCGCGCCGCCCGCCATCGCGCCTTATCACAGACGCCGCGACGGCGTCACGACCTTTCGCGTCCTTCGCGACGAGCAGCGGGATGAACTCGTCCCCCGGACCCATCAGGCGCGGCGTCTGGAAGCGATCGGCATCCTCGCCTGCGGGATCACCCAGATAGCCAGCGGCCTTCGCCTCTTCGCTTGGATTGGCCTTGACGTAGGCGTTCGTCAGCGCCGAATCAATCCACCAGGCCGAGACGTCAATGCCGAGCCGCTTACGGACAGTCTCTCCGGAAAGCCCCGATTTGCCGCCGCTTACGAACACACCAGGCGCCGTCTCGTGAACGCCACTCCACATCGGCATCCCGCCAGCATCGACGAGAACGCCTCCCGCATTGACGAAGGCAATCACTTCTTCGGCCGTGTCTTCCGGGAAGGTTTCGTCAAAGGGGTAGATGACAGCATCAAGGTCGCCGGCGGCGAGACGCTCGCGGAGGCGGGCGCCGAAGCATGCCTCGCAGGTGGAGCCTGCGGGCAGGGCCGCCTCGATTGCCTCGGCCTCCTCGCGCGGCAGGCCGCCATCCTGGCCAGGCTGAGTGGCGGCGTAGGCGACTCGCCAGACCTTCTGCTCCGGCCGCGCCAGCCTTAGTCCGGCGCGCAGGACATTCACTGCGCCAAGACGCGCGTCATGCGTGGGCCAGCCGAGTTCGGTTATGGCGATTGGCTTCTCGGCGTCGCCGTATTTGGCCATCAAGGCGCGAACAGCCTCCAGCTTCACGTCAAGGTTGCCTTCGGGCTGGCGCGGGTGGCTGTATGGGTGGATGTTCATCGCATCGAAGTATGGCGCGCCGCCGGCCTTGTAAACGCCCTCGATGAAATCCATCGGCACACCGGCCGTGCCGCCAAATAGGACGCGGATGCGCGGGTTGGCGCGTTTCGCGGCCTCGTAGGCGGTGCGCAGCGTGGCGAGGTAGTTCTCCGGGCTGGGCTCGTGTTTCCAGAAGTGGCGGTGGTTCTCCTCGTTCCAAATCTCGATTTCAGGGAGCCTGTCGCCGTAGTGCGCGACGACGGCCTCGATGAAGGCGCCCCACTCTTCAAGGTGCTCCCACACCGGATCGGCCCACTTGGGGATGTCAAAGAGAATGGGCAGCGGCGTGAGTCCCTGCGCCTCGGCGTCCGCGACGCAGTCGTCGTAGTGGGAGAAATCGAAGGGGGCGCCGCTGGCTTTCTGGATGCGCCACCACTCGAAGTCGAAGCGAACGCGGGTAATTCCGGTCGCCGCGATGCGGGCGCACTCATCCGCCCGCTCGGCGGGGTCATTCACCCGGTGCAGGTGGGCGCAGACGCCGTATGGGGAAGCGGATGGGGTATTCTGCTGTTCGGCGGTTTTTGGGCTGCGGAAAAGCTTCGCGCCCATCGGAACGGTGGCCTGCCAGGTTTCGCCTGGGGCGACGGTGAAGGTCTTGCCTTCGAGCACCGGCGAGTATGCCGCGTCGGGATGCTGGACGCCATCTGGCGTGACGAAGAAGCGGTATTTCCGCACCGAGCTGTCAATGGTGGAGAAGCCCCACTCCCCTCCGCCGGGCAAGGTCCAGGAGGCGGTTTTCCGTGCGCTCCACAGATTGGGCACAGAGGCGGGCCGCCCGCGTTCCTGCTTCTCGAAGGAGAAGGCCCGCATGTAGAGTGCGCTTGCGAGGAGTGGCGCTTCGCCAAGGTTTTCAAGGCTCACGAGTTCCAGGAGGGCGTCCGGGCATCCCGGCAGAAGCGTCACGCGCAGCGTGATGGCGAAGGAGAGGGGAGTCTCCGCGTCGGTTTCGGGCGGGGAATCCGCAAGTGCGGGCTCGGGAGCGCCCGCTGCAAGATCTGCGGCGCGGCCGCCGAGGGCCCGCAGCAAGACGGCCCCGGCGCCGGTTGCATCGTCGCGGCTGAATGACACATCGGCGAGGCGGGTCGTGTCGATCCACTTGTAGAAGTCGTTGTCCTCCGCCGCGAGCAGGGCGCCAAGGCGGCCGACCGGCTTGCCGTCCGCAAAGGCGACCTGGCTTGCCATCCACTTGTCGCCAATGCGGCCGGAAAGCCGCAGCAGCCCATTAGAAAGGCACCATGACCCATCCGGGGCAAGGGAGAAGCCCACCATCGGGGAATGCGCATGGACAAAGCCAACTGCCGGTGCCTCCGCGAAGAATCGCTCGCGCTCGGTGGGTTTTGCACCCGGCGCTCCCGCGCCGGGTCGCGCAGACTTGCGCGAAAGGCCGCTTTCCTGCGGCGCGGTGCGCCACCGCACGAGGTTTGCGTGGAGTTCCTTAAATGCCTGCGTGATGCCTTCGTAGGGAACGCCGAAGTCGTTAACTAGCCCGTAGTTGCAATCTTCCGGGGCAAAGCGCGAGGAGCCGGTCTTCGGCTGGTCGTTCCACTTGAAGTAGTCGTAGCCCGCCACATGGGGGTCGGCGAGGAGGGTTTTCGCGAATAGCATCGTGGCCTCGACGCGCTCCTTCTGAGTGCGGAAGCGCTGGCCGGCGCCCACCAGGCACGGGTGGCCGTGGTCCAGCGCCGGGAAGCTCCATTCCGTGACCATGAGCGGGGCCTTCGCGTAGCCGTAGTACTCGCGCAGGCGCTCCGCCATGGGAACTCCGCCCTCGGCGTCGAGGACGATCCCGCGGTCAAGGTCGGCCCACGGGTAGCAGTTGAAGGTGACGACGTCGCAGAACTTGCCGGCCTCTTCCCAAACGACGGGCGCCGCGCCGTCCAAGCCCGCGTAGCGGCTGCCGAGGATCATGTGGTTGGGGTCGGCCTTGCGGATGGCGGCCGTGGTCTTTTCGTAGTAGGTGTGGGCGTAGAGGCGCAGGAAGTCGATTTTGGCCTCCCTGGGGACATCCGGGCCGACGGTGAGTCCGCGTTCGGCGAGGAAGGCGTCGAGCACCTTGCGCGCGGAATGGGTCTTGGGGAGCTTGGAGACGAGGGCGTAAACGCCGGTTGACTCGATGCGCTTGCTGGTGCCCCACCACGCCAGCTCGTTGTCGATGAACCAGCCGATGAGCCACGGGTCGTCCTTGTAGGGTGCGCACATTTCGCGGGCGCGCCATTCGCAAGTGGCGGCGAAGTCGGGGTGAAAGACGTTCGGCAGGGCCGAGCATGGCTTGAAGCCCCACTCGCGGATGTACCAGTCGGGGTCGCCGCGAGAAACGCGCTGGCCCATCTGGAGGTTTTTGACGTGCGGGAGGGTCTTGTGCGACAGGACGCCGAGGGCGCAGGCGTTGCCGAGCATCGTGAAGCCCCAATCGTTGAGGCGGGCGAGCGTCTCGTCGGCCCAGGCGTCAACGGAGGGGTAGTTCGTGGCGACGAAACGCCCGTATGGCGAGTAGCCGGCGGCATCGGAGAAGGTTCCCTGCGGCTTGATGTGCTGGGTGCCGGCGAGGATGACGGCGCGGCCCGTCGGGTCGATGAGCCAGTCGCGGCCG
>JAEEGH010025079.1_pt1 | contig 11982 bp, 9 predicted proteins | sample 9134181 | NCBI WGS metagenome assembly JAEEGH01 (sample SAMN16246544, study PRJNA631951) | gut metagenome | biome: gut microbiome; feature: rumen; material: DP-attached | host: Bos | place: Iran: Karaj | collected 2018-10
CCAACAACTTCGATGTTATGATATTGCTTTAGTTCTTTAATGAACTCTTTTGCTTGATAATAGGGCACTCCGTCCTTGTTTTCTTCTAAATTGATTGAGACTTCAACGAAGCATTTTAGAGGTCTTAAACGGTGCGAATTGATGATTTTTGCGAGGTCTAATGAGTCAAGTGATTCAAGATAGTCAATCTTATCAATTACTTTTAAAGCTTTATTTCTTTGCAAGTGACCGATAAAGTGCCATCTAATTTCATTATCTTTTAGTAATTCGTATTTGCTTAAAAAAGAATCGACACGATTTTCGCCGATATCTTTGATACCTGAATCGAGCAACACTTTGATATCATCTGCGCCTACGTATTTTGAAGCAGCGACAATAGTGACGTCTTCAGGAATTGTTTTAATGAAGTCTTTTAAATCTTTACGAACCATTAGTGTTTTACTTTAGTAAATGTGATTGTAGCGTCATCTTCATCGATATAATCGATAACGAATGTATATGGGAATTCTTCACCTTTATTCATCGCGGATTGTTCTTCGATAGATTTATTTAAGAAGTGACTATAGTCTTCAAATCTAAAGGTATCGCCGACTTTAAATAAGTCGCCGCTGTTTAATTTGTGTCTTCCGCCTTCTTGCGCAAAGGTGAAGCGACCGCCTTTTTGAACAAGGCTTAATAGCATGTGATCACTAAGTTGTTCGATACCTCCGTTGGTATCAAAATAGTCTTGTGAATTATTAGTACCTAAAGAACAATAATCCCAGTTTGCGATATCTTCTTTGGTTTTAATTAGTTGTGTTTCCATATCTTCGACAATTATTTTTCCATAGTTAGAATTACTGCCGAATAAACGCGCGTCTACGTGATATAGTCTAATGCCTGGTTTGGATCCTAAATTACCTTTCCATTTTTCCCAGTCTTTCTTGTTGTTTCCGAAAGGCGCGAATAATTCTAATAAGAAGTATTCGTCGAATGCAGAACCGTTCCATGTGTCATAGTTTGCAGGGATTAAAATGCAATCGCCATTAATGGAGGCCGCTTTGATGTTCACTGTAGTGACATCGGCTTTGCCGTTAATGACATATGGTTTGACCCAACCCATGCATAATTTAGAGAATGAGTTCCAGTCAAAGTGGTTATTAGATTGCATATCTAAACCGCCGATATAATCGACGCCGTCGGTTTTACCTGCGGCTTGGCTTGTGTAATCGTAATAATCTTGTAAGCCAAAGATATGACCTTGTTCGTGAATTGCGGTAATGGAATCTTGTACGGAACCAGTGCCACTTATTGAATAAACATTCGCGGTAGGTCTTTCTAATGTACCGGTTCTATTTGTGTGGTACATATGTGGCCACAAAGGAGTATTCCATTCATTAGAATTATAGTTTGTTACTAAGTGAATATTATCGATGCAACCATCTTGGTTGTTATCATATTCAGACCAGTTAATCGATGCATTGTTATCTTGCAACCAATCGACGGCATCTTCAATTAAATTGAAGAGTTGGTTCATGCTGCGATCTTCCATAATATCTGAAGCGGAGATGGTGGCGTTTTCATAGACTGGTGAAACCATACCAGTAATTCTGAGCTCATTAAATGACGCTGCGGAATAATAGGATGATAATGAATCGCTATTACCAAAGTAATAACCATTAACATCAGAGAGTTTTTGTTCTGTCCAATCGATATATCTTTCGGAAGAACCGTCTTTTGCGGTACCAGTAAAAGCGATTGGAATGACTAATAATTTCACATCACCTTTAGAAGGTGCATACATAGGATCAACATCGCTACAAACGATTGATGTTTGTTCTAATTTAACAAAGCCATTTTTGGTGTTTGGCTTTTTGTTGCCACCAACACAAGAAGTTAATGCGATAGCAGCAATAGGAAATATAAATTTAATATAGTTTGTCTTCATAGTGGTTATATATTATCACAGTCGTTCTATTATGTTTATATACTTTTTCTTTGAAAAGGTTATAATTATTCCATGATTAAATACGACCCAAGAATTAATGAAGAAGCCGCTTTAGCGAGTGAGAAACTCAGAAAAGGCGGAGTAGTGGCTTTTCCTACGGAAACTGTTATGGGTTTAGGCGTTATCTACAATGACCGCAGCGCTTATGACAGACTTAACAAAGTTAAAGAAAGACCAGAAGACAAACCATATACCTTAATGTTGGCTTATAAAGAAGATATTTCTAAATACGCAGTTATCGATGAAGCCACTCAAAGAGTGATTGATGCTTTTATGCCTGGTTCCATTACAATCTTGGTGAATGTGAAAAAGAATAGTGTGCCTGCTTATGTCACTCATAACACAAATGTTATTGGCATACGCATACCTACGAATATAGAAGCACGCGTATTATTAGAGATGACCGGGATTCCTCTATTAGTTCCATCCGCAAATAAGAGTGGATCTAAACCAGCATTAAACAGTGATGAAGTGAAACAAATTTTTGGTCAAGAACTCGATTTTGTGATGTCTGGAAAGGCTCGTGGAGAGGTTCCATCAACCATTGTGGACCTCACAAAAGAGAGTCCAAAAGTCGTGAGACCTGGACCAATCTCTGAAGAAGAAATCGTCAAGGTCTGGTTCAACAAATAAAATCTATTAACCTACACATATTTAACAAAGTTAACATCTACTAATAAATATACTAAAAAACTACTAACAAAAGGAGACAAAATATGGACAGTTTAAAGTCATTGATGGACAAAAGACAATACGATTTGGTCATCAAACTCACCGAAAACTCTGAAGATATGAATTACCTTTTTTACCGTATCAGCGCTTTACTAGCAACTGGCCGCGGCGAAGAAGCTTTATCCGTCATCAAAAAGAACCGTCAAATCCTTCAAGGCGACTTAACTCTCTTAATGAAAGTCCATATTGAGATCCTTTGCTTGCTCAATAATTTTGATGAAGCGTATGAAGAAGTTAGATACTATGAGAACCTTCCATATGTTTCCCAAGAAGTCGAAGAAATTATTCGTGAGTTACCAAAATTGGTAAGAGAGGAAGAAAAGAAATCCATCTCTTCACGCGAACTCACAAACGATGCGCTTAAAGAAAGACTCAAATCCAATGAGGAAACCGTTGTGTTACCTGCATTAGACATGGTCCGTGGACGCGACATCAATATGTTCCTTCCAGATATCCAAAGGATATTGCTTTCATTTCCTAAGCAATCTATCCGTTCATTTGCATTGCTCTTACTCGTCCAGAAGAAGATTGATAAGGAAATCTCCTTTAATCATATTGGCAAAGCCATAAAGATTAACCCAAGCAAACTCGAACCTCCATTCATTGGAAACGAGTTCAATGACTTCGTGCGTGCTATGCAAAATGAACTCAAGGATCCAGCGGTCAGCGAAGACGCTATTCAAATTCTCAGTTCTTACATTATTTATATGTATCCTGAAAAACTTGATATCAAATATGACTTGCTCATTGAAGCGCTGCGCTCCATCTCTGAAGAATATCTTCAAATCGAGAATAAAATGCCTTTATCTGCAAGATGCGAGGCCAAAGGACTCGATGAAAAGGAAGTCCTTGACTTAATTCAAAGAATTAAAGAAGCAGTTAACTCCTTCTAAGAAAAATAGATAGTTCAAAAAAAGCACTCAAAATGAGTGTTTTTCTTGTGGGAAAATATAAACTTGTTTATAATCAATATCGCACATATTTTGGAGGCATAATAATATGGAAAGAAAAATTACCAAATTAGAACATTCCCATGTTCAAGTTGACGTTGTTGTCGATGAAAAAACATGGAAAGGTGCTCAAGACAAAGCCTTTAACAAATTAGCGGAAAACGTCACAGTTGATGGTTTCCGTAAAGGAAAAGCACCAAAAAATCTTGTCAAAGATAAAATTGACCCAATGAAAGTCTTGGATGAAGCTATCAATGCTTTATTACCAAAGATTTATGAAGAAATTTTAACAAAAGATGGAATTAGACCATTTGCACGTCCAGCCGTTGATGTCACAAAAGTGAGCGACACAGAATTAGAAGTTAAATTCATCCTCGTTACCGCTCCTGAAGTGAAATTAGGCGCATACAAAGGTTTAGAAATCGGCAAGAAAGCCGTTAAAGTTACAAAGAAAGACATCGAAGATGCTCTTGAAGGTACATTAAAAGAAAACGCTTCCTTAGTTCTTAAAGAAGGCGAAGCCGCATTAGGCGACATCGTTGTCATGGACTTTGCTGGTAAGATCAATGGCGAATTATTCGAAGGTGGTTCCGCACAAAACCACGAATTAGAATTAGGCAGCCACCAATTCATCCCAGGTTTCGAAGAACAATTAGTCGGTCACAAAGCTGGCGAAACAGTGAACGTTGATGTCACATTCCCAGAAAACTACACCGAAGAATTAAAAGGCAAACCAGCCACATTCGAATGTAAGATTCACGAAGTGAAAGAAAAGAAACTTCCAGAATTAAACGATGAATTCGTTAAAGAATTAAAAGTCGAAGGCATCGAAACAGTCGAAGCATTCAGAGCTCGTAAAGAAGAAGATTTAAAGAAACAAAAAGAACTCGAAGCTCGCCGCGAATACATGAGCAAATTAATCGCTGAAATCGTCAAAGGTTCCAAGATTGATTTAGCTAATGAAATCGTTGAAAACCAAGTCGAATCCAGAAAAGAAGATATGATCAAACGTATCGAACAATCCGGTTTAACACTTGAACAATACTTACAAATCTTAGGCCAAACCGAAGAAACATTTACTGCTCAAATTCGTGAACAAGCCTTAAAAGAAACACAAGAATACGTTGTATTAGAAGAAATCGCTAAAGTCGAAAAAGTCGAAATCACTGATGCTGACTTAGAATTCGAATATGCGAAGATTGCTGATCAATACAAGATGAAAGTTGAAGATGTCAAAAAGGCATTAGCAGCAAATCTTGGTGAATTCAAAAACAATCTCAAAATGCAACGCATTGACGATTTGCTATATAACGAAAACAAATAATTTAAAAATTATTTAGAAGGAGGAAAAACTTATGGCAAACAAACCACAAGCAATTACACTTCCACTCCTCATCACCCGTGCGTTAGTTATCTTCCCAAAAAATCAACAACTCATTGAAGCCGGAAGAGATTTTTCAATCTCTGCGGTTAACGCATCTAAGAATGAATGTGATTCACTCATTTTAGTGGCTTCCCAAAAAAGTTATGACGAAGATAATCCAAAACCCGAGGATGTTTATAACGTCGGCGTTTTATGCCACATCATCTCCGTCTCTGAACGTGACAATCGTTTAAGAGTGAGACTTGAAGTGGTTGAAAGGGTGAAATTATCCGATATTAGATTCGAAGAAAATGCTGGTTATTATTCCGCTATTGGCGGAATGGACCCAATTCCTTCCATCTCACCAGTGGAGAACGAAGCCATCATTAAGGCTGTTAGCAAGGCTCTTGAAGGAGTCCCTAATATCTTTTCCACAATGCCTAAAAACATCGCTAATATCGTCACAAAAAGCCCAAATGCCGTCGATATCTGCTTCGCATTAGCCGGACATTTAGAAGCTCCAACTGAAGCAAAGCAAAAAATCTTAGAATCTGCTGACGCTAATTCCTTAATGGAACAAGTCGTCTTCCTCATTAACGGAGAAAATCAACGCAATCAAATTGAGCGTGATATTTCTGAAACAGTTCGTGAAAGCGCCGAGAAATCACAAAGAGAATATTTCTTACGTGAAAAACTCAAAGCTATTAAACGTGAACTCGGTGAAGACGGTGGGGATAAGAACGATCCTGATACCATTCTAGAGAAACTAGAAAAGAATCCTTATCCAGAAAACGTCAAGAATAAAGTCAAAGCCGAACTTAAAAAGTTCGAGATGATGCCTCAAGGTTCTCTTGAAGCCGCACTCATCCAAAGCTATGTCGATGTTCTTATGAATGTCCCATGGTGGCAAAAGACTGAAGACAATGATTCTTTAGAAAACGTCGAAAAAATCTTAGATGAAGACCATTATGGTCTTGAAAATCCAAAGAAGAGAATTATCGAATACTTAGCAGTTAAGAAATTAACTGGTAACCTCAAATCCCCAATTCTCTGTTTCTATGGCCCTCCAGGAACAGGTAAAACTTCATTAGGTAAATCCATCGCTAGAGCATTAGGAAGAAAATTCTTCAAAGCCTCTTTAGGTGGTATCTCTGATGAAGCGGAAATCCGTGGTCATAGAAGAACCTACGTCGGTTCCATGCCTGGTAGAATTATCCAAGGTATGAGAAAAGCGGGTGTTAATAACCCAGTTTTCTTGCTCGACGAAGTCGATAAACTCGCAAGTTCCTATAAAGGTGATCCAGCAAGTGCTTTATTAGAAGTCCTTGATCCAGAACAAAATTATCAATTCAATGATAACTATTTGGAAGAACCATATGACTTAAGCGATGTCTTATTCATTTGTACCGCAAACTATTTGGAGAATATCCCTGGTCCATTAAGAGACAGATTGGAATTAATCCAACTCTCTTCTTATACAGAACTCGAAAAAGTCCAAATCGCCACCGGTCACTTAGTGAAGAAACAACGTGAACTCAATGGTTTAAAAGAATCACAAGCCAGTTTTACTGAAGATGCAATTAAATACATCATCCGTTCATATACACGTGAATCCGGTGTTCGTGATTTAGAAAGAAAGATTGCCTCTTGCTTAAGAAAAGTGGTTGTCGCGATTGTTAAAGACCCAAGCATCGAAAGCATTACTATCGATGAAAAGAAAGTTAGAGAATATCTCGGCACACCAATCTTTGAAGACAGCAAGAAAGAACAAAAGCCACAAATCGGTGTTGTCACCGGTTTAGCATATACCGAATTCGGTGGAGATATCCTTCCAATTGAAGTAAATTACTTCAAAGGTAAAGGCGCGCTTGTCTTAACAGGCCATTTAGGCGATGTTATGAAAGAGAGCTGCTCCATCGCTCTAGACTATGTGAAATCTAACGCTGATAAGTTTGGTATTAATCCAGAACTCTTCGCAGAAAACGATATTCACATCCACGTCCCAGAAGGCGCCGTTCCAAAAGATGGCCCAAGTGCCGGTGTGGCAATTACAACCGCGATTGTCTCTTGCTTATCTAAGACACCAGTTAATCCTGATGTCGCTATGACAGGTGAAGTGACATTACGTGGCAATGCCCTTCCTATCGGTGGTTTAAGAGAGAAATCTCTTGCTGCACTTAGAAGTGGTATTAAAACAATCATCGTCCCAGAAGAAAACAAGAAGGATGTTGAAGAACTTCCAAAGGAAGTTAAAGAAACACTCAAAATTGAATATATGAAATCTGCGGATGATGCGATTAAGATTGCTTTGGTGAAATAATGATTAATTTCAACAATGTCTCATTCGTCAAATCTACGCCAAGCGTAAAAGAAAGACCTCAGGATCAACTCCCTGAGGTTTTAATCGTTGGCAAATCTAATGTCGGAAAGAGTTCCTTAATCAATACCTTATGTCAAAGAAAATCTTTGGCATACACATCATCTAAACCAGGACATACGAGATTGCTCAATTATTATAATATTGATAATAAGTTCTTCCTCGTTGACGCTCCAGGTTATGGATACGCTAAAGGTGGTGTTGATCTTGACCGTTTATTCGGAACCATGATGGATGAATACTTTACCGATAATCCATATTTAAAACTTGTTTTACTTCTTATCGATAGTAGAAGAGAGTTTGGTGAGAATGACACTGAGATATTGAATTATCTTATCGAAAGCAAGATTCCTTACTTTGTTGTTGTCACAAAGACGGATAAGATTAATCAAAAAGGACGTTCAGAGCTCAATAAGCGGTTAAAAGAGATGAATGTCCTAGAGAATGTCTATTTCACATCCAGTTTGTCTAATAGAACACTAGATAAGTTAAAAACTGGAATCGAACAATTAATTAAGTGACATTTATTAAAATGTTGCTATAATAAACTCAGCCGTTGAAGAAGAGGAGTAACTAATCTTCTTATCATAGAGAGTCGAGGATGGTGGAAGCTCGATATAAGGAATTAGCGAAGGTCGCTTTGGAGGATAGTTACCTAGCGAAAATAGGTTAATGAAGTGCGTTAGTCAAATAACGAACTAAGGTGGTACCGCGCATAACAGCGTCCTTAGAAATAAGGATGCTTTTTATTTATATTAAGGAGGACACTCATATGCTTGATAAAAGATATGATCCACATGCAGTAGAAGAAGGAAAATACGAGAACTGGAAAAAGAATGGATATTTCACCGCGGGTGACAAATCCAAACAAGCTTTCTCCATGGTTATTCCTCCTCCAAACGTTACTGGTAAATTACACTTAGGTCACGCTTGGGATACAACCATTCAAGACATCATTATCCGCTATAAAAAGATGCAAGGTTTTGATGCTTTATGGCTTCCAGGTATGGACCACGCTGGCATTGCGACACAAGCAAAAGTTATGCAACGTTTAGTGAAAAATGGTGTCGATGTTACTAAACTCACTCGTGAGGAATTTTTAAAGCACGCTTGGAGTTGGAAAAATGAATACGCAGAAAACATTCATGAACAATGGGCCAAGATGGGTTTATGCCTTGACTACACTAGAGAAAGATTCACTTTAGATGAAGGCTTAAACTATGCTGTTAGACACGTATTTGTCGACTTATATAAGAAAGGCTTGATTTATCAAGGAGAGAGAATTATCTCCTGGGATCCAGTCCAACAAACCGCATTAAGTAATATTGAAGTTATTCACCAAGATGATGAAGGCTTTATGTATTATTTCCGTTATCCAATCGTGGATAGTAAGGACTGCTTAATTGTCGCTACAACAAGACCAGAAACTATGTTTGGCGATACTTGCGTATGTGTTAATCCAAAAGATAAAAGATATAAAAAATATCACGGACAAAAAGTCATCAACCCTGCAAATGGTGAGATTATTCCAATCATCGCCGATGAATATGTTGATGTCGAATTCGGTACTGGTGCGATGAAATGTACACCAGCACACGATCCTAACGACTTTATCATTGGTAAAAAGTATGGTTTAGAGATGCCAATCATCTTTAACAAAGACGCCACCATGAATGAAAAGTGTGGTGAATTTGCTGGTCTTGACCGTTTCGTTTGCCGTGAAAAATTATTAGAAAAGATTAAGAGTGAAGGTAACTTCATTAAACAAGAAAAAATCATTCACTCAGTCGGTCACTCTGAAAGAAATAACTGTGTTGTCGAACCAATGTTATCCAAACAATGGTTTGTGAAAATGAAACCACTTGCGGAAGCTGCTATCGCTAACCAAAAGACAGAAAAGAAGGTTAACTTCGTACCATCTAGATTTGAAAATACATTCCTCCAATGGATGAATAATATTGAAGACTGGTGCATTTCTCGTCAGTTATGGTGGGGTCACCGTATTCCTGCTTATTACCATAAACAAACTGGTGAAGTTGTTGTTTCTATGGATCCACCAAAAGATATTGAGAATTACGAACAAGATAGAGATGTCTTGGATACATGGTTCTCCTCTGGCCTATGGCCATTCTCTACATTAGGCTGGCCAAATGAAACCGCTGACCTTAAGAGATATTTCCCAACAAGTTGCTTAGTTACAGGCTATGACATTATCTTCTTCTGGGTTTCCAGAATGATTTTCCAATCATTAAACGCCAATGGTGAAGCTCCATTTAAGGATGTCGTTATTCACGGCTTAGTGAGAGATGAACTTGGCCGCAAAATGTCTAAATCCTTAGGAAACGGTGTTGATCCAATTGAAGTTATTGATAAATATGGCGCGGATGCATTGAGATACTTCTTAACAACAAATTCTACACCAGGACAAGACATGCGTTATATTGATGACAAAGTGAATGCATCCAGTAATTATCTTAATAAGATATGGAACTCTGCGCGTTATGTCTTAAGCGTGTTACCAGAAGGATTTAAAGAAGAAGAATTACCAAAAGAATTATCTCCATTAGATCAATGGATTATTAATCGTTTAGAAAAGACTATTAAATCCGTGACTACTAACATGGATAAATACGATTTCAACGCTGCTAGTGGACACCTTTATAACTTCGTTTATGATGATTTCTGTTCACAATACTTAGAGATGAGTAAGGTTTCACTTTCATCTATTGATGAATTGGTGAGAAATAATACATATCAAGTACTCTTTAAGTGTTTGAAATCCATCATCTTATTAATCTATCCATACACTCCATTTATCGCTGAAGAATTATATTTGAACTTACCAGTCCATAAAGAATCAGTGATGCTTGAATCATATCCAAAATATGAAGCTAATAGAGTGCACCTTGGAGTTGATCAACAAGTTGAACTTCTCTTCGACATAATTAGAGATGTAAGAAACTACAAGATTGAAAACAAATTAGCACCTAATGCGAAACTTGATTTATCAATCAATCTCAGAATTAAGATGTTTGAAGGCTATGAAGCATACTTACAAAGATTCACATTCTCAGAATTCAAAGTCGTGGATGACAGCATCGTGAATATGCGTGGTGAATTAAAGATTTATGATAGTGCTGACTTACTTATTGTAAATGAGGCCGGCCAAGGCGAGATTATCGCACGTATCGATAAAGAAATCGCCGAAGAAGAAAACGAGATTCTCCGCTGCCAAAAAATGCTCTCAAATCCAAACTTCATCAGCAAAGCACCAAAAGAAAAAGTTGCTCTTGAGGAAGAAAAACTCAAACAACATACTGAAAACTTAGCTTTGCTAAAAGATAAGAGAAACAAACTTTTATAAAAATTTTGCAAAAATAACAAAAGACCCTTCCTATGTATTTAGTAGGAGGGTTTTTATGACTTATCGAGTTTTAAGTAAAGAAGAGTGTGACACTCACAAAGTTGGCGAAGGAGTTACCTTAGCCACAGTTATGGTTATTGCCGCAATCGCAGTTATGGCGGTTGTCGTTTATCGTTTGTTCATGTCCGGCAAAGGTAGTGCAGCTATCCCGGGTGGTTGGAAATTCACCTGGCAGGAATAACTTGAGCAAAATCAAATCGCTTCCAACACTAGAAAGGCCGAGAGAAAAAGCCTTTCACTATGGTGTGGATAGGTTATCTGACCACGAGCTTATCGCTATTCTCATTGGTTCCGGGACCGTCGATAGTTCCGCTTTAGATATCGCGTACAAGATGTTATCCGATCACAAAGGGCTGCTTAATCTTGTGCAAAAACCATTCTCAGACTTGCTCCATTTCAAGGGAATTGGTAAAAGCAAAGCGGTTAAAATTATCGCGGCATTTGAAATCGCAAAGAGGTTTAATTCTTTAAAGTCCATAAATGAGGATTTACCTGTTTCTTCTAATGAGATTTACGAAAGATATAAATATCATGTTACCGGTGTTTATCAGGAATGCCTCCGTCTAATCATTCTAAATAACAAAAGAAAAATCATACATGAGGTTAATTTATATCAGGGCAATGAGAGTAGTGTTAATTGCTCGTGGCGTCAGATAATTCAACAAGTTCTAATCCATAACGGAAAGTATTTTTATATTGTTCACAACCACCCAAGTGGGAATCATTCTCCTTCAAAAGAAGATATTGAGTTCACAACAACACTCATCAAAGAAAGCCAAAAACTAAAGATTAAATTACTCGATCATCTAATTATATCCGATAATGGATATTTCTCTTTTCTTGCTGACCCTGAAAAAGAGCCATGAAAAATACATAAAATATTTTTAAGAAAATTGTTGAAGTCTTTATATAACTTTTGTTATATTAATAACGTTGTCGCCTCACTAGCTACAACCGCATAGAGAAGGTTTCAAAAACCTATTAAGGTTACCTTAATAGCGAGTCCTTAGTGAATTAAAATTTTATAAGGAGGGACATTATGTACGCAATTATCGAAACTGGTGGTAAACAAGTCCGCGTTGAAGTCGGTAGCAGAATCTATGTTGAAAAACTAGAAGCTGAAGTTGGTTCAACCATCACACTCGACAA
>JAEEGH010025082.1_pt1 | contig 11982 bp, 8 predicted proteins | sample 9134181 | NCBI WGS metagenome assembly JAEEGH01 (sample SAMN16246544, study PRJNA631951) | gut metagenome | biome: gut microbiome; feature: rumen; material: DP-attached | host: Bos | place: Iran: Karaj | collected 2018-10
ATGAAGATTAAAAAGAAAAGCGGAAGTATCATATTAATTATCCTTTGCTGCCTTATGTCGGTTGTAATAGCAGCATCGGCAACAACAGTCATAAAGACCTCTTATCTGGAAATTGAGGATGGCAACAGTTCCGTAACAAGTACCGTGTTTGTACCTTATATGGAGAGAGCTGAGGTTTCTTTTGAAGACAGTACACTTTACGGCGGACTATTTATGGACAGTATTGATGCCGTAACACGTCTATGTGTGATAAGAAATCAGCTTGAGACAAACGGCCAGTACGATCCGAATAAGAAGGTCGACATCGTCGATTATGCCAACAGATACAATACTATAAACAAGAACAGCAAGTCTGTTGAATATAAGCTGGACGACCTGATCAAATGGGGCAATTACGGCTTTGATTATCAGACCGTTACAGGTACAAAGGCTGAACTCGATTCATATTTCTATGCATTAAAAGAAGATATGAATGCCAACATTATATATTCGGATACCTTCCATATGGATGACGGATTCATAGATGTACGCGATTATTCTTATGCGGATGAAAACGAAGAAATCGAAGAAGACGTTGATGCCGTATACGGTATGGATGTTCTTGTATCAAGATACAAGACTGTTAACGGCAAGGATCTTATAGATTATGCCGAGAACAGAGAGGAATACCAGCAGCTGGTCAACTATTTATGCTCATCTGCCAACCAGCTCTTCATGAACTATTCCGAGTATCAGGAAATCAAGGATACATATGAAACGGGAAACAGTAATGTAATATACTGCTACCAGATGGTAAATGGCGGCAAGGCAGTCAGATACAGCAATCTTGGTGCAGCTGCCAACAATATGTCCAATGATGAACTATCAAAATTGTTCACATCTACCGGACGATATGTATGCTTCAATCCGGATAAGCTCCAGATTGCAACAAACTGCAATATGATAACCGCAGTATACATGAAGGAAATGGTCAATAATTATGCATATTCCTTTGAAGACAATTCAAGGATATGGATTGCGGTGGACGACAGTTATGCGGCAAACGATATGTTCGCATTGGCGGCAGCCAAATATTATGAAGCTGATACAATGTTTCCCATTGCATGCGTTGCCGGTGTAGTGAGTCTGGTATTATACATCTTTTTCTTCATTCTTCTTACCATATCTGCCGGACATGTTCAGTATGTGGATGAAGAAGGTGAAAAACATAACGAGATCAGAAACTGCAAGATCGACCGCCTCCCGATAGAGGTTTTTCTGGGAATAGCATTTGTCATTGCAATGTGTGTTGCATATATGCTGTATACCCTCTTTGGCCTTGCAGTCGACTACCTGAATAACAATGATGCCTTTGCCTACGGATTGATAGTGGGATCAGTATTTATAGCCAATGCGGTGTTACTCCCCATATACCTTATTTTTGTAAGAAAGATCAAAGGCGGTCTTATATGGAAGGGTTCCATCTTAAGATTCATATGCGTAAAGATCAGAGGAATAGCTTTTGATCTCTACGATAACGGAGCTGTTGTTACACGTACCTGGATACCTTATCTGATCTTCCTTCTGGTCAATCTCATTCTTGTTTTATTGGGATGGGGCGGTATCATCTTTGCATTCATTATGGATATTGCCATCGGTGTGTATATATATTCCGAGAACAAGACAAGACGTCGCATCATCAGTGATATACAGAAGATATCCGAAGGTGACATCAGTCATCAGTCTGATGTATCGGGAATGCACGGTGACAATCTTGCTTTGGGTAATGCGGTTAACAGCATCGGTGACGGTATAAGAGTGGCTGTGGAAAAATCCATGAAGGATGAAAAATTAAAGGCCGACCTTATTACCAATGTGAGCCATGATATCAAGACACCTCTTACATCCATAATCAGCTATGTGGATCTGATTAAGAGAGAGAATATTCAGGACGAGAAGATTAAGGGCTATGTAGATATACTGGATCAGAAATCCCAGCGACTTAAAGCTCTTACAGACGATCTCGTGGAAGCATCCAAGATCAGCTCCGGCGCCGTTGTATATAAGATGGAGAGAATCAATTTTGTTGAACTGATCAATCAGTCTCTTGGCGAGTATTCGGAAAAATTCAAAGACAAAGGTCTTGATTTTATAACAAAAGTTCCTGAAAAGGCAGTGTATATCAAAGCCGATGCCAGAGGCATGTACAGGATAATTGAGAATCTCTATAACAATATCTGCAAATACGCTCTGGAGAATACCAGGGTCTACGGAGACATGGTGGAAGATAAGGGAAAGGTGAGCCTTTGCATTAAGAATATTTCAGCGGAACCTCTCAATATCACAACAGAGGAACTGATGGAGAGATTCACCAGAGGAGACGTATCCCGTAAGACGGAAGGATCCGGCCTTGGACTTTCCATAGCAAAGAATCTGACAGAAGCTATGGGCGGAGAATTCAAGCTTGAGCTTGACGGAGACCTCTTCAAAGCAACCGTTGTATTTAATACGGTCGAATAATGAAAGTATACATAGGGGCGGCGATTTATTCGTCGCCCGCTTTTTGCTTTCTTGACTGAGACAAAGGGCTGGTGTATATTTAAAAGCGCAAGTTTAACTGACAGTTATCTGATTAAAGGAGCGAAAATGCCGGATTTAAGCGAAACACATAAGAAACTGCCTGTGGCACCCTTAGCACTTGTTGTTCTTGATTCAGCCAAACAGCTGGGAGACGAGATTGACAGGCATCTGGTGGCCATAAGAAAAAAAGAGAACAATGAATGGGCTCATGCGGAAGGTATACAGGGATATATCAAAGATTCCTACCTTGTTGCTGCAAGATGTCCCAGATTCAGTTCGGGTGAAGGAAAAGGTGAATTCCTTGAATCCGTAAGAGGTAAGGATGTTTTTCTTCTGGTAGATGTATGTAACAACAGTATTACCTACAGAATGAACGGATTCCTTAATCATATGAGTCCCGATGATCATTATCAGGATCTTAAGAGACTTATTGCAGCCGCAACCGGTGTTGCAAGAAGAGTTAACGTTATCATGCCTTTCCTTTATGAAGGCAGACAGCATAAGAGAAATTCCAGAGAGTCCCTTGACTGTGCATTTATGCTTGAGGAATTGAGCAACATGGGAGTTGATAATTTTATTACTTTTGATGCTCATGATCCTACAGTTGCCAATGCGATACCTTTGAACGGTTTTGATAATTATATGCCGCCTACACAGTTCATGAAGGCACTTTTAGACAGTGAAAAGGACCTTATTATAGATAAGGACCATCTTGTCGTAATATCACCTGATGAGGGCGCTCTTAACAGAGCAATTTATTTTGCCAATGTTCTCGGTGTCAACACAGGTATGTTCTATAAGAGAAGAGATTATACTCAGGTTGTGAACGGTAAGAATCCTATAGTTGCTCATGAATTCCTGGGAGAATCCATTGACGGTAAAGACGTAATCATTATCGATGATATGATCAGTTCCGGCGAATCCATGTTGGATACATCAAGACAGCTTAAGGAGATGAATGCCAAGAGAGTATTCATATGCTGTACATTTGGTCTCTTTACCAACGGTCTTGATGCCTTTGACAAGGCTTATGAAAGATGCTGGTTTGAGAAGGTAATCACAACCAATCTTAATTACCTTCCGCCTGAACTTAAGGAAAAGCCTTATTTCATAGAAGCGGATATGAGTGATTTCGTGGCTGACGTTATAACAATGATGAACCACGATGTATCAATGTCCAATATCAATGAGACAAGTGAAGAGATTCATAAGGCGATTGACAGATATAACAACAGAGAATTTCTTGAATTGGAAGAACATGCATAGCAGATAAACCCCGCATAAGCGGGGTTTTTTATTTGAGTTTTTTTATGTATAATGAAACAGTATGAAAGTGAACAGACACATTGTAGAAAAGGTTATAGATGGCAGTATTGCCGACTCTCTCGGTATTGTAAAAGGCGATGAACTACTGCGGGTCAACGGACATGATATAGAAGATGTCTTTGATTATCAGTATTACGTTGAAAATACCGACATAAGCGTGACTATAAGACATGAGAACGGAGAAGAAGAGACTTATGATGTCCGCAAGGATGAGGATGATGATCTGGGCATTCAGTTTAACGAAGGCCTGATGGACGGATACAGACGTTGCAGCAATAACTGTATCTTTTGCTTTATAGATCAGAACCCTCCCGGAATGAGAGATACCATCTATTTTAAAGATGATGATGCCAGACTGTCTTTTTTGCAGGGTAATTATATTACTCTTACAAACATGTCGGACCATGATATAGACAGAATTATCGGATATCATCTCAGCCCCATTAATGTATCATTCCAGACCATGAATCCGGAACTGAGATGCAAGATGCTCAACAATCGTTTCGCGGGAGATGCTCTCAAAAAAGTGGAAAGATTCTATGAAGCGGGCATTGAGCTTAACGGGCAGATTGTGTTATGCAAGGGAATCAATGACGGAGATGAACTGGAATATTCCTTAAGTGAACTCTATAGATATGTCCCTACATTAAGATCTCTTTCGGTGGTGCCGGTGGGTCTGTCAAAATACAGAGACGGTCTCTATCCTTTGGAGCCTTTTGAAGCGGAAGATTGCAAAAAGGTAATTGCCAGCATTGAAAAGTGGCAGAAAAAAGCTTTTGAAGAATTCGGAGTGCACTTTGTGCATGCATCGGACGAATGGTATATCACAGCCGGCCTTGAACTTCCCGAGGAGGAAAGGTATGACGGTTATCTTCAGATAGAGAACGGTGTGGGTATGACCAGGTCTCTTATTGAGGAGTTTAAAATTGCCCTTGAGGATGCTGATGAAAAATACAACAGAGGTATTGGAAGGCTTTTTAAGGGACTTACAATAAAGAAAGAAAGAGTAATAGTTGTTACGGGCAAGCTGGTGTCCGGACATATAGGAAAACTCATTGACAGTTTCTCAGCTCTTTTCCCGTCCAAAGACATAGAACTTGTTGCAATCAGGAATGATTTCTTCGGTGAGAGAATCACGGTTACAGGCCTGCTTACGGGAAGGGATATTGTGGCTCAACTAAAGGATCACATGCCTGCCGACAGGGTTATAATCCCCGAAAATGTGTTGAGGGCAGGTACGGAAGTATTCCTTGATGACTATACTCTTACAGAGATGAGGTCGGCTTTACATTCAAAGGTTGATATTGTAAAATCAAGCGGGCAGGATATGGTCAGATGCCTGCTTGGAGTGAGGTAATAATGAGTAAAAAAAGAGGAAAGCCGATCGTTGCGGTGGTTGGTCGTCCCAATGTGGGAAAGAGCACGCTGTTCAACGCTCTGGCTGGAGATAAAATTGCAATTGTAAAAGACACACCCGGTATTACCAGAGACCGCATCTATGCCGATGTTAGCTGGCTTGACAGGGCATTTACTCTTATCGATACAGGCGGTATTGAGCCTGACAGCAAGGACATAATCCTTTCACAGATGAGAGAACAGGCCCAGATTGCCATAGATACGGCAGATGTCATTATCTTCATGGTTGACGTTAAACAGGGACTTGTGGATGCGGACATGAAGGTTGCCGATATGCTTCGTAAAGCGGCAAAACCGGTGGTGCTTGTTGTTAATAAGGTTGATGATTTTGATAAATTCATGGTGGACACCTATGAATTCTACAATCTCGGAATTGGAGATCCCGTTCCCATATCATCAGCCAACAGACTGGGTCTGGGAGATATGCTTGACAAAGTGATGGAGTTTTTCCCGGATGACAATACGGAAGAAGAGGATGATGACAGACCCCGAGTAGCTGTTATCGGTAAGCCCAATGTGGGTAAGTCGTCCCTTATCAATAAGCTTATAGGAGAGAATCGTCTTATAGTGTCCGATATTGCCGGAACCACCAGAGATGCGGTTGATACTCCCATAAGATACAACAACAACGAGTATGTCTTTATTGATACCGCGGGACTGCGTCGTAAGAATAGGATCAAGGAAGAACTTGAAAAATATATGATTATTCGTACCGTCAGCGCCGTTGAGCGTGCCGACGTGGTGGTTCTTCTTATAGATGCCGATGAGGGTGTTACGGAACAGGATGCCAAGATAGCGGGTATTGCCCATGAAAGAGGTAAGGGCTTCATAATCGCTGTTAACAAATGGGATCTGATTGAAAAGAATGACAAGACCATGAACGAATTCACAAAGAAGGTTCGTTCAACCCTTTCATTCATGCCTTATGCGGAGATACTCTATATATCCGCAAAAACTGGACAGAGAACCGGCAAGCTCTTCGAGACCATTGATGCGGTGAGAGAGAACTGCAATCTCAGAGTGGCTACGGGTGTTCTCAATGAGATTATGGCGGAAGCTACTGCCATGCAGCAGCCCCCTTCGGACAAGGGTAAGAGACTTAAACTCTACTATATTACACAGGTCGCTGTTAAGCCTCCCACATTTGTAATATTTGTCAATGACAAGGAGCTTATGCATTTCTCATATACCAGATATATTGAGAACCAGATAAGAGATACCTTTGGCTTCAAGGGAACGCCTCTTAAGTTCATTATCAGGGAGCGTAAAGAAGACAAATAGTATCGGAGTTTTTCAGAGGGATAAAAATGGTTAGATTATGGTGTTTGCTGATCGGATATGTATTCGGACTTATTCAGACGGCATATATATATGGAAAGATTCACGGAATAGATATAAGGACTGTGGGAAGCGGTAACGCCGGCACCACAAATACACTCAGAGTACTTGGAACCAAAGCGGGAATCATTGTGCTCTTGGGAGACGTATTCAAGACCATGGCGGCAATTCTTGTGGTTAAACTTGTGTTTATTCCAAACTGCCCCGAAGAGATGAAATACCTGCTTATACTCTATACTGCAGGAGGAGCAATACTGGGACATAATTATCCTTTTTATATGGGCTTTAAAGGAGGAAAGGGAATCGCTGCTACGGCCGGCCTTATCTTTTCTTTTAACCCATGGTTTATTTTGGTGGGTGTGTTTGCTTTCTTTGTTCCCTTTTTGCTTACCAAGTATGTGTCTCTGGGATCACTCTGTGTATATCTCTTTTTCGTAATACAGATGATAGTATTCGGAGAGTGCAATCTCTTCCCGGTTGAGATATCAGGACCTATACGTATAGAGATGTATATCATATCTTTCTTGCTGATGCTTATGGCTTATTGGAGACATCGTAAGAATATTGTCAATCTTATAAAGGGATGCGAACGTAAGACTTACCTCGGTAAGAAACCTGAAGGACATGAGAATGCCGAATAAAGTCATGTGTAAATAAAGGCGGAGGCGGTGGTGCCGAAGCTTGCCTTAAAAGGAGAATCGGAAAAATGGAAAATATCGGAATCGTTGGCGCCGGAAGCTGGGGAATTGCTTTAGCCAATCTCCTTGCTCATAAGGGACATAAGGTTATGGTCTGGTCCATTATAGAGGACGAGATCAATATGCTTAAGGAAAAGCATGAGCACGTTGACAAACTTCCCGGTGTCAAGCTGGATGACAGTATAGAATATACGACGGATCTGAAGGAGACAATAGAAGATAAGAACCTTATCATTCTTGCGGTACCTTCACCTTTCACCAGGTCTACTGCTCACAATATGAAGGAATTCGTAAAAGAAGGACAGATTATTGTGAATGTTGCCAAGGGTGTCGAAGAAAAGACTCTTATGACACTGTCGGAGATAATCGAAGAAGAGATTCCTCAGGCAAAAGTGGCCGTACTGTCAGGACCCTCTCATGCCGAAGAAGTGGGCAGAGGCCTTCCCACAACAATTGTTGCGGGTGCTAAGGAAAGAAAAGTTGCCGAATACGTTCAGAATGTATTCATGTGCGATGTTTTCAGAGTATATACAAGTCCCGACGTCCTTGGAATAGAGATAGGTGCAGCTCTTAAGAATGTCATAGCTCTTGCCGCAGGTGTGGCAGACGGTATGGGATACGGTGACAATACCAAAGCCGCTCTTATTACAAGAGGTATAGCCGAGATAACAAGGCTCGGACTTGCCTTGGGCGGAAAGGCAGAGACTTTCAGCGGACTTACGGGTATCGGAGATCTTATTGTTACATGTGCCAGCGTACACAGCCGTAACAGAAAGGCAGGTTACCTTATAGGTCAGGGTAAGACCTATGAAGAGGCAATGAAAGAAGTTAAGATGGTTGTTGAAGGTGTATACAGTGCCAAGGCTGCCATGGGACTTGCTAAGAAATATGGCATTGAAATGCCTATAGTAGAACAGGTCAATCAGGTGCTTTTTGAAGGTAAAGACGTAAAAGAAGCAATGAACGATCTGATGAACAGGGAAAAGAAAAATGAGATAGATGACGGTCTCTGGACCGAATAAGATGTGAGTCATTTAATGACGCCTGACGGGAGGATAAATGGACGGAATCAATCAGGGCTTTAACGGAACAAATGAATATGTGGCGGACGAGAAACTTCTCAATGCCGTAAATGTGGCGATAACACTTGAGAAGCCGCTTTTGATAAAGGGTGAACCGGGTACCGGCAAGACAATGCTTGCCGAAGCGGTTGCAAAATCCCTTGGCAAAAAGCTTATCATCTGGAATATCAAATCCACCACCAAGGCTCAGGACGGTCTCTATATGTACGATACAATACAGAGACTCTATGACGGACAGTTCGGTGAAGAGGGAGTGGATGATATTGCAAGATATATCAAGTTAGGTAAGTTGGGAGAGGCTTTTGAATCGGAAGAGCAGGTTATCCTTCTTATTGATGAGATAGACAAGGCCGATCTTGAATTCCCCAATGACCTTTTATGGGAGCTGGATCAGATGGAATTCTATATTCATGAGACCAAGCGTACCGTAAAGGCTAAGCACAGACCCATTGTTATCATTACATCCAATGCTGAAAAGGAACTTCCCGATGCATTTTTAAGAAGATGTATCTTCCATTATATTGATTTCCCGGAGCCGGAACTTATGGAAGAGATTGTTAAGGTTCATCTTCCCAATGTGGATGAGAATGTGCTTAAGAATGCTTTTGAAGTATTCTATGATATTCGTGCAATGAGGGATGTAAGGAAGAAACCTTCCACATCCGAACTTATCGACTGGATCAACGTACTTCAGATAGGCGGTATTCCCGCTGATGAGATAAGGCAGAAACTTCCCTTTGTCGGAGTTATTGTTAAAAAGGATGAGGATCTTACCACTGTAAGACAGAAGATTAATCTGTGATGTTTAAGGCTTGACGGCTCGAAGGTGACTTAATGTTCATTGATTTTTTCTATAAATTGAAAGAAGCAGGACTGAATATATCTGTCGGTGAATGGCTGACTCTTCAGGAAGCGCTTGATAAAGGCCTTCATAATTCGAGTCTCACGGACTTTTATTATCTCTGCCGTATGATACTTGTGAAATCCGAGACGGAATATGACAAGTTCGATATGGTCTTTGAGAATTGCTTTAAGGGCAAGACCTGGGATCCGGAAGTTGGTGCCAATATGCTTAAATGGCTGGATAAGCCTGAGATGAATGAGATGCTTCAGCAGGAAGAGAAGCAGTGGCTCAACAAAGTTGAAGAGATTCAGGTGGACAAGGATGATGTTGAGCAGAAGTTCAAAGACAGATTAAAGGATCAGGACAGCGAGCATAACGGTGGCTCGCACTGGATCGGTACCATGGGCAAGACATCCTTCGGTAATACCGGTGGTAATATCGGCGGTGTTAGAGTGGGAGGAAAGACCGGTTATCAGTCTGCATTTGCCGTAATCGGTGCCAAGAAATACAGAGATTTCAGAGAAGACAGAATAGTCGACAACAGACAATTCATGCAGGCACTTAGAAAGCTGAGACAGTTTTCAACCAAGCTTGATATTCCCAAGACAGAACTGGATATCAATTCCACGGTAGATAAGACCTGTAATAACGGCGGTATGCTGGAGATAGTTATGGACAGACCGAGGAAAAATGCCGTAAAGCTTCTGCTTCTTATGGACAGCGGCGGAACCATGATTCCTTATTCATCCCTGATGAATGAACTATTCCAGTCTGTTAACAAGTCCAACCATTATAAAGATGTAAAAGTATATTATTTTCACAACTGTATATATTCAAAAATCTATAACACACCGGAGTGTGAGAACGGAGACTGGATAGATACGGAGTGGATGTTCAGGAATCTGGACAGTGATTATAAGGTTATCATTGTGGGAGATGCTGCCATGGCTCCCGAGGAGCTTTATTCCGATTCGGGCAACTACAGAGGCCCCAACGGAGGTCTGTCAGGCTGGGACTGGCTCCTGCTTATGAAGAGACACTATAAGAAGATAGTGTGGATGAATCCCAAGATGGCACCGGGAAGAGCACCCTGGCGAGAGGCTGAGACCGCAATCCAGGAATTGTTCCCCATGTACAAGCTTACGGTCAAGGGACTTAACGATGCTATGACAACCCTTATGAGCGGCAGATGATGACCCCCTGGGATTGTTGACAAAAATATATCAAATGGATAGAATTAGAAAAGTCTGAGTTAAGGACTTTTAGTTATAAAAAACGCAACTTCGCGAGATTGGAGATTGTTTAATACAATGAAAATTTACGAGGAATTAATTGCCAGAGGACTTATTGCACAGGTTACCGATGAGGCCGAGATCAGAGACCTTATCAATAACGGTGGTGCCAAGTTCTATATCGGTTTCGATCCCACAGCGGATTCTTTACATGTTGGTCACTTTATGGCGCTTTGCCTTATGAAGAGACTTCAGATGGCAGGCAACAAGCCTGTTGTTCTTGTGGGCGGAGGTACAGGTTATATCGGTGATCCTTCGGGACGTAACGATCTTCGTACCATGATGACTCCCGAGACAATACAGCATAACTGTGACTGTTTTAAGAAGCAGATGGAGAAATTCATTGAGTTCGGTGATGACAAGGCCATAATGGTCAATAATGCCGATTGGCTTCTTAAACTCAACTACATCGATCTTTTAAGAGATGTGGGAGCATGCTTCTCTGTTAATAACATGTTAAGGGCAGAGTGCTACAAGCAGCGTATGGAGAAGGGACTTACCTTCCTTGAGTTCAACTATATGATTATGCAGTCATATGACTTCTATTATCTCCATCAGAACTACGGATGTAATATGCAGTTCGGTGGTGACGATCAGTGGTCTAATATGCTTGGCGGTACGGAACTTATCAGAAAGAAAACCGGTGAAGATGCATATGCCATGACCATCACACTGCTCCTTAATTCAGAGGGCAAGAAGATGGGTAAGACAGCAAGCGGTGCTGTATGGCTTGATCCCAACAAGACCAGTCCTTTTGATTTCTACCAGTACTGGAGAAATGTAGGAGATGCCGATGTTCTTAAGTGCATCAGAATGCTTACATTCCTTCCTCTGGAACAGATAGATGAGATGGATAAGTGGGAAGGCGCCGAGCTTAACAAAGCTAAGGAGATTCTCGCTTTTGAACTTACAAAGATGATTCATGGTGAAGAAGAAGCTGCCAAGGCCGAGGCTTCCGCAAAAGCATTGTTCGGAGGCGGCGGTACTACAGAGATGCCTACTGCAACAATTACAGAGGCAGACTTAAGAGACGGTGCTATTGATATTCTTGGACTTCTCGTTGCATCAGGACTTACGGGCTCCAGATCCGATGCAAGACGTGCCGTTGAACAGGGCGGTGTATCTGTGGATGATGAGAAGATTAGCGATATTAAGAAGCTTTACTCACCGGAAGACCTCGGGGGAGACGGTATTGTTCTCAGAAGAGGTAAGAAAAGTTACAAGAGAGTTAAGTTTCAGTAATTGAAGAAATTATTAAGGTATTTTTAAGATTTCTCAGCCCCCTTGCAAATGTCAGTTTAATCATATATACTTACTAAGGTTTGACTTTTTTGGAAAGGGAAAGAAAGGATTGTATTTATTATGAATAAGAAAGCATTAGTTGCCATACTTTGTATAGCAATGACATTTTCTCTTACAACATGTGG
>JAEEGH010025083.1_pt1 | contig 11981 bp, 12 predicted proteins | sample 9134181 | NCBI WGS metagenome assembly JAEEGH01 (sample SAMN16246544, study PRJNA631951) | gut metagenome | biome: gut microbiome; feature: rumen; material: DP-attached | host: Bos | place: Iran: Karaj | collected 2018-10
TCACCGGCGCCCTAGTCCAGACCTAAGAGCTTATCCATGTCATCACCCTTTGCAGTAAGCATTACAATGGGGACGTCGGAAAACTCCCTGATCTGCTGGCATACCATAAATCCGTCAAGCTTGGGAAGCATGACATCCAAAAGTATCATGTCAAAGGAGTGCTCCGTGGCAAGCTTTAAAGCCTCCTCGCCATCATAGGCACACTCCACTTCCATGCCGTCCTGCTCTAAGGAAAAACGGATGCCCTTGACTATCAACTTTTCATCATCAACAACTAAAACTCTCTTTGCCATTACAAACCTGCTAATCTTTTATTATCCAAATCACGGCCGGCCATCAGCTGGTATCAGACCGTGATCTTATCCTTAATTTTATCGAATGTGCCATCTCCTATGCCGCTTACCGATCGGATATCCGATATTTCATTAAAACGGCCCTGCTCATCCCTGTAGGAGATGATGGCGTCTGCCTTGCCGGAGCCGATGCCTGATAATGTCATAAGCTCCTCTTTTGAAGCATTGTTTATATCGATAAGACCACTCTTGTCGGATACCTCCGCACCGCTGATGCTTTCCGTTACCACTGCATCACTGTCGTTGTAGACATATACCTTTACTATGACCTCCTGCGGGGAGCCGTCAGTGGTATCTTTTGTGGTGCTGCCACCTGTAGCATCCGATGGTGGTACGTTCTCGTCACCGCCGGATATTTCCTCACTGGTCGCAGAGTTACCTGCATTTGTTGCATCTGCGCCTGAACCGTGATCCTCCATAGCTGCTTCCGCCCCGTCGCGTTTCTGAAAATAGGACTTTTTTCCGTATCCAAATAAAACTACGGAAAGAAGCATCAGTAAAACAGTAACATACAGTATTCTTTTTTTCATAAATAAGACCTCCTAAATCTACCGGAGATCCTATGATCTTATCCCCTTAATAATAATCTAATAATAATAAAATAACAAGCCAAAAAAAAGATATTTGCACTTCTTATTCATATAATATATTCCCGTCTTTGACACCTAAAAAGCCGCAATCCCAGTATATATCTAGGATTACGGCTTTATTTTTATCTCGCGAAAAGCGTAATGCTGCGTAAACTTGTTTGAAAAGGAAGCCTTGCCTGCGGCAAGCCTCTGAATTTATGTGATAGCCGGGCATCTATGCCAGGACCAAGTTCATATCCGCTTGATTACCTTTTTATCATGAGCCATATATCTGTCAAGGCTGCAGAGCACCGCTGCGCGGCTACGGCCTTGACAGATATATGACTCATGAGGACTGTTTGACAAGCGGATATGAACTAAGGGTGTCCGACAAGCGGACCATGTGTTATAACCCTTTTGTTCTCCTGATTATCCCTGCCATTGATTTAGGGGTTATCAGTTCATAGTCAGTTCTGAACCCTGCATTTTCATGTAGTGAGTCTGTCACCTGTGTTCTTGTATAGCTGGGGATATATCCATGTTCACCGACTTTTCTCATATCCATTTTTCTGAGAGTTCTTATTATCTCTTCACAGGTGTATTTATCGCCGAGTTTCTTTTCCAGTATTCTGTAGATCATAAGAGCAATAAAGCATGTGAGGAAGTGAGCTTCAATCCTGTCGTCTCGCTGCAGGTATACAGGTCTTGCTTCAAACTCGGATTTCATTATCCTGAATGATTCCTCGATTTCCCATCTGTCGTGGTTTATCTTTGCTATGTCAGCAGGATCATCATCGAGATTGGTGCATACGGCATAGAAACCGTCGTACCTTGATTCCTCAGCTATGGCTGTTTCATCAAGCTCATACATAGCCCTGCTTGCGATCTCTCCGTCGTTTGTAAATGGAGTCTTCTTTATGAATCTCTTTGCATCATTCTGTGAGCGCCTATCAGCTGAAGATGGCTTTTCAATAAGCTTTTTTGCTCTTTCTATCTGGCGGTTTCTTACAGTCTGCTGGTATTCCTTGTACTTAAGAGAGTAGGTAACAATAATGGTCTGGTCGAAGGTTATATCCCGTTCTTCGTCATAGCCCTCAATAAGTTTCTGCTTATAGAAAATCTTCTTTCTGTTTTCCGGAGTGTCCTCAAGCTCTGATATATCATATTTTTTCTTACTGCCTTCAAGCTCCCAACCTTTAGGGGCGAGACACCAGTCCTTTAAATCTGCTTTAAGCTTTTTTATCGACTGGGTAGTTATGAAGCTTCTTTCACCATAGTTGTTGAACTTCCTGTTTGCGTCAGAAGAAAGTCCAGCATCAGTACATACGATAAACTTTGATAATTCAAAGTCACGCATTATCTGTTGCTCAAGAGGCTTCAAGGATAACTGTTCATTTTGATTTCCCGGATTGATACAGAAAGCAAGAGGTATCCCTGATTTGTCCATGAACAGTCCCATCTGGACTATGGGGTTAGGACGATGTTCTTTACTTGGACCATACTGCTTAAGTCCGTTTTCGTGTTCCATTTCAAAGAAGTAGTTTGTACAGTCATAGAAGAGAACACCGGTATTTCTTTTTACAAGCTTTTGGGATCGTTTGTAAAGCTCTGCCTGTATCATGTCGGAATTCTCAGAAAGTGTGGTAAGGGCACGGTATACCTGATGAAGTTCAAACTTTGGTTCCTCAATAAGCTCCTGCGATTGCTCATAACAGGAGAGCTTTGATGAGGGGAAGAGTATCCTTCCGTAGATGAGTCTTGAGAGTATGTTATCAAGATCATACTCAAAGGAACTGTCTTTCTTTATCTTTTTACAAATGGATGGCAGACCCAGCTGATAATAGATCTGCTGCAGGAAAAGGTAGCCGGCATTAAAGGCAAGGCGTACATCTGCATCAACGACCTTGTCTGTGGATAGTGGTATCAGTACTTTGTGGTCAGAAGCAGCCTCTTCTTCATTCATGATACGGAGCTGTTCTTTAGCCCATGCATCAACATCATCCACACCGTATATTTCCCGGATTGATTTTTCTGTACCAAGCTTTTTGACTATTTCTGATGAATTCTTTCCATCCCTCCTGACCGATCTGATGATGTAATAAGAAACTGCATTTTTAGATTTAACTTTGTTTAATCTCACCGTAAGACCCTCCACAATATCTAGTTCTATTATAACACAATACGGCATTACGGTATACAAGAATTTGCAATTTGAGCAAAAAAATAACCCATTACTGGGTTTCAGCGATTTTGGGTGTCAAACTTCCGAGTCGGCTCGGCATCGAAAAATCTGGAAACGTAGTATTTTTGATGCTGTGAACATATTAATGCATCTTGTAAAGCATCGAAAAGCTCAGGTATTTATAGTTATGATGCTTTTCATAGGAAGCAAGATATATGATATATTTAAAAATGTGTGATTATCAGATTGCGTATACGTGATAGGTACATATATTGAAGAGAGTAGGTTAGAATAAAGATGTTGGGGAGGGGATTTCATGGTTATAGCGGTATTATCAGATATCCACGGAAATCTGTAATGAAAAATACGGAGAGTGCAACTTGCCTAAAGTGCCTGAAGAGTGCATGGCAGAAGCTTTTGACGAAATATATAAGAGCCGTTGATGGAAATGGATAAGAAATATACTGTCAAAAAATGCAATCAGCAGAAAATAGACAGAATTATAGCTGCAGGAGAAATAATAAATGGATTTAACAGTAATTGAAAATTTGTCTATAGACCGCGTAATTAAGCGGGGCACAGCGGAAATAATCGAAAAGGATGTCGATGCGATATTGCTTAAAGATACGGTCAGCAAAGGGGTTATGTTAGCTTGTGATGATGCAGAAAAAGGAATGGAAATTCTTACTCGTAATATCAAGGAAACTCACCCGCTTTTAATGATTTCAAATCCTGAAATAGGAAGAAGAGCTGTTGACAAATTTGGATACAAAGAAAGTATGGAATGTTATCAGCTAGCCTACTTATCAAAAGAGCTGCCTGAAGTGTATCAACCGACTGGCTCTGAGACAGCGAAATTTGACAGTGCTACAGGGAACCAGGGCGCACAATCTTATGATAATCTTGAATATAGAGTGGCAACGATGGAAAATTTCACTCTTATATCAAGAGAGTATGGCCTTGTGAGTGAAGATGAGCTAAAAGAGCTTATTGAGCGCGGCAATATTATCATGGGCTACAAAAATGGCGATGTTGTTGGATTTATCGGAGAGCACTTGGAAGGAAGCATTGGGCTTTTGCAGGTTTTTGAAGAACATAGGCGAAAGGGCTATGGCATGGCGCTTGAAACAGAGATGATAAGGCGGACAATCGAAAAAGGCTATATACCTTTTGGCCAGGTTGTAGTAGATAATATAGCATCACTTGAACTTCAGAAAAAACTTGGCTTAACCAGGTCTGAAGGGACTATATTCTGGATGTGGTAAAGAAGGAGATGAAGATAGCTATAACAGTTTGAATGAAATTACAGAAATCCGCACTGGTTGCGGATTTTTTGTGAGAATATGATTCGGGAGTGAGGGTATGAGAGTAAAAATTTCTGTTATCAAAAAAGAATTTTATGGAGATCTTGCAGAAGAGTATTTGGTAGATGGAAGAAAAGCGGGCGCATGTCCAGTGCTTGAAGTTGGAGATGAGTTTTTCTATGAAGGCGGAGCTGTTATGCCGGAAGGTTTTTGCCCTGTTGCATGGCTTGATATATATTCTTCTCTATGCGCTTTGATGAGTGGAGATAATATAATCAACGACTGGTATAAGAATCCTAAAACAAAGATTTTATGCTGCACAGACGGAACAAGACCTGTAGTTTTTAAGCTGGAACAAGTTTTAGATTGATAGGAGCGAGATATGAAAATATTGCTGTTTTGTTGTAAGGGCTTTGAAATGCTTGAGTTTGCGCCGTTTTATGATGTGGCAGGCTGGGCGAAGAGTGAATATGGATATGATGTTGAGCTTGAAACATGCGGATTTGAACGCGAAGTGCCAAGTGCGTTCTGGGGAACCAAGATAAATACAGATAAATTCATAGATGAAATAAATGTAAATGATTATGATGCACTTGCAATTCCCGGAGGAGATCATAATTTCGGCTTTTTTGAAGAAGCATATGATGAGAGATTTCTTGAGCTTATCCGTAAGTTCAACGATAGCGGGAAGACTATAGCAAGCGTTTGCGTTGCGGCGCTTCCTATAGGAAAGAGTGGTGCGCTTGCCGGAAGAAAAGGCACAACATATCATCTGTGCGATGCTTACAGGCAGAAAGAACTTGCGGGATTTGGCGTAAATGTGATAAATGAACCTGTCGTGATCGATGACAATATCATAACATCGTACTGCCCGCAGACGGCTCCGCAGGTCGCATTTGAGCTACTTGACAGACTTATAGGAGGAGAGAAGACAAATATCATAAAAGCCGGGATGGGATATTAGTGTTTCGCCTTTGTTGACAATTAGATGAATTACTTGCGAAATAATCCATATATTGCGTTGCCGTCAATCGCATTGTAAATTATTCAAAAGTCAGCGAGATGACACATTATTGTGTCGAAAAAAAGTTATACTTAATGTATGATTAAATAATCAGCAAAGTACGCTTTTTAGTAAAAAAGGAGACCAAACATATGAAGAGACTCTTTAACGACGGCTGGAAGTTTTGGAAGTCCGAATATGGCACCGGTTACGAGACTGCTGTAAAGAGTGCAGATAAGTTTACAAGCGTTGAGATTCCGCATGATTGGATGATCGAGGATCCTCATAATCTGTATGGTACAAATACCGGATGGTACAGCAACAGGTTTGAAGTAGTAAATCCTGATAAAAAGACTTTTTTAATATTTGACGGTATCTACATGGACAGCATCGTGTATATAAACGGACAGGAAGCCGGAGAGTGGAAGAACGGGTATACGCAGTTTGTGCTTGATGTCTCCGATTATGTGAAAAAGGGCGAGAATGATATATATGTCGGTGTAAGATGCAGATATCCCAGTTCAAGATGGTACTCGGGCGCCGGAATTTACAGAAATGTATGGATAGACGAACTTGATGACACATATATACCTGAAAATGGCATTTATGTTCATTCCAAGAAAATGGGAAAAGACTACAAACTTACGCTACAGGCGGAAATTTTGGGAACAAAGGCCGAAAAAGCGGAAGTGCTGTATAGGTTATTTGATGATGAGAACAGAGAAGTTGATTTAATCGGCGGAAAAGAGATTTCTTTTTTCATAAACGATCCTAAATTATGGAGCCCTGAGAATCCTAACCTTTATAAACTCGAAGTTATATTATCGATAGATGGAAGGTGTATTCAGAAGAAAAAAATCAATATCGGCTTTAAAGATTTAAAGCTCGATTCGGCGGAAGGTCTTTTTGTAAACGGAGAGCATATCAAGCTTCAAGGTGTCTGCATACACCACGATCTTGGCGCGCTCGGAGTTGCTTTTAATAAAAATGCGATGAGAAGACGACTATGCCAATTTAAGGAACTTGGTGTAAATGCGATCAGGCTTACGCACAATGTCTATGCTCCGGAGCTTCTTGATCTTGCGGATGAAATGGGCTTTTTTATCATATCAGAAGCGTTTGATATGTGGGAGAAAGCAAAGACGGAGTATGATTATGCGCAGTTCTGGAGAGACTTCCATGAGAAGGATACGGAGAGCTGGGTAAAACGCGACAGAAACCATGTCAGTGTGATCATGTGGAGTATCGGAAATGAAATTTATGACACTCATGCGTCTGTGCGCGGTGTGGAGATTACAAAAGAGCTAAGGGGACTTGTCGAAAAGTTTGATCCTTTGAAAAATGCACTTGTTACGTCGGGTTCAAATTATATGCCGTGGGAAAATGCGCAGAAATGCGCTGATGAACTTGAAGTTGTAGGATATAACTACGCTGAGAGATTATATGAGAAGCACCATGACAAGCATCCCGACTGGATTATATATGGAAGTGAGACTTATTCACTTGTTCACAGCAGGAATATATATCATTTCCCGCTTGGAGAAAAGATATTGATGGATACGGATCTTCAGTGTTCGTCTCTTGGAAACAGCACGACAGGTTGGGGCGCTGAGAGCTTTGAGTATGCAATCTGCAATGACAGAGACCTTAAGTACTCGCTTGGCCAGTTTGTCTGGACGGGCTATGACTATATAGGCGAGCCTACGCCTTATCAGACCAAGAATTCTTATTTTGGACTTATTGACACTGCGGGATTTAACAAGGATGCATATTATGTGTGGAAATCGGCATGGGTAAGCTGCGAGAAAGATCCGTTTGTGCACGTCTTTCCTTACTGGGATTTTAATGAAGGGCAGTGCATAGATGTCAGGGTGGCAAGTAATTGCAGCAAGGTTGAGCTTTTTTTAAACGGAAAGAGCCTTGGAGCGCAGAAACTTAGTAATAAGCCCGGAAGCGGCAATCATATACTGGCTGATTACAGCGTGATATATGAAAAAGGAACACTTGAAGCGGTGGCATATGATGAAGCGGGCAATATAATCGCAAGGGATGAAAGAAAATCCTTCGGAGATGTAGCTTCGCTAAAAATAAAGGCGGATGCAGAGAATACATTCGGAGATCTTGTTTTTGCGGAGATAAGTGCTTTTGATGCTGACGGGAATCCTGTAGAAAATGCAAATAATTATGTGCATGTTTCTGTAAAGGGCGGAAAGCTGATAGGCCTTGATAACGGTGACAGCACTGATTATGACAGCTACAGGGCGGATACGAGAAGACTTTTTGGCGGAAAACTCCTTGCTATTGTAAAGGCTGACAAGGAAGGCGCGCCTGTTAAGGTTGATGCCATGCTGTCGCAAAAGACAGATATAAGGACGATCAAGCTCTTTTCCGAAAAAGGACAGAAATTGAGCCCTGATGTGAAGTCGACCGTTGTCACGGCAGAAATCTTCCCTGCAAGCGCGCCTATGCAGAAGCTTAAATTCAGGGTGCTCAACAGAAAAGGGAAAGATACAAAACTTGCACAGGTAAGCGCAGACGGTAATAGAGCCATAATCACTGCATTGGGAGACGGATATTTTAAAATAAGATGCGAAGCATATAACGGCGCTGACTCTGCGAAAGTAATCTCGGAGCTTGACTTTGTGGCCGAAGGAATCGGAGGGGATGTTGTAGACGGCACTGAAAAAGAGCTTAGAACTTATACGGAAATAATGGCGCCGGACGCAGATTCAATCTACGGCGACAGCTTCCTGAGGCTGAATGATATTATTCAGGGTATTGGAAACAATGTGACTGTAGGCTTTGGTATTCTCGATTTCGGAGACAAAGGAGCAAACAGTATTGTAATAACGGGAAGAGCCATAAAGGGCGCAAATACAATACATCTTCGTTTCTATGACGAAGAGAGCGGAAAAGAGGAGCGGGAATTACTTGAGTTTCCCGAAAAACAGGATTATGCGTCCATAACTTTTGACATCGGAAACAGAAGCGGAAAGTGGGATGTGTCATTTATCTTCCTGCCCGGAAGCTATTTTGATTTCATGTCGTTTAAATTTATGGAATAAGAATATCGCAGCAAATATAAGGAAAAAGATATGTCACTTGATATATCTTTTTCTTTGTGCTATAGTCAATTACACAAGTAACTAACCACACAACTAAAGAGGAGGTGAGCGGTGTGCTGGATAATCTGGGCGAAGAGAAGTCAATCTACCTGCAGATAAGCGAAATGGTAGAAGATGAGATATTGCGCGGCATACTGGTTGAGGAAGAACAAGTTCCAAGTACTACAGAGTTATCCAAGTTTTACAAAATCAATCCGGCAACTGCGGCGAAAGGTATCAACATCCTGGTGGACAAAGAGATTCTTTACAAGAAAAGAGGGATTGGCATGTTTGTACAGACCGGAGCTAAAGCGAAGATAATGGAAGAGAGAAGAAAGAACTTTTACGAGACGTTCGTGAAAAAGATAATCAACGAGGCTAATCTTATCGGAATCGATAAGGAAGAACTTAAGAAAATGATAGACAAAAGTAGTGAGAACTGAGACTCAAGAAGGAGGCAGTATGGGGATTTTATCAGGAAAAAATATAGTAAAGAAATATGGCAAAGACACAGTGCTTAAGAATGTCAATATTGATATCGAAACAGGTAAGATCTACGGGCTGATAGGCCGAAACGGAGCAGGAAAGACAACTCTTTTATCTATACTTACAGCGCAGAATCCGGCAACGGAAGGTACCGTTACTTTGGATGGTGAGGCAGTATGGGAGAATGAGAAGGCACTTTCGCACATCTGCTATTCCAGAGAGATTTCGCAGATGACGATGTTTGGCCCCAATACACTTAAGGTAAAAGAGTATCTTGCCACAGCGAGAACTTTTTATGCAAATTGGGACGAAGAGTATGCGAAGAAACTTGTGGATCTCTTTGATATCAATATTAAGAAAAAAATAAGCAAACTTTCAAAAGGTATGCTTTCTGCGGTTACGATAATCGTGGCGCTTGCAAGTAAGGCTGATATCACAATTCTTGATGAGCCTGTTGCAGGACTTGATGTTGTGGCAAGAGAGCAGTTTTATAAGCTTGTCATTGATGAATATGCAAATACGGGAAGAACCTTCATTATAAGTACACATATTATTGAAGAAGCGGCTTCCTTATTTGAGAGAGTCATTATTATTGATAAGGGCAAGATCAAGTTTGAGTGTAACACGGAAGAACTTGTTTCAAGGGCATATCGTGTGAGCGGAGCAAAAGAAGCTGTCGAAAAAGCTGTGTCAGGTTATAAGGTATACACTTCTGAAAATATAGGAGGCTTCCGGGCTGCAACTGTTCTTGCAGATCATCCTGTTGATGGTTTTGGGGATGATGTTCAGTCTGAACCCGTGTCACTTCAGAATCTCTTTTATGCAATGTGTGTGAATGAAGAAAAGGGGGCCTGATTCAATGGGTATACTTTCAAAACGAGTCGCAAAGTATTATTTTTTGCATGGACTTAAACTAGCTGCAATTACAATCGGTAGTATTCTGTGTGCCGGATTTGTGTGGACACTTTCGATGTTTGGAGTAGATGATTGGAATGAGAGGGTTATTAGGATGGTTCTTCAGTTCATGTTCTATATGGTACCTTTCCTCAATTTATGCTACTCGATGTATTCGCCCGGCTGGTATGACAGTCTGACTTTGTCTATGGGCGCAAGGAGAAAAGATATTTTTTATGGAAACATAGTAAGACAGAGTGTTTTTATATTTGCCAATGCTTTGTTCTTTTGTTTATTTGTTCTTATATCCGGACAGACAAGCTTTATCGTACAGGTTTTACCATTGGTTTGTATCTCATTTTTAAGTGGTGCGTTTGGGCTATACATGGGGCATAAGGTGAAAAAACATGGACGAGTAATTCTTTTTTTAGCTACTTTTGTTTTTGTCATTCTTTTTAATGTGACAAGTATTCTTGTTCTTATAAATGACAGATTTATGGCGATATTTAACGCATATAAGCCATTTATGACAGTGGGTGCCGTGATTCTTTTTGTTATACTCGAGGTGCTTGTATACAGGGTAAATAAGAAAAGTATGGTTGTTTTATGACTGGAGGAAATATGATCAAAGATATTAAAAAGATTGTTTGTCTGAAAAAAGCGAGTGAGTTACTTATTCTGCTTCTTGTTGCTTTCGTCATAACGCTTGTGAATGTTGTTGCATTTCTTTCGGGGGTAAATGATGACGTAACGATATTTATTGCATTTATATCGGGTATCTTTTCTTATGTGGGATTTGCAGTTTTTTTTAAGCCAATGATGATACCGATTGAAGTTCCGAGAGGTTTGAGTTTTGGGATGACAAGACATAAACTGTTTGTCTGGAGCAGAATTATGGACTTTGCGGAGCTGTTTGTCTTATTTCTTCCACTGATTTTTATTCCGGACTTCGGTGTGGCAGTATATTTAAAACTTCTGATCTTGTGCTTTGGCGTGATCATGTGGGTAGAGGGATTAGCGGCAAACAGTATCCTAAGATTCGGAAAAGCTGCTTATTTTGTATATTACTTTGCGTTTATAGCTCTTGTTATGGCAATTTCGAGAGTTTATGACAAAATTCCGGGGTTCAGTGAACAGATGGGAAAAATATTTACGGCAACACTTGATACCAATCTTGCCAATTTCAACATATTGGTTGTTTTTCTTTTATTTACTGTTGCAGGACTTATCGTTAACTGGATGACTTTCAGGAATGTGTCGGTTGATTATACAGCATAAATGCCATGAACAAAATAGGAGATATTCATAGTAAATGTCCGCGTATCGCGGACATTTGTTTTTTTATACAATAAATCAACTTAAACCAATTAAGATTTGAGCAATATTTTACATTGTTTTTGAAAGTCTCTTATGTTAAGTTGTGATTATAATTTTTTGTACTTTACTATGAAAAAGTGGGAAGGATAAATAAATATGGCACAGCTTTGGGGAGGCAGATTCACCGGCAGCATAAATGAACTGGCTTGGAATTTTAATGCATCCATCAGTTTTGACAAGAGATTTTTGGAACAGGATGTCAGAGGCAGCAAGGCACATGCGACTATGCTTGCCAAGCAGAACATCATTTCCGAAGAAGAGAAGAAACTCATAACTGAGGGACTTGATTCTATTTTAGAGGACGTTAAGGCCGGAAAACTTGAGATAACAAGCAAATATGAGGATATTCACAGTTTCCTTGAGGCTAATCTTATAGACAGAGTCGGAGATGCAGGAAAGAAGGTTCATACCGGACGAAGCAGAAACGATCAGGTCGCTCTTGATATGAGACTTTATGCAAGAGGCGAAGTTGAGCACATGGCAGATCTTTTGAACAATATGCTCGTTACGCTTCTTGATATTATGAAAGCGAACACCGAGACATATATGCCCGGTTTTACGCATCTTCAGAAAGCACAACCCGTTACACTCGCACACCATGTGGGTGCATATTTTGAAATGTTTAAAAGAGACCTTCTCAGGATGAAGGATATACGAGAGAGGATGAACTATTGTCCACTCGGAGCGGGAGCGCTTGCGGGAACGACAT
>JAEEGH010025091.1_pt1 | contig 11979 bp, 8 predicted proteins | sample 9134181 | NCBI WGS metagenome assembly JAEEGH01 (sample SAMN16246544, study PRJNA631951) | gut metagenome | biome: gut microbiome; feature: rumen; material: DP-attached | host: Bos | place: Iran: Karaj | collected 2018-10
CGGAGTGACCCCGGAGAACGACGAGTTCATGCGCACCTGGATCTACGGCAGCGAGGAGCTGCACGCCAAGGTCGGCATGCTGAAAGCCCTGTTCGAGACGAAATCGCAGGCGCTCATCCACGGCGACCTGCATACGGGCTCCATCTTCGTGACCCCGGAAAAGACCTGCGTCCTGGACCCTGAATTCGCGTTCTACGGTCCCATCGGCTACGACACGGGCAACTTTATCGCCAACATGATCTTCGCCTACGCCAACGGCTTATATACCATGGCGGACGGCGAGGAAAAAGATTCCTATCTCGCCTGGGTGCTCAGCGTGATCGAGGAATTCTGCGATAAGTTCGTCGATAAGGCAAAACAGCTGATGCGCGAAAAGTCCACGGACCGCCAGATGCAGTCCGAGCTTTTCTTCGACGCCTATCTGGCGGATATCTTCAAAGACCAGACCGGTTTTGCCGGTACCGAGCTCATCCGCCGCGTCGTCGGCACGTCCGGCGTGCGCGACATCAAGGGCATCGAAGATGAAGAAACGAAAGCCAAGGCGGAGCGCCTGTGCATGACCGCCGGCATGAAATTCGTGCTGGAACCGGAGACCATGGCCAGCGGCAGGGACTACGTCGAATATCTGAAGACGTTCCGCACGATCTATGATCTGAACGATTAGGCAAAAAGAGAAACAAAGGGACGGGGGAGTGAAACACCGTGGTGTTTCACTCCCCCGTCCCTTTGTTTCTATGTTTTTTTACAGGATCGTCTGCTTCTCCGCGGAAGCGGCGTACTCGTTAATAAATTTGTCGGTGTTCTTCTTGTTCACCAGCGTACCGTTCCCCTTGATGCAGCCGCCCGGGCAGCACATGCCTTCGATGATGTTGCCGTCCAGCTTACCGGCCTTCGCCTTCATGAGAGCTGCCTTGCATTCGTCGATGCCGTTGCATACGACAGCCTTTACCTCGAAATCTTCCCTGCCCAGTTCCTTGATGGCCTGCACGACGGAAGCCGCGACGCCGCCGCTTCTGCAGTAGGCTCTGCCGTAACTGCTGCCGTCCTGCAGATCCAGACCTTCCAGTTCGGACAGGACGATATCTTTGGAGTCGAACAGCGCCTGCAGTTCGAAGAACGTCAGGACGTGGTCGATATACTCCTTCGCCTTATCCTGCTTGCGTTCGTATTTTTTGGCCATGCAGGGCCCGATGAACACGACGACCGCGTCCGGATCCTTCGCCTTGATCGCCTTGCCGGTATACGCCATCGGAGAAAGCGTATGGCTGACGTACTGTTCCAGTTCCGGGAATTTGATGTGGATGTATTCCACGAAAGCCGGGCAGCAGGACGTGGTCAGGAAGCCTTTTTCCAGCAGTTCCGCCGCTTCAGTGCGGGCTGTTTCGTCCGCGCCCATGGCGACTTCCACGACTTCGTCGAATCCCAGCGCCTTGATGCCTGCGTAGACCTGCTCCGTCGTTCCGTCTGGGAACTGGGCGGCCACGGAAGGCGCAACGACCGCGTAGACCTTGCGTCCGTCGTTCGATTTGATCTGGCGGATCACCTTGACGACGGCGGAGATATCGTTCGGCGCGCCGAACGGGCATTCGTAGACGCACAGACCGCAGACGATGCACTTCTCCTGGTCGACGACCGCTTCGCCGGTCTCCGCCATGTGGATGGCGCCCGTCGGGCAGACCTTTTCGCAGGGTCTCTGCAGGTTGAAGATCGCGCCGTATTTGCAGCTCTGCGCGCAGCGTCCGCATTCGACGCAGCGGGTCTTGTCGATATGGCTGTGACCCCTCTCGTCGATGGCGATGGCGTCTCTGGGACAGGCTTCGCGGCAGCTGTGCGCCAGGCAGCCTCTGCACAGATCCGTCACCATGTAGCCGGCTTTCGGGCATTCGTCGCAGGCGATATCCACGACCTGGATCGTATCGTTGTGACCGTGATAATCGCCGATGCCCATGCGCATGCGTTCCGCCACGATGGCCCTGTCCTTATAAACGCAGCAGCTCATGGGCGGTTCGCCTTTCTTAACGACTTTGCTCGCGATATCGTTGAACACGGTAAACGGGTCGTGATCCTCCCAGATCGCTCTGGCAAGCTCGCGCAGCACTCTGTATTTGACGACTTCTACTTTATTTTCAAACTTTTTCTGCATACATACTCCGGTAAATTATCTGAGATTTTCGGCGATGGCCTTTTCGACCTGGGCCATGAGTTTCGCCATGCCTTCGTCATTCTGAATAATGACGTCGGCGCGCTCCATCTTTTCTTCTTCGCTCATCTGATGGCGGATGCGTTCGCGGATCTCCTCTTCCGTCAGTCCGTCGCGGATCTCCACTCTCTGGATGCGCACGTCTTCCGGCGCGGTGACGAGCCAGATCTGCTGCATATAGCGGTCCCAGCCCGCCTCGAACAGCAGAGGAACGTCGAAGAACATCACCTTATTGTAATCGGAGAGGCTTAATTTATGGAACTTCTCCACCGCGCGGCACAGGATCGCGGTCTGCACCAGTTCGTTCAGACGGTTCATCTTTCTCTTGTCGCCGAACGCTTTGGCCGCCAGCGCTTTTCTGTCGAGCGTTCCGTCCTCGTTGATGATCTCGATGCCGAAATCCCTTACCAGCAGCCGAAGCAGAGGTTCGTCCTTTCCCGTAACTTCTCTGCCGATCTCATCCGCGTCCAGAACGATGTATCCCTTGTCGCGAAGGATCGCCGCCACCGTCGTTTTGCCGGAGCCGATCCCGCCTGTCAATCCGTAAATCATACTTGCCCTCTCCTTTTTTATTTCAATTCGTACCAGTTATGGCCCACATTTAAGTCTACATCCAGTTTGACGTCCAGACAAGCGGCGTTTTCCATGCTTTCGCGCAGGATGTTCTTCGCTTTTTCCTCCTGCTCTGCCGGGACCCGCAGGATCAGCTCGTCGTGGATCTGCAGGATCAGTTCCGCTTCCGGACATTCGGCCTTGAGCGCCGCGAACGTGCGTATCATGGCCAGTTTGATGATATCCGCCGCCGTGCCCTGGATGGGCGTATTCATGGCGAGACGTTCGCCCAGCTGGCGCACCATGAACTGCGACGCGCGGATCTCCGGTACGCTGCGGCGTCTGCCGTACAGCGTGCGGATCTCGCCTGTCGCCTTGCAGTCCGCGACGCAGCGGTCCATGAATTCCTTCACGCCCGGGAAGCGGTGGAAATAATCTTTGATGTACTGCTCCGCCTGTTTGCGGGTGATGGACAGGTTTTCGGACAGACCGAAGCCGCTCATACCGTAGATGACCCCGAAGTTCACCGCTTTTGCGTTCGAACGCATGAGCGGGGTCACCTGGTCCTGCGGAACGCCGAACACCTTCGAGGCGGTCTCCCGGTGGATGTCCAGTCCTTGATTGAACGCGTCGATCAGCGTCGGATCCTTGGACATGTGAGCCAGGACCCGCAGTTCGATCTGGGAGTAGTCCGCGCCGATCAGGACGAGATCGTCTCTGCCGGACGTGAATACCTTGCGCAGCTGTCTGCCCAGTTCCTGCCGCACGGGGATGTTCTGCAGGTTCGGTTCCGTACAGCTGATACGGCCTGTCGCGGTGACCGTCTGCTGGAAATGCGCGCGGATGCGGCCGTCGCTGCCGATGAGCGGCAGAAGCCCTTCCACGTACGTGCTGTTCAGTTTGGACAGCGTACGGAATTCCAGCACTTTTTCCACGATGGGATAATCCGGCGCCAGTTTTTCCAGGATTTCGGCGTTTGTGGAATAGCCTTTCTTCGTCTTCTTCCCGGCGGGAAGGCCCATCTTTTCGAACAGGATATTGCCGAGCTGCATCGGCGAATTGATGTTGAATTCCTCGCCGGCCAGCTCGTAGATCTCCTTGACGAGCGCGTCGATCTTCACCTTCAGTTCTTTTCCGAAGTCCTGAAGCGCTTCGCCGTCCACGTCGATGCCGTTCCACTCCATTTCCGATAAGACTTTGCAGAGCGGCAGCTCAATATCATAATAAACTTTCTGTAAACCAGCCTGTTCGATCCGCTGTTCCAGCAGAGACCGGAGCGTCATCATCGCCTGGAATTTCAAGCCCGCAGAACTTCTGGCCTCCTGCAGGGGATCCGGCGCGGCGGAGAACAGATCCAGCTGCTGATCGCCCTGCGCGGCATGTGCCGCTTCGATATCCGTCTTCAGTTCGGAAAAGGCCAGATCTCTCAATGGCAGAACTTTTGCCGCCGGGTCCAGCACATACTGCGCCAGCGCGAGATCGCCCGCCGTTTCCATGCGGGACGTATCCACGCCGTGGCTGATCAAAGCGTACCAGACGTTTTCCAGACCGCTTCCGCAGAGCTTTAATGCTTTGCCGGACAGCCTCGTAAGGTCGGCACGGCCAGTCCAGACGGTCCTGCCGTCGCAGATCTGCAGCATCTCGATGCTTGGCAGCTCCTTATGGTTCGCGTCCGTAGCGATATCGAGATAGATCTCCTGACCGTCTTTCATCCGGTCCAATACGTCGTCCGTCAGTTCCAGGCTTTCCGGCGCTTCGACGTCTGTCAGAGCCGGAACGTCCGACGCATGATCTTCTGCGGGGCTGCTGTCTGCCGACGTTCCGCCGTCCTCCATCAATTTCTTCAGATAGGTCTTAAACTCCAGTTTGTTATAAAGCCCGATCAGGCGGTCCCTGTCCTCTTCGCCGATGCGGCAGTCTTCGATCGTGTAATCCACAGGCACGTTCGTGACGATCGTCGCCAGCCGTTTGCTCATCATCGCGGATTGCGCGCCTTCTTCGATCTTCTGGCGCAGCTTGGCGTTCTCGATGTCGTCCACGTGGGCGATCATGTTTTCGATGCTGCCGAACTGCAGGATCAGTTTCGTCGCAGTCTTTTCCCCGATCCCGGGAATGCCCGGGATATTGTCCGACGTATCGCCGCGCAGACCTTTATAATCGATGAACTGCTGATGATCGAAGCCGTATTCTTCGATCATGGCCGCGTCGTCGTACAATTTGAACTCCGTGATGCCCTTCTTTGTGATCACGACGGACGTCTTATCCGTCGCCAGCTGCAGCGCGTCCCTGTCTCCGGTGATGATATAGGCTTCCACGCCGGCTTCTTCTGCCATCTTTGCCGTCGTACCGATGATATCGTCCGCCTCGAAACCGTCGATCTCGTACTGTTTGATTGCCATCGCGTCCAGCACTTCCTTCAGCACCGGCAGTTCCATGGCCAATTCCAGCGGCATCTTGCGCCTGCCGGCTTTGTATTCGCCGTATTCGATATGCCGGAACGTTGGCGCCTTGCGGTCGTACGCTACGAGCATGTGCGTCGGTCTGTAATCCTTGCGGATCTTCTGCAGCATAGAAAGAAAGCCGTACACGCCCTGCGTGTACAGCCCATCTTTCGTCATCATCGGTCTCTGAATGGCATAGTAAGCCCTGTTGACCAGACTGTTGCCGTCAATTATAACGATTCTTTCTTCCATAGGATGCTCCTGATGTCGTCCTCGTTTACGGTACCGGCGAGCTGTTCTTCCTCGCTCTCATAAAAGTATACCATAAACTCGGTTCCTTCAGGAACATCTTGTACATCCACGATGTTGTGTCCGAAACCTTTGTCTTCCGCAGCAAAATCCGCCGCGAACGCTTCGTCCTGCAGCGCTTCTTCCAGCAGGATCTCGAACTCGTTCTCCTCGGGATCTGCCGTTTCTTCGCCAGTCTGTTCTTCAGGCGGTGCCGCGGGTGTCTCGTCGTCCGGGATCTGCTCTTCGGGATCGATCTCGTTGCCGCCGGCGTATTCTGTCGGATCGTCCACTTCGCCCGGTTCTTCCTCCACCGGAGGTTCGTCTTCTGCCACAGGGTTTTCCGGTTCCACAGCAGGCTGCTGCGGCGCAGGAGGCGTCACTACAGGAGGCGTCGGGTTCTCCGCGGATTGCACCGGCTGGTGCGGCGTGACCGCAGGAGGAGGCGTGACCACAGGGTCATCCTCTGCGGGCGGTTCGTCCGGCACGTCCGGTGTGACCGGGTCTTCGGTCTGGACTGGGTCATCGACAACGATAGGATTGTCCGGCAGAGTGGTAGGAACGTTCGGATCGTCGATCTCCGCGGTCTGCGCAGGATCGTTTCCGGGCAGAGGAGCTGGAACGGAACCGCTCTTCCATACGCCGTAAACGCCTAACAGAACGACAAAAGCCGCCGCTGCACCGGCAAATCTCACCATGCTGCGGCTTTGGAAAGTCTGCCTCAGCCGGTCCATAAACGAGAGCGGCACGGGCTTCTTTTCCGCTTCTGCTTCTTCCATCCTGGCGAGCCGCATGATCTTCGCCGCGTCGAAATGCAGGTCTTTCGGGACCTCAACAGGATCCATGGTCGAAAGGGTCTCTTCTATTAATTTTTCAAGTCTCACTTCGTCCATTTGTCTGTTAGACGTCCCAAATCGAATTTTGTTCCAAACTTTCCAATAAAATTTCTTTTAATTTTTGTTTTGCCCGGTTCAGCCTGGATTTTACCGTTCCGGGCTCCAGGTCGAGCACATCTGCCAGCTCTTCGTAGCTCAGTCCCCGGAACTCCCGCAGAATGATGATGTTCCGGGCTTCGTCAGGCAATTTGCGTATGGCCTCCGTCACCGCTTTCTGCCTTTCTTTCTTCAGGACCTGCTCTTCCGTGCCGGCTTCGTGATCCGCCAGATCGTAGTGATCGTCGATATCTTCCCAGCCGGCGTTATGTTTTCGTTTTCGCAATTCGTCGAGACAGCAGTTGATCAGGATGCGTGTGAACCAGGTCTCGAAACTGCTGTCGCCCTTGAAGGACCCGAGATTGCGGTACATCTTGATAAAGGCTTCCTGCATGACGTCTCTCGTATCGGCGTCGTTCTCCATGTAGCGGAACGCGACGGAATAAGCGGAATTCTGGACACGACAAATGAGGGAAGAGAATGCGTCCTCGTCCCCCTTCTTCGCCAGTTCTATTGTCCGTTTCAGCTCAAAATCCATGCGCCCGGCTGAGAAAGCCCGGAGTGCCGTCAGACTTTAATTCACGCCCTATCGATAGATAGGTGGGTCTCCTGCGGTCCGTTTTCTGCCTTCCACTGCAAACGGAGGCCTGACATACACGCGTCCCGACGTCCGGAATCCCAATGTGAAGCTGTAGGTTGAATTAAGAGTCTTAACGCACACCCCAGGACAATGCAGTCTATTCTTCGTAAAGATCGATCGTGCAGTTCGTGTAGACTTTCTGCACGTCGTCATCGTCTTCCAGGATCTCGATCATCTTCTTCAGGCTCTTGATCGCGGAGGCATCCGTCGGGGTGCTTTCCACAGAGGGAACCATTTCCACGTCCGCTTCCACCGGTTCGATGCCTGCGGCCTTCAGCGCGTCGCTGACGTCGTTGAAAACGTCGGGTTCGCACGTCACGTCGAAGCTGTCTTCATATTCGACGATGTCGTCCGCGCCTGCTTCGAGCGCGACTTCCATCAGCTGGTCTTCCGTAACGCCCGTCTCCTTATCGAAGACGAAGACGCCCTTGCGGGAGAACATATAGGAAACGCAGCCGGGAACGCCGAAGTTTCCGTTATATTTATCGAAGGCGTGCTTTACGCTTGCCGTCGTTCTGTTCCGGTTATCGGTCAGGGTCTCTACGATGACGGCCACGCCGCCTGCGCCGTACCCTTCGAAGGTAACGTTCTCGTAAGATTCGCCGCCTAATTCGCCTGTTCCCTTCTTGATGGCTCTTGTAATGTTGTCGTTGGGCATTCCAATGCCCTTGGCCTTATCGATGGCCTGTCTCAGCGAGGGGTTATAATCCGGGTCTCCGCCCGCCTTCGCCGCTACTGTGATCAGTCTCGCGTATTTGGTGAAAACCGCCGCTCTCTTGGAGTCCTGCGCCGCTTTTCTCCCTGCGATCGTACCGTGTCTACCCACTGGTATCACTCCTTCCTAATAATCATAGACATATATTATCACACCAAAGTCCCAGTGTGCAACTTGACTTTGAAAGGTTGCAAATGGTAGAATTCCAACATTATGAGTGAAAATAAGATCCAAAATCAGAACACGCTGCGCATGGGCGAAAAGGCCATGCTGCCGCTCATCATAGAGATGTCCCTGCCCTCCATGTTCTCCATGCTGGTGCAGGCGCTCTACAATATCGTAGACAGCATCTTTGTCTCCCGTCTGGGCGAATATGCCCTGTCCGCGGTCTCGCTGGTCTATCCGATCCAGCTCATCAATATCTCTGTCGGCGTGGGCGCCAGCATCGGTCTGTCGTCCCTGATCTCCAGAAGACTGGGCGCAAAGGATATCGAGGCGGCGCAGAACGCAGCGGAACACGGGCTGTTCCTGGCGCTGTGCCACTGGATCCTGTTCGTGCTGTTCGGCTTTTTCGGGAGCCGTCCCTTCGCCATGGCGTTTTCCGATAACGCCACGCTGATCGACCCCGCCGTCGCCTACTGCAGCATCGTCTGCATCGGGTCGCTGTTCGCCCTCTGTTCTTCTTCCATGGAGAAGATCATGCAGGCCGGCGGCAACATGATCGCGCCCATGTGGTGCATGCTGTCCGGCGCGGTCACGAACATCATCCTGGACCCCATCATGATCTTCGGCTACTTCGGCTTCCCGGCATTGGGCGTCGCCGGCGCAGCCATCGCGACGGTCACCGGACAGTTCGTCTGCTTCCTCGTCGCGAACATCTTCATGAAGAAACTGGACCTGCCGGTCAAGGTGAAATACGGACGTTTTCCGCTCAGCGGACGGACAGTCAGGGACATCTACCAGGTCGGCCTGCCCTCCATGGTGATGCAGTCCATCGGCTCCGTCATGACGATCTGCCTGAACGCGATCCTCATCGCGTTCTCCGAGGCGGCGGTCGCGGTGCTCGGCGTATATTTCAAACTGCAGAGTTTCGTCTTCATGCCCGTGTTCGGCATGAACCACGGATTGATGCCCATCATGGGCTACAATTACGGCGCCCGCAACAGAAAACGGCTGATGCAGGCATATAAGATCGGTCTGATCCTCGCGCTGTGCATCATGGTCGTGGGCCTTCTGATCTTCCAGCTGATGCCGGACAAACTCATGGCGATGTTCAAAGCCGAAGGCGATCTGCTGAACGTTGGCGTCAAGGCGCTGCGCACGATCTCCCTGTGCTTCCCGTTCGCCGCGATCGGCATCATCACGGGCACGCTGTTCCAGGCGACGGGCCGCGGCGTCTATTCCCTGCTCACGTCTATCCTGCGCCAGCTCGTAATCATCGTTCCTGCGGCATTCATCCTGAGCCGGGTTCTCGGCGTCATGGGCGTCTGGTGGGCGTTCCCGCTTGCGGAAGGTTTCTCGCTCGTGTTCTCGCTGCTGATGCTGCGCAGGTTATGGCGCACGGATCTGTCGCAGATCCCGGAATAAAACACAAAGGACTTTCCACTGTGGAAAGTCCTTTTTTCGTACTTTAGATAAAATTGCCGATCGCTTCCGCATCCCGGTATCCCTTCTGATACAGGGCGACGATCGCGTCTTTGTCCTTCGTGAGCGTCTTCATGCCGCTGATGTCGTCCGGCGCGACGATGAGGGCTCTGCCCTGCCGCTCCAGTTCGGTTACGTCCTTCAGCTGGTCGTTATAAAGCCTGCTGCGGAACGTCAGCGCCTTCGCCGCGTTCGGGTATTTGTACAGCAGTTTCGCCATGCGTTCGTCCTTTGCCGGTTCCCGGAAATAATCTCTCGGACGCGTTAGCACGACGACGACCTTGTCGCAGCCGGCATCCAGGCAACGCTTATAGGGAATCGGATCGGACAGGCCTCCGTCGTAATACAGACCGCCTTTCCACGCGTACGGATGATTGACCGCCGGAACACAGGAACTGGCTTTGATCGCTCCGTAGTCGTCCTGCTGCATCTCCCGCATTTCGAAATAATGCGGCAGCCCGGTGAGCGCGTCCGTCGCCACGATCTCGAACGTTTTGCCGGAGGCCAGCATCGCTTCGAAATCCAGCGGATATTCGCCGCCGCTGTTCGTAAGCGCGCCGCCGTAAATGTATTCCAGATCGAGATAATCGCCGGTCTGCAGAAAATGCTTCAGGCTCATGTATTCCGGCCGGAACGAATAGTCCGCGTAGAAATACAGGTTTCTGCCCCGCTGACCCGCAAGGAGCGAACACAGATTTGCCGATCCCGCGGATACGCCCACGTGATGATCGAACGAGATTTGATTGTCCATGCACCAGTCGAACACGCCGGCTCCGTAGGAACCGCGCATGCCGCCGCCGACGTCGATGACTCCTGTCATACTTTGTCCTCAGTTCTGCATCGTAACGATATACACGGGATTCTGGGCGGTCATCAGATGATAGCGCCCCATCTTGCGTCCCCGGCTGACGTTGACGCAGCAGATATCGCTGTACGAAAACGGTTTCGCGGCTTCGCTCAGTTCCGCCGCAGTCTCCATTGTAACAGCATTCGCGACGATGCGCACGTGAGGATTCTTCGCAAGCAGCAATTCCACAATCTCTTTCAGATTGCCCGTGCTGCCGCCGATGAAGGCGTGGGTCGGTGCGGGAAGGTCTGCCAGAGCCTCCGGCGCCGTCCCCTCCACGACCGTCATATTGCAGACGCCGAACTTTTCCATGTTCGCGCGCGTGAGCGCGACGGCATCCGCTTCCTTTTCGATCGCGTACACGTGGCCGCAGGCCGCCTGCAGCGCGCATTCTACGGATACGGAACCGCTGCCGGATCCGATATCCCAGACGACAGCGCCTTTCGTCAGCTGCAGTTTCGACAGCGTGACGCTGCGGATCTCCTGTTTCGTCATCGGAACGTCCGCGCGGGTGAATGCTTCGTCCGCGATACCATGTGTTACAGGGAAGGACGTCCAATCAGGGTTTTCGACGAGAAGAACGCTCAGCGTGTCGTAGAAGCCTGCAGACAGTTCGTCGACTGTGCCGGACGAGATCGTTTCGTCGTCATAGCCGAGTTTCTCTCCGATATAGGCATTCAGTCCGCCCAGGCCTGCCTTCTGCAGCCGGGCAAGCGCGTCGGCCGCGCCGCTCTGTCCGCCCAGCAGCGAAAAGACAGCGGGGTTCTCGCGAACGCAGCGGACGAGATCCGTTTCTCTTCCGTGCAGACTGATCGCTTTCACATCCTGCCACGTGCGTCCCAGCTTCGCGCAGAAATAGGACAAGCTGCCGATGCCGGGAAGGATGGCCACGTCCGCAGGTATGCCGCGCTGAAGAAGTTCCGTCTTCAAGCCCTTCGCGCCGCTGTAGAATCCTGTATCGCCGGAAAACAGCACGGCAAAAAACGGCCCGTTTTCACGTTCGATCACGTCGGCGATATCCTTTGCGGCAATAGCGGCAAACGCGCGGCCACGAGCCGATTTGGCCCCTTCCAGCATGCGCGCGGCGCCGATGAGGACGTCCGCCGTTTCGATCGCTCTGCGTCCCTCCTCTGTAAGCGTTCCTTCCGTCCCCATGCCGATGCCGACCATAGCGACAGTCTTGCGCCGGGCCGCCAGACCGAGCTTGCTTTCGAGGGTACGGACCGTCTGTTCCAAAGACAGACCTTCTTCTTTCTCTGCGGGTCTTCCGATGATGACGGTCTTTACGCCGCATTCCTTCGCTGCCGCGATCTTTTCTTCATACCCCCCGGCGCTGCCGGTATCCTTCGTCACCATCCATGACGCCTTCGTCTGATGCAGCATGGCGACGTTCATCTCTTTGCTGAAAGGACCGCGGACCGCCAGGATCCTGTCTGCCGCAAGTCCGCATTCGTCACAGATGCGGATGGAATCCGCAAGGGGCAGCAGTCTTGCGTAGATCCGGGCCTTCAGAGATGGGTCTTCGCAGTACTGCGGCAGCGTTTTGCTTCCTGTCGTCAGGAGGATGTTGCCTTCCGTTCCCTTCAGGAAATCGACGCACTCTTCCGTATCCGCCACGAAGATACCGTCCGCTTCCGAAGCTGTGCTTTCGCGCAGCAGACGGACGTATTCCGTACCGGAAACCTCCGCTGCGGAACGTATGCTCTCCGTAATGTGTTCC
>JAEEGH010025092.1_pt1 | contig 11979 bp, 9 predicted proteins | sample 9134181 | NCBI WGS metagenome assembly JAEEGH01 (sample SAMN16246544, study PRJNA631951) | gut metagenome | biome: gut microbiome; feature: rumen; material: DP-attached | host: Bos | place: Iran: Karaj | collected 2018-10
ATTAAGAACCGGCGCATTGCGCCCGAAGTGCTGCAGCAGCCCGCCGCCTGCCAGCTGCTGCTCTACGCCTTCCAGTTCGCGGATCAGGACGGACAGCTTGTCCTGAACCTCGCTACGGTCTGCCAGCTGCTGAACGTCAGTTACAGCCAGGGGCAGAAGGCCGTTGCGTACCTCGTTGAACGCGGCATTTTCCACAAAATGAGCGGCAGAAAGAAGGAAAATGCAACGGGCTGTGAGGCAGAGACTTACGAGGCGAAGGCAGGCGAAAACACAGAAGTGAAGGGCGAAAACCAGCTAACTAATCTCGAAATCAATGCTCCCACTTTCGAGCCCGAAACGGCCGAAGAAGAGAAAGAAAACGAAAGAGAAAGCACTCTTCCCCCTGCACCCCTATCTCTTAAAGAGAAAGAAAAAGAAAGAGAAGAATTCCTAACTAACTGTCAAAATCGAAAGAACGAGGAACGTATTCATCTTGAACCTCTTATGCCTCCTGCGGCCTCCCATGAGGCCGAGGAGGGTGCGACCACCGAAGTGGGCGCGACTGAAACAGAAGTGGAGGCCGCGCGCGAAGTGGTAGAGGCCATCAGCAAGGCGGAAGAGCGCCAGCGAGCAGCTGCCGTCAGCAAGGCGGAAGCGGTCGAGGTGGAAGCTGCCGTTAAGGTGGCGGAAGCGGTCGAAGTGGTCGAAGTGGCAGAGGCCATTAATGCCGCAGAGACGGTGGTGGTGGATGAGGCGCTGGAGCTGCCCACGGATACAGCGGCACTCGACCGCGAACTCGATGCCCTGAGCCGCAACCAGGTCTTTCTCAACGCTTTCGCCAGTCAGGAGAAACTAACCACCCAGCAGGTCTACGAGGCCCTGCAGCGCTTCCGTCAGGAATGCATTCTCCAGAATAAGCTGCACCACAAGGGCAAGAAGGATCTTCAGGCCCACTTCATTTCCTGGTATCGTTTAACCCTTAAAATTAGAAATTATGGAAGTAAAAACAATCAGTATGTATCTCCCAATGAGCGTCGACGAGTTGACCAGCAGCAGCGCTTTGCAGGGTACGCAGCAGCACTCGCCAAGTACAGCTGAGCCGCGGGCACTGCAGGAGTTCCCCACAGGGCAGGCGCTGTTGGACTGCTATGGCCCCATGAATCTGATTGCATTGACGCAACCCCAATGCATAGACGACTGTTATATCGGCAAGGCGCCCACTTTGGTGGATGTCGCAAACTGCTATGGGATGAAGTATTCCATCAAGTTCCTTATGTTGCACATCATCCGCATTGTGGAACGCATCGGCGGCAACGAAAAGATGTCTTCAGACGATATTGAGGAGTTGGCTCAACAGTTGTACGCTAAGTGCGTCGACCTGAAGCTCACCGAGATGATGCTCTTTTTCCGTCGGCTGCTCGACAGGGATTATGGGAGAACCTACGGAGCGCCCCGCGTCTTTTATTTCATGGATGCCCTCCGCACATTCCGCAATCAGCGCTATTATGCTCTCTTGGAATTTGAATCCAAGGAACGGGAGCGTGAACGCGACAGGGCGGCGAAGCGCTGTTGCACCTATCAAGAGTATCTGAAGATGAAGGCTGCCAAAGAGGCTGCCGAGAAAGCTGCCGAGAAAGCTGCCACGAAAACAACGGCGGAAGCTGCCACGGAAACAACGGCGGAAGCAACAGCAGAAGCTGCCGGGGAAGCTGTCGCCGCTAAGGTCAAACTTGCCGCCGCGTCGTAGGATACCGTGGCCGGCAGCTATCATCTCTTCAACGCGGAGGCGCTGAGGCGCAGAGGCTCTGAATTTTTTGAGGTAACAAAGACATTGAAGTTGACGCTGTCGCGTGAGTACGCGGGGGCGCACGAACGGCGCAGGGCGCCAAGGTCCGTGCTCTTCAGAGCTCGCAGAGATTTCCTTCAAGCTGGACTCCATGCTCTATTACACCGCAGGCCTCTGCGCCCTCCAAATCACAGCCTGCGTAGCGCTGTGATTTCCGCGGCCTCACCGAAGGTCAGCTGAAAAGAACTCCCAAAACTCTATAACTCAGAGCCTCCGCGCCTCTGCGTTGAAAAAAGTTAACCATCCTACAATCTGATATGTCATTGAGTGGTCAGAAATGCGGGATTCTGTAATTGTCAGCGCTGCAACTACAGCCCATTGACCACGCGTTTAAGCGCCGTGGCCACATCCTTGCCTACGAACATGATTTGGTTATTAACTTGGCAAGTACGAATCTCGCCGAAAATATCTGTACTACCCTAGAAAAAGTTGAATTGTCTTAGCCTGAAATAGGTTGACCTCCATTCAGCCTTAAATGTTAAATTATTAAAGTCAATTAAGCAAAATGGGAAACAAGAAATTCAGTCGCGGTTTGAAGCGCAGTATTTGCATCGAGTACATGCAAAGTGGCAAGTCACGTAAGGAAATAGCGATGAAATACGGCCTTCCGAGTACAAATTTACTATCCGCTTGGATACAATCTTGCCTAAGTCCTTTGGAAATTCACGAAAAATGTGCATCTTTGCCGCGTGAAACCTTACAAATGGATAATGAGATGGCAAAGGAAGAGATTCGCAGCGTGGCAGAGCTGACCGCCTTGGTAGAGGCTCAGCGCAAGCAGATTGAGAAGCTGGAGAAGCAGTTGAAGTACAGCCAGGACAAGAACCTGGCGCTGAACACGCTCATCGACGTCATTGAGGAGCAGGGCATCAAGGTGCGAAAAAAAGCTGGGGTCAAGCAGTAGGGCGCCTGAACGGCAATGCGGGCTATCCCATAACGTATTGCTGTGAGCTGCTTGACCGGAGCAAACAGGCCTATTACAAGAAGCAGAAGCGCGATGAGGAGTACACCCTCCGCGTCATGCGCATCGTGGACGCAGTGAGGCAGATCCGGCAGATGGACCCCGGCATCGGCTACTACAAGCTGTGGCTGATGTCTAAGCGGATGTTCCTTTGCGACTGGGTGCCCGGACGCGACGCGTTCCTCCAGCTTCTGCGCGGCTACCAGCTGATGCAGAAGCGTCCCAAGCCCCGCCACACGACGAACTCGAAACACCGGTACCACAAGTACCGGAACCTCATCCGCGGCTTCGTGCCCACACGCCCCAACCAGCTCTGGGTGAGCGACATCACGTACATCGACCTGGTTGGCGACTGCTGCTACCTGCACCTGGTGACGGACGCCTATTCGCACAAGATCGTGGGCTGGTGCCTGTCCGAGACGCTGGAGGCGGAGCACACGCTCGAGGCCCTCCGCATGGCCGTCTCGCAGGCCACGGCAGATGAGCTGAAAGGGCTCGTCCACCACTCTGACAGAGGCGTGCAGTACTGCTGTAATGCCTATACGGACGAACTGAAGAAGTACGGCATCAGGATCAGCATGACGGAGGACTACAAGCCCACCGACAATGCCATTGCAGAGCGTGTGAACGGCATTCTCAAGACCGAGGTCATCTACCGCGAGAAACGCTTCAAGACGTATCACGACGCGCTGGAGCGCATATCCGGCTTCATCGGCTTCTACAACGACACACGCCCGCACTCCAGCATCGGCATGAAGACCCCTTCAGAGGCACATCGGGAGCAAGGCCCGCAGCGAATCATGTGGAAGCCTGCGGGAGGGCTCTCGGGGGCTGTCTGCCCCCTGCCGCCTGGCACCCCCTGAGTGTTTTTCATGGTATGGCTGCGCCCGGGGCAGTCAACCTTTTCAGTACAAAGTAAACAAAAACAGATGAAGAGTAAACAATATCCGTACGAAGTCTACGTTCTTAGGAAAAGAGTCAACCTCTCCAGTGAAAGTAGTCAACTGTACTCAGGCGAGGCAGTCAACCAAATCAGTACGGGTAGACAAGTGTTAAAAAACAAGGCCTAAAAAGAGTCAACCTTATTCAGGAAAAGACACGATGCGTACCACCGTACCAGCGTACCACCGTATCATTTGCAAAATTCATTATGAGAAACAAACAAGTGAAATCAGCTTTATATTATATATATTATAATAATATATTATTATAATATATATAATATAAAATTTTCATCTCACTTTATTTTGAAAAATACAAATGGTACGCTGGTACGGTGGTACGCTGATACGGTGCCAGTAGTTGTTGTCAAATTGATTAAGTAAATCAATCCAGTTAAACTAAAGGAAAATCAAAAAAACTTTTAGGTTGGATCAGCGCTGCATCTCCAAGGCTTCTGCTGTCGTGATGCTCTTATCGCCCAAATATGCCACGATAAATGCGTCAGGGAATTTCTCTCGCACCTCTGTCAAAGTCTTTCTGGCTTGCTGATAATCCGTGGTTCCACCATAGAGGCATTTGAACATGTTGTCTGCCTTCACGTATGTGACAGGGCCTAAACCTTGCAGCTGCGCGTCCGTTGCCTTCAGTTCCTTGGATGTGGCGAAAAGTTGAATGCTGAATACTGGGATGGATGGTGTAGGAGGTTCATCTATACTTTCCACCTTTTCCTCAGCAGGTGCTGTTTGTGGCTCAGCTGGTGGGGTCTGTACTGCCATATCCGGATTCACTTGATCCTCAACTGCTGGCTGTTCCTGAGCAGGAATTGGCTCGACAGATTCAACAGGAGGGGCATCTTGCAGGTTTTCTTTCACAGGCTCTTCCACGGGCTTCTCTTCCTGCTTCTCTGTTTGTTTGGGTTCATTTTTCTTTTTCTCAGTTTTGAGCCCACTGAAGGTGCCGTTGGTGTTGCGCAGGTTCTTCAGTGTCTTCTTGTGTGTCTTGGCCTGTGTGGTCGTGTAATAGTCTATCAGGGCATTGCAGATGCATTGGGCTATCTCCTTTCGTCCTTTCTTGGTGTTCATATACACTTCCTCTTCCAGATTGCTCATGAAACCAATCTCTGTCAACACAGCAGGCATCATGGTATGCGTGAGCACGTAGAGCCGCTCTGGTTTTACACCTCGACTGGTTTCGCGACCTGCATCTTTATAACTCTTCTGCATCAGCCAGGCAAGAAGCTCGCTTTTGTCAGCATTTTTGGTATGCGAACTCAGCAATACAGCATCTGTCATTCCTTGCAGACTGGCGTAGTAGGTTTCCGTTCCTTTGAGCAGAGGTTTGCCGATAGCGTAGTTCACATGGATGCTGACAAAAAGGTCGGCATTAGCCTGGTTGGCTATGTTGCAGCGTTGCTCCAGTGAGAGGAACTCGTCCTTTTCCCTGGTCAGTATGAGACGAATGCCAGGTTTGCTGCTCTTCAGCAACTTGGCCAACTCCTTAGTAATTTCCAGGTTGATGTCCTTCTCCAGACTTTTTATGCCCTCACATCCATTGTCCCTTCCTCCATGCCCTGCATCCAGAACCCATACAAGGGGACGCAATCCATGAGCTTGGATAAGCATGGGAAGGAGCACTAGAAACAGCAGAAATCTCTTTTTCATGCTGCAAATTTATTACATAATGAGCAGATTTGCAAAAAAATGCTTACCTTTGTGCGTAAAATTGATTCAATGGACTGAAGACGATGAGCGACGGCAATTTCAACAGGGCACTGCTTCCAAGCACTCCATATCGCAGCGGACTGAAGGCTGGCGAGCAGCGGGCGATGCAGAAAGCTGAGGAGACATTCAGGATACTCCTAAAAGAAAAGTTCCCCACCATGACTGATGAGGAACTTGAAACTTTGCAGGTTGAGTTTCGCAAGCGTCTTAAATAACCCTTACCTTTCCTGCCAATTCTTTACACTTATTTCTCAGCTGCGTTTGATCGGCATCCAGCGTATCCCAGCAGACTACCACGCCCATGCGGCGCTCAACGTGTGCCTCAGGCTTTCCAAAGATTCTCAGATAGGTGTTCTCTGCCTCACAAACCTTTTCCATATTCAGGTAGTCAGGACATTTCTTCTCAATCTCTGAAAGGATGACTGCAGATGCTCCCTGACGCTCCAACGTAATGTGTGGAATGGGCAATCCCAGAACGGCACGACAATGAAGTTCGAACTCAGTCAAATTCTGGGTTCCTGCCATTGTCACCATACCAGTATCATGTGGACGAGGACTCAACTCGCTGAAGATGACGCCTTCCTTCTCGCTGACAAAGAATTCAACTCCCCAGATGCCAGCACCAGTCAAGGCACCAGTCACCTTAGCTGCCATCTCTTGAGCCTGCTGCAGATGCTCAGGTTTCATGATGCGAGGCTGATAGCTTTCACGATAATCGCCACCAATCTGAACGTGACCAATGGGGCGACAGAACAGAGTTGGGCCATTCTTCTGAGTGACTGTCAGAAGCGTGATTTCGTAGTCGAATGGAATGAACTGCTCTACGATGACTTCTTTCAGGTCGCCACGCGCACCTCCACAGGCACATTCCCATGCGGTGGGCAATTCTTCAGCACAATTCACCTTGCTCTGACCATGTCCACTGCTGCTCATCAAGGGCTTTACGATACAGGGGAAACCAATCTTCGAGGCTGCGTCTGTCAGCTCTTCATAGGTGTTGGCATACAGGTAATTGGCAGTCTTCAGTCCAAGCTCTGTGTGAGCCAGCTCACGGATTGCCTTACGATTCATCGTGAAGTTCACGGCTCTCGCACTGGGCACGACTTGGATGCCAGCCTTTTCGCACTCGTAGAGCTTTTCTGTGCGGATGGCCTCGATCTCAGGCACGATGATGTCTGGTTTCACATCATTGACAGCTGCCATCAGCGCATCGCCGTCCAACATGTTGAAAACTCGACGTTCATCGGCTACTTGCATGGCTGGAGCGCCATCATATTTGTCGCAAGCCACCACGTACTGCCCTAATCTCTTACAGGCAATCACAAACTCTTTTCCAAGTTCTCCTGATCCCAGAAGCATTATTTTCTTTACCATCTCACTATTGTTTATAAATATTATAAAAATGTTTTGTCTGTTATTTCTCGTATCGTTCTCCCCATAGCCTTACCATGCGTTCGTGCAGTCGATCTTCCGATTGGTTGGGTTGGGCATGCCAGAAACGCTGACTTTGAAGCTCATCAGGCAGGAATTGCTGCTTCACGAAGTGTCCCTCGTAGTCATGAGCATACTTGTACCCACTGGCATATCCAAGCTGCTCCATCAGTTTTGTTGGAGCATTCCTCAGGTGAAGGGGAACAGGTTGATTCCCTGTTTGTCCCACTACTTGTATTGCCTCGTTGATAGCCATGTAGGCGGAATTGCTCTTGGGACTCGTTGCCAGATAGACAGTGGCTTCTGCCAAAGGGATTCTCCCCTCTGGCCACCCTATCTTCATGACAGCATCAAAGGCAGCATTCGCCAGCAACAAGGCATTGGGATTAGCCAGTCCGATGTCCTCGCTGGCACTAATGACAAGCCTGCGTGCTATGAAGGCAGGGTCTTCCCCACCCTCTATCATTCTTGCCAGCCAATAGATGGCTGCGTCAGGGTCGCTTCCACGAATGCTCTTGATGAAGGCAGAGATGATGTCATAGTGCATTTCGCCATCTTTGTCGTAGGCTTGCGGATTCTGTTGGAGTCGCTCTGCCACGATTCTATCGTTGATGACGATGGTCTCCTCGTTTGCTTCTGCCTCATAGATCAGTTCCATGATGTTCAGCAGTTTGCGTGCATCGCCTCCGCTATAGCGAAGCAGGGCCTGCGTCTCCTGTAAGTCATATTTCTTTTGGCTCAATATGGGATCCTTCTCCATCACACGATGGGCCAACGCCATCAGGTCGTCTTTCTCGAGCGGTTTCAACACGTAGACTTGGCAACGCGAAAGCAAAGGACGTATCACTTCGAAACTTGGGTTCTCTGTAGTTGCTCCTATCAGCGTAACGATACCTTGTTCCACAGCTCCCAGGAGACTGTCTTGCTGAGACTTGCTGAAACGATGGATCTCATCGATGAAAAGAATGGGACTGGCAGAATTGAAGAAACGACTGTTTCTTGCCTTCTCGATCACATCACGCACATCCTTCACTCCACTTGTCACAGCACTTAGTGTGTAGAAGGGAGTCTGCAATTGATTGGCGATGATGGTAGCCAATGTGGTCTTCCCTACTCCTGGAGGTCCCCAGAGGATGAAACTGCTGATGCGGCCAGATTCAATCATACGACGTATGACAGCACCAGGACCAACCAGATGCTGTTGGCCTATGTAATCATCCAAGGAAGTCGGACGCATCCTTTCTGCCAGAGGTGCACTCATTATTTTCTACAGAAGCGATAATCTTTTGCAAAAGTACAAAAAAAACTCTCTCATGGCACAACGATTAAGAAACTTTTTAATATCTTTGCATATATGAAACTGTCAATTCTGATTCCAACATACAACCAGGACTGCTCGCAACTGGTTAAGGATTTGGCTGCGCAATGCAAGCAGTCAAACATTGAATACGAGATACTTGTGATGGATGACGGCTCTACTGATCCAGTGACCATTAAGGCTAACCAGCAGCTGATGGACATGCCTAACATGCAACTCTTTGAGTTTCCCCACAACCAGGGTCGTTCCTTCATCCGCAACCGTTTGGTTTCTTACAGTACAGGAGACTACCTGCTTTTCCTTGATAGCGACGCTGTAGTCATGCGTCCTGATTTCATTGCCAACTATCTTCGTTGCCTGCCCACTAAGGACGTGATCTGTGGTGGCATCCTTCATCCTGACACTTTGCCCAGCCGTCGTCAGAGTCTTCGATACATGTACGAGAAGCATTGCGAGCCAAGGTTCACGGCTGAGAATCGAAATCGTCATCCCTATCAGAGCTTCCGCACCTTCAATGTCCTGCTTCCTCGCGAGGTAGCCGTTTCTCATCAATTCGACCAGCGTATCCGACATTATGGCTATGAGGATACCCTGTTGGGCAAGGATTTGGAAAAAGATGGAATACGGATTCGACACGTTGACAACCCACTGATGAATGGTGATATCGAGAGAAATCTCACGTTCCTCCGCAAGACAGAAGAAGGGCTACGCACTCTAAAGTTGCTCGAGGAAAAGCTTCGTAGCTCATCGACGCTCATTGACTATTACGACAAGCTAAAGCAACGTCATCTTACAGGCCTGATGACTTTTGCATTCTATCTGCTGTATGTTCCTGTCAAGCTGTCGCTGTTGTCACCTTGGCCAAGCTTCAAGGTGCTGCAGTTCTACAAGTTGGGATATTATTGCTCGCTATAGGATATAATGTTCTTATCATACACATATAAAATAGGTAAGCTCATGAATAAGAAAATTTTCACCTTTACGATTGCCGCAATCCTGTGCACGCCTCTAGTAGCACAATCTGTGCAGAAGAATGCTGATGTGGCAAGGGACACGCTCCATCTGGTAGGACATTCCCACATGGATATGAATTGGTTGTGGACACTCTCTGAGACTCAAAAGATGGCTCACGATAATCTCCGCCAGGCAGTTGCTTTCATGAAGGAGTACCCTGACTATTGCCTTCTGCAAAGCGAGGCGGCTGTCTACAAGTTTGTCGAGGAGCAGGATCCAATTCTTTTCAATGAGGTAAAGAAATATGTCAAGGAAGGCCGCTTTGAACCTGTAGGCGGCATGTGGGTTGAGAGTGACCAGATGATGCCTTCTGGCGAAGCCCTCACGCGTTCCTTCCTCCTGGGTCAACGCTATTTCCAGTCACGTTTTGGCCGTATGGCTCGAGTGGGTTGGCTGCCAGACGATTTCGGCCATCAGTCCCAGTTGCCACAGATGTTGCGTCAATGTGGCATGAACTATTTTGGACTGATGCGCACAGCTCCCCATACAGGCACTTTCTGGTGGGAAGGAGCCGATGGTTCTCGCGTGTTGGCTTTCAGTACAGGAAACTACAATGGCGATGTCCACGAGGGATTGCGCGATCGACTTAAAGGGTTCCCAGTGGATGGCCATCGCTCTTTCTGTCCTACAGGCGAGGGTGATCATGGTGGAGGTCCCACGAGGCAGAATATCGAGAAAGCCCATGAGTTGGACGCTCGAACTGATTTCCCCAGTGTAAAGTTTACCACAGCTGAGGCGTTCTTCAAGATGGCTGAGAAGGAAGCGACTGATAGACCTACCCATGTGGGAGAGATGGGGTTCGTCTTCGAGGGATGTTACAGCAATGTGGCTGAGATAAAGGAGTTTAACCGCAGATGCGAGAATGCGCTCTACGAGAATGAATACTTACAGTCACTCAACTGGTTGCAAGGCAGGAAGTATCCTGCTGAAAAACTGCAGACGCTATGGGAAGGAGTGACTTTCAACCAGTTCCACGATATCCTGCCAGGTTCTGCCATCTATGAGTCCAACCGCGAGAGTGTAGGTCGATACAACGATCTGCTTCATACAGCCAGCAATGATCGCGATAATGCCTTCCGCACCTACGTGGACAACATTCCTTTTCTTAAAGGGATAGGTCAACCCATTGTCGCATTCAATTTCCTGCCCTATCAGCGGAAAGCATTGGTCGAGGCAGAGGTCTTCTCCTATGACTTGCCTCTGACCACAGACTTCAACCGCTGGAGCAATTACTACGAATCAGGCAACGTGACACATCGCGACAACCTGCCCAACACGGTCTACGTTCGCGACACTGAGGGTAAAACCTATGCCGCTCAGATTGTATGGGGCAAACGCTTTCCGCCAGGATGGCGCTGGAGAATAGAATTCGTGTGCGACGACATCCCAGCAGGCGGCTACAAGACATTCTACGTAGACCCCTCTCAAAAAGGAATCCTCGACGAGGACATTCCCTTTGTTGACAACACGTTCGACACAGATTTCTATCGCATAAAGATTGACCCCCAAACGGGCAACATTATCTCGCTGATAGACAAATCAAATGGGAAGGAATTCGTGACGCCTGGCAAGCAGCTCAACACCCTGCGCATGTACACAGAGACAAAGAATGGACAGATGAAGTCCTGGACCATCAATCAGACCACCAGTCGAGGCGACCTCACCACAACAACGGGTCGTGCGAGTGTCAAGAATGGCCCAATTCGAGCCCGCATCGAGACCAACTTCACTTGGGGAAACTCTCAGTTCAAGGTCTATACCTACATCTATCGCTCCCTGCCACGCATCGACTACGAAGTGGAAACACGCTGGCTCGAATATGGAACAGGTGAGAAGGATTCGCCCATGCTGAGAGCCGTATTCCCCATCGATGTTCCCAACTCCACCTTCTGGAATGATGTGGCATACAACGTCGTGGAGCGTCCTCACGATGGAATGCTGGCTGGCCAGCCTACTCCTGATTGGCTGCAGAACAGGGAAGACCCCAGTACTGCGGAACGTGCTGACGGTCAAGAGGTTCCAGCACAAAAGTGGGTTGATGTCAACAACGGAAAGGTTGGCTTCGCACTCATGAACCGCTCCAAATACGGCCATTGCTATGACCAGGGCGAGCTGCGACTGACCTTGCTTCGTTCTGCTGGCAACCCAGACGAATTCCCTAATCTTGGAAAGTTCAACATCCAATACTCCATCATGCCTCATAGTGGCGACTGGACGAATGGCGTCATGCTGGCAGGCCTTGATTACAACCTGCCCATCTATGCCGCAGAACCTCTCTCCACCTCGCTCGAGAAGAAAGGTGCCAATCTGCCTGCTGAACAGCAGCTTATCTCTATTGACAAGCCCAACATCCTGCTTTCCACCATCAAGAAGGCAGAGGACAGCAATGAACTCATTGTCCGCTTGTGCGAGATGACAGGACATGATACCCCTGTACGCCTGACACTTCCAAGAAATGTTGCTGGTGCAAGGCGTGTCAGCCTGCTCGAGTATCCCATGAATGGAGTGGAAAAGCCAGCCTTCAAGGGACAAAGTGTTGATGTAAGCCTGAAGCCTCATGAGATTGTCACTTTGGCCCTGAAGTTGAAATGAGACAATTCAAAAGAAAGAACCCTGCATAAGTTATGATACCAAAAATTGAGAACATCGCTAAGTCTTCCTTCATGAGAGGAAGGACAATTCCCTTCCTGTTTCTCCTTGCCCTTCTGCTCCCCTCCTGTTCGCACAAAACTGTTGTGGGAATTGCGGAAACGTGTTCTGGCAGAAG
>JAEEGH010025095.1_pt1 | contig 11978 bp, 9 predicted proteins | sample 9134181 | NCBI WGS metagenome assembly JAEEGH01 (sample SAMN16246544, study PRJNA631951) | gut metagenome | biome: gut microbiome; feature: rumen; material: DP-attached | host: Bos | place: Iran: Karaj | collected 2018-10
GCCAGGTGGCTGATGTCTACCGTGGACGGCGACCCCGCCAACGGCCTCTCCCCAATCACCACGCGGCCCTCCATGTCCACAATCTCCACCCGCTCGCCGTCCGCCGCGCCCTCCACCGTCACCGTCCCCTTCGCTGGGTTGGGCGACAAGGTGAACTGCGGACCGAAACCCTCAATGTCCTCGATGCCCTCGATGCGGTGCATATAGTTGAACGTCCGCGGCTCGCTCCAGTCGCTCCACACCAAGGGGTTGGCAATCGGGGCCCCCGTGTAGTCGCAGGCCTTGCGCACACGCACCTCGTAGCGCCCGTTCTCCATCTCGGCCGGGGCAATGCTGTCGACGAGGGTGAAGGTGTTGTCGGTCAATGTGTCGGTCTCGAACATCAGCCGCCCGTCGTCGGCCGAATGGAACGCCAGTTGGTAGAGCATCGTGTCGCCCCCCGGGTTCCAGTGGAATTCCACCCTCCCCGAATAGTTCGTCCCAACATACACCTTCCTCGGCGCCGGGCACGGCAGCTTTAGAATGGGGAAAATAATACCGCCATGCCCGTTACCCACGTTCGTCGATGTTTCTGGAAAAGTTACAAAGACCAACGCTTCGGTTGCGGTTCGAAAACCGACAGAATAAGCGTAGCAATAATATTCATTGTTAAAGTGAGGATGTTGATATCTGGCATAAAACACAGTATCGTTGATTGTTGCCTTTTCGTTGAAAAGATATATATAGCAGGGAACAACAGAGGAAGGATAATAGTCGTTATGATCAGTTTGATAATCAAAGAACATTTTTTTTCTATAATTGAATTCATCTGTAAGGATGGAGTCGAAATAAGTGTAACCAATGTTGTCGTTATAGGTGAATATAACACTCTTATTCGATTGAGCTACTGTGCAAGAATCTGCAGTAAATGCAATTCCTAAAATATTAGTTCCCATGGGAATCCGGTATGCATATGTCAATGTGCATATTTTGTTGACGACTTTCTGAAAAGATTCCAATTGACGCACCGAGTCCCAGGAATACTCTTCAAACGGAGGAAAAATATGACGAAGTATTTGGTAACTGAAACACGAATCAAGAAATGGAATAGTGTCCTGCGCCTTGAGTGGGCCCGCCATGGACATTCCAACGATTATTAGCAAAACTATTCTTTTCATAATTTTATTTGTTAATGGCGTTTGTATTTTTAATAACAGATTGATAGAAAGACAATTGTATGAATTATCAAGTGTTATTCTATTCAGCAAAGTAAAAAAAAATTTTTGAATTTTGCAAATTAAATTTTCGTCGCCGAGCCAAAATTGGAAATCAGCAGGTTACAAGCATAAAAATGCACTTAAGACATTGGTTGTGAGTGCTATAAATGAGAAATAAGCATATAACTGCCTGATAATTAGTACCAACTCCGTATCAACTCCTACCCAAGTCCGTACCATCTCCCTACCAACTCCTACCGCGGTAGGAGTTGGTAGGGAGTTGGTAGGTGGATGGTAAGGTTTTCGGATGGTTTTACCCTCTCTTTGGAATGACTGGGTGGCAGGCGGGGTTGCAGGTTGAAGAAAGTTTTTTTTAGTGTATGTATACTATATTTTGTTTTTTGTCGTTAAGGAGAGGTATGAATATTAGGAAATATATATATATTGCAGTTGTTGTGATGGCTTTCGGTGTGGTGCCGGCGGAGGGGCAGACGGAGGCGGAGATGATGACGAGGCGCTATACAGAGGCTTACGACAGCTTGATCAACAGTTTTTATTTGAGGCAGTTCTCGCACAGCCGGTTGCTGAGCAGCCGGGAGTTGGACATGGAGGAGTTTGACGCGCTGCCGGACTCGGTGATAGCGGGGCGGCTTGGGGCGTTGCACACGGTGATTCCGATGACGTTCAACAGCGAGGTGCGCTCGTATATAAGGTTCTATTTGAAGTATATGTCGCGCCGGTTGGACGTGATGTTGAGTCTGGGGCAGTATTACCACCCGATGTTCGAGGATGCGCTGAGCCGCTACGGGGTGCCGGAGGAGTTGAAGTACCTCACGATTGTGGAGAGCGCGATGAATCCGATGGCTACGTCGAGGGTGGGTGCCGCTGGACTGTGGCAGTTCATGTACAGCACGGGAAAGATTTACGATCTGGAGGTGAACTCAGTGGTTGACGAGCGGAGGGATGTGTACAAGTCGACCTATGCGGCCGCCCATTTCCTGAGCGACCTGCACCGTGTGTTCGATGACTGGACGCTGGCCATTGCGGCCTACAACTGCGGTCCGGGCAATATCAACAAAGCTATCGCCCGCTCGGGTGGCAAGCGCGATTTCTGGGAGATATACTATTTCCTGCCGCGTGAGACCCGCGGCTATATTCCGGCGTTTATCGCGGTGACGTATGTGATGAACTATTATCGTGAGCACGGGTTGCGCCCAGTGGAGGTGAAGGTGCCAGTGCGAACCGACACGGTGATGGTGGCGAGCGATGTGTTGCTGAACTATGTGGAGGAGTATACCGGCATCGGGGAGGAGGAACTGAGGACGTTGAATCCGCAGTATCGCGCAGACTATATACCGGGATCGACGGGACGCTATTCCATCTGCCTGCCGACGACGCGGATGGAGCTATTCATAGCCCATCAGGATTCTATCTATGCGCGCACGCAGGACAGCCTGTCGCGGCGTCCGATGACGGTGGAGCCGGTCAAGGGGAAGGGTGAAAGAGGAAGAGTGAAAGGGGAGAAGAAGGGCGGCAGCGGCAATGCACGCTACCACACGGTGAAAAAGGGCGAGACTTTGTCGTCGGTGGCCCGCAAGTATGGTCTCACGGTACAAAGGCTGAAGAAACTGAACGGCCTGAAGCGGGACCAGATCAATGTGGGTCAGCGTTTAAGAATCAAGAATTAAGAATAGGGGATGGATTTCAAGAAAATATTGAAGATAAAGGGTTTGAAGTACTGGGTAGCGACGGCAGTGTTCGCGGTGGTGATTCTGTTTATCGACCCGAACAATCTGCTGGTGACTATGAAGTTGGGGCGGCAGGTGAGGCAGCTGCACGAGGAGGAGCGAGAGCTGGCGGAAGCGATTGTGCAAGATAGCGTGAACAATGCCGAACTGAAGGGCAATCTGGATGCGATAGAGCACTATGGCCGTGAGAATTATTACATGAAGCGTGCCGATGAGGATATTTTTGTGATCAAGTAAGGGGGAGGGGAGAGTTAAGAGTTAAGAATTCAGATGAAGAGAATGCTAAAGGGTCGATATATATTGTTTTTGTGTACCGTGAGTATGCTGCTGACGGGGTGCGATGCGTTGAAGAGTTTCATGTCGCGCGACCTCGAAGAGGAGGATTTCATCATCGGCCAGTTGTATGTTGACGAGATGGTGAACGAGACTCCCTACATAGCGCAGCGCGTGGAGAGGGGAACGGTGGCCACGGGCACCAACCCCTTAGGCTTGACCTATAGTGCCGACGACAATATGGCTCTCTACGAGGCGGTCAATTCGTGGCTCGGTGTTCCTTACAAGTATGGCGGTACCGACCGCAAGGGCATCGATTGCTCGGCCTTTGTAGGGACGATATACAAGGAGGTATACGGTGTGACGCTGAACCGCACGGCCAACGATATGCTGAGGGATGTGAAACTGATAGCCAAATCGCAGTTGAAAGAGGGTGATTTGGTGTTTTTTACCAACTCGAAGGGGAAGGTGTCGCATGTGGGCATCTACCTGAAGGAAGATCTTTTCGCCCATGCATCGACGAGCAACGGGGTGAGCGTTAGCCGCTTAGACAACAAGTACTGGGAGAAGCACTTTTATAAGGGCGGCCGGGTAAAGAGATAGGTTTTATTTGGTATTTGTGTATCCTAATTGGAGAAGGAGGGAGACCACCTTCTCTTTGTTATCACCTTGGATGATGATTTCTCCATCCTTGGCCGAGCCGCCGGTGCCGCATTTGGTTTTCAACTGTTTGGCAAGGGCCTGGAAGTCGTCGTCGGAGCCCACGAATCCACGGACCAACGTGACCGTTTTGCCGCCGCGGTGGTGATGCTCGATGCTGACACGGAGTTTCTGGCGCCCGGGAGCGAGGGTCGATATTTCGGGCTCGGAGTCGTTGTAGTTGAAGTCGGGGTTGGTGGAGTAGACGATATTCATTTTCGGCCGAAGATTTTGATGGACTTTGGATGGTTGACGAAATGGAGCACATCGCCGAGGTTCTCGCCTTCGCCGTCGATGTTGACCCACTTGTGGACGTTACCTTCGATAAGGATTTCCTTGGCGCGGAACATTTCGGCATGCTGCGAGTGGTCGAGGAGGTTCATGAAGGCCATGGGTGCGGTGATGAGGATATGGTCGAGCGGGATTTTGTCGATGATGGAGATGTCGATAAGACCGTCGCTGAGGTTGGCTTTTGGGGCTACGGAGAGGTTGTAGCCGAACTGGCGGCCGTTGGCGATGGCGATGAACCATGCGCTGCGTTCGAGGGTGCGACCGTCGACGGTGAGTCGGTAGGCGTTGTTTTTGTAGGAGGCGTATTCGCGGAGTATGAGGTTGGTATAGGCCGCGAAACCGCGGGTCTTGGCGGCTTTCATCAGTCGGGCGATATAGGCGTCGAAGCCTACACCTGCTGCGTTGACGGAGATGTAGCGGTCGTTGATGACGATGGAATCGATGGCGTGCTCGTTTTGTTGGTTGAGGAGCTTGACGGCGGAAGCGGGGGTGAGGGGTATCTTGAGCGAGCGAGCCAAGCCATTGCCGCTGCCGCAGGGGACGATGCCCATGGTGACGCCGGAGTCCTTGAGACCCTGGGCCACATCGTTGACGCTGCCGTCGCCCCCGACGGCAACAACACAGTCGATACCCTGATCGGCAGCTTGGCGTGCTATCTCGGTGCCGTGGTGGATGTGCTCGGTATAGCGGATGCTATAGTCGAAGAGGTCCTGATTGAGGTTGTCCTTGACGACGGTCTCTATTTTCTTTTGTTTGCCTACACCCGACACGGGGTTGACGACGAAGAGTGCTTTCTTTTTCATTTGGCAATGAGTTTATTGTTCATGACGCGTAGGAAATATTGTTGCACGACGGCTTTGAGGAAGCGGATGTTTTCAGCGCTGCCAATTTCCTGACTGCCGCAGAGGATGGTTATATCATGCTGCTTGGGGTTGCGTGGATTGTTGCTGACCATGCAGAAATAGTCGTTACCGAAATAGACCTGCCAGCCACGGTCGATGTCGTTCTGGCCGAAGGCGACGACAGGGTCGTCGAAGCCGAGGAAGCGGACGAGTGATGGGAAGAGGTCGGTCTGTTGAACGATGATGTCGTCGACATTACCGATATTGTTTTGTGGGTCGTAGACAATCATGGGGATGCGGTAGGAGCCGTCATAGTCGAGATATTCGGGACTGAGTCCGGGACCGCTGTGGTCGGCTGTGATGATGAAGAGTGTATTGTCGAACCAGGGCTGCTTCCTGGCCTCGTCGAAGAATTTCCGCAGCGAGTTGTCCATATACTCGACACATTTCAGGATGGGATGTTTGCCTTCAAGAAAGCGGTCTTTGTATTTCTCTGGAAGAGGGAAGGGGTCGTGGGAGGTGACGGTGAAGACGGTAGTGAGGAAAGGCTCTTTGAACGTGCTGGTGTGACGGACGACATATTGCAGGAATGGTTCGTCGAAGACCCCCCACACATGGTCGAAGTCTTCCTCGCGTGATTTGCTGTCAGCCTTGAATTCGTTGAGGCCGAGGTATTCATGGAATCCGATGCGGTTGCACACTTTGTCGAAGTCCATCACGCCGTTGTGGCTACCGTGGAAGAAGGCAGTGTGGTAGCCGTGGCGGTTGAGGACGGTGGGAATGCCGGCGATTGAGTCGTTGCGATAGGTGCAGTTGACGAACGGGACGTTCATCAGAGTGGGAATGCCGGTGAGGAGGGCTGTGATGCCTTCGATGGAACGTTTTCCGTTGGCACGACCTTGGAAGACGGTGCTGTGCCTTGCCAGCGAGTCGAGGAACGGTGTGCGGGTATCGGCGTTGGGTTGGTGGTTGTAGCATCCGAGGTATTCCTGTCCGAGGCTTTCGACGATGATGAGGACGATGTTCTTCGGTTGTGGCTGGAGGGTGTCGACAACGGATGAGTCGGTGATGGCAGTTCCTATTGCGCTGATTTCAGGGTTGAACAGGCTGTCGGCCTCTTCCTGCGGCATGTATTCATGGGTTTCGAGTTGGGGTTGGAAGAGAGTACGGAAGATGTTGTATCCGCTGTTGCTCACCACGGGGATATTCTTCGGTTGGCAGTAGTTGGCGGCATCTGTGAGCTGGATGAAGTGGCCAAAACCACCGCGCAAGATGAACCATGCTACAAGAAGACCTGCACCGAGGCCTATCCATTCGTTGGACATTACGGTGTACTGGTTTCGTGGTGCCAGGCGGATGCGGTGGTTGAGGAGGAGGAAAGCAACGACGATGATGATGCCGAAAACCCAGGCATACCAGTAGTTGACCATGAAGTGGGGAATGAGTTTGTCCATTGGACCGCTGTTGCCGAGGTAGGTGAATATCTCATTTGACAACATGCGATAAGTGTATTGGAAGTAGGCCGAGTCGGCACCTTTTGCCACAAGCACCACAAGCCATGGAAGGATATAGAGCGTCTCACAGACAATGCGATACCAGCGTTTCCATCGTGCTTCTGTTGGCAGGAGCATCAGAACGATGAATGGCAGCAAGATGGTACATACCGTGGCTGCACCAAAGACAATGTTGCCCCACAGGATACCCATCCACTCGCCAAAGCTGTCGGGACGGAAGATGTGGCTGTTGGCCACAATGAAGAGCACCTGCATGGCGAGCAGCGAACAGAAAGCCAGCAGTAATTTTTGGAGGAGGTAGATATAGGTGTTGCTTCCTTTATGTTCCATTACAATTCTCAATTTTTATTATTTTACGGGCGCCATCCTGAGGTTTCGAGAATCTTGCGACTGTCGGTCTCGGCAAGGAGTTGACTCATTGTGGCGTTGCTTTTCTTCATATATTGCTTGACAATTTGCCATCCAATATAGGCATTGGTCCGTGGAGCCGAACCGTCGCCGAAAGCATTGGTTTTGGGGGCGTCGTCGAGTAGGTTGTGCAGTTTTGTCATGTCGGTGCTGAAAAGAACATCATTCTGTATCAGCCATCCCCACACATTTTCTACATTCTCCTCCATCCAGTCAAGTTGTTCTTTGCTGTAGCGCAGTTTGATGGTGTCGGGGGTGGAGGGAAGCACTTGGTCAAGGAAATATAGCGTCTTGCCTTCTGCAATGGCGTGGTCAAGGAAGGTGAGGTCGCCGTCGGGTAGTAGAATATGGTGGCGAACGGCGGTGGCCATCACATCGGAAGTGATGTATTCGCGGCGGCAGAGGCGTGTGATGTAAGTCGGTACACCAAACTGCTGCATCTCCTTGCTGTGTCCAAGGGTGTAGCAGTCGATGGAAATGGCTAAATCGGTCATGTTGCAGAAGACCCGGTTGGCATAGTTCCCTATGTCGGCAGTGATGAGGGTGTAGAAATTGCGGTAGTCGATTTCTGGACAGACTTCGCGTGTTTTGGCCATAGCGTCTCCAAGAGCTTGCTCGAGCCACGAGAGGTCGTGGTAGAGGCTGTCGGTGATATGGTAGATGAGATTCACAATTTCATCTCTCTCGAAATCGGCCAAAGCCATCATGAAATTTGGATCGTCAGGATGGTAGTTGAGGAGTGGTGTTTGAAAGTCGGCATCGGTGCCGTGCGAATGGTCGTCGGGATCGGCAAAGAGGAACTGCTCAAAACGCATTATCTTCACCGGTTCGGCTTTGTGTCCACAACCGGCGAAAGCCAGCAATGCCGGCATCAAGTATAGGAAGAATCGTTTCATTTAATTGGTCAGTTTGAAGTATTTCTCCAATACGCGCAGCCCGATATAGCGTTCGCGCCTCAGGTCGCGGAATTGGTCGACATAGCGGTTGGCGTTCTTCGCTATTTCTTTAGCCTCTTCAGGATGACTACTGTAGTAGTCAAGCTGCTGCTCGAGGTCACTGAAGTCGTCTTTCACCAAAATATAGTGTACCCCAGGCTCAAGGCGTTCTTCCATGAACCAAGACTCGCATGTCGGTTTGGGCATGACGGCCAGCGAGTTGCTCGACATTACCCACCGCAGGTTTGACGCCACATCGTTGCCCTCGAGGGCCATGATGTAGCGGTAGTCAAGATGCTCGTAGAGAGACAGGCGTGGTGCCGCATTGCCAGAGTTGGGTATCTTCTCTTCGGCAAAAGGGCTCCCTCCCGAAAGGGTGTTGGCTACGTCGACCCGCGGGTTGCCCGCAAAAGTGTTGCAGAACAGCAGTCGGTTGGGTCGTTGGCCTATGTAGCCGCGGAAAATGGCTCGGTCGGTCTTCGACTCGAACGGACGCCGGTCGCGCAGGAAAACATAGTGGCGGCATTTGTCCAGTTTGAGCAGCACCCCATTACTGTTGTCCTCGCTCCCTTGGGCATGGGTGTCGTTGCTCAGGCTTCGGCTCTTCACGATAGAAGGGTAGGGGGGGATGTCGCGCACATCGCCAAAAACATAGTTCCACCGCAAATCCGGGTCGAACCATTGCAGCAACTCGCGGCTGTCGTAGTAGTATGTGCTGCCGTGGTTGCGCTTCTGCAACCCTCCAATCTTTTGTGCCCCGGGGCCGAGACTCCTGTGTTCGTTGAAGCGGCAGTAGTAATCCACCCGGTCCTCGATGTAGGCCTCGTCATACAGGCGGCGGCATATCTCCATCTCCCTCTTCAACCTGCTGCGGAACAACACGTCTGGCAATATGTCTCTAAAGCCGGCCTTGACATAGTAGCCGGCTTTAGAGTTTTTGCCACTGTGCAGTATGTAGCCTATGGTTGCGTTGGCCATCGGGAGTTATTCTTCGCTTTTAGACGCTTCTTTCTCAGCCTTCTCGGCCTCGTTAAGGATGCGCAGCTTGGCCTGCATCAACGCTATCTGCTGGCGGGCACCCTGCATCTTCTTCTCAAATTCCTGCTTCAACAGGTCGGCCTGCTTAGAGTTCGCCAAGAATCCAAGATTGTTTTCCCAGAGGTTCAGGTCGTTCTTCAGCTTCTCTATTCGCTCCATCAGCTCCTGCTTCTCGTTGTTGACAAACTTGCGCGCATCGCCTGCGTTTCGTATGCGCTCCCGGTAGGCTGTCTCTTCCGCCTCGCGAGCACTTATTTTCAATTGCTCGAAAATCCTGTCAATTTCCCCGCGGAACTCCTTGTGCAGGCGGTCTTTCTCGGCCATGGGCACATAGCCTACCTCGGCCCAGCGGCGCTGGAATTCCTTGATGGCGGCCAGGTTCTCCTCGCGGTCCTCGCCGAACTGGTGAGCCTTCAACTCGCTGAGTATTGCCTCTTTCTGAGCCAGATTCTCGCTCTCTGAGGTGCGACGCTCTGCGAAGAACTCACTCTTCTTGGCGAAGAATTCATCGCATGCCTTGCGGAAGCGCTGCCAGATTTTCTCGCTCACCTTGCGGCTGGTGGTGCCGATGGATTTCCATTCTTGCTGAAGCTCGAGCAGTTCTTCGGTGGCCTTCTTCCAGTCCTCGCGCTTGGCGATGGCTTCGGCCTTGAGGCAGAGGTCCACCTTCTTCTGGTAGTTGGCCTCCTGCTCGTCGCGTATGGCGCCGAAGTATTCTTTCTTCTCGCTGTAATGCTTGTCAATCATGCCCTTGAACTTGGTCCATATCTCCTCGTTCACTTCGCGTGGCACGGGGCCGATGGTCTTCCACACCTTCAGCAGCTCGTCGAGGGCGGCGGTGGTGTCGTTCCAATCCTTGGTGCTCTCGGGACGCTTCTCGGTGAGTTCGGTGGCCTTGTCGACAAGGGCCTGCTTGGCCAGAAGGTTATTGTCGAGCTCTTCCTTGCGCTGGTCGTAGTATTCCTTGCGTCGCTCGTCAATCTGGTTGGCGGCGTTGCAAAAGCGTTGCCAGATCTCCTCGTTCTGTTCGACAGGCACGGGCCCCACCTCTTTCCAGCGGGCGCGCAGTTCCTGCAGACCCTTGAAGGCTTTCGTTACAGACGGTTCCATGATGAGCTCCTCGGCACTCTCGCAGAGTTTTATCTTTTCCTCGAGGTTGCGCTTCTGGTCAAGGGCACGCAGTTCGCGGTTGATTTTCAGCTTGGCAAAGAACTGCTCAATCTGGAAGTGGTAGTTCTGCCACAAGTCGTTCATCTGCTCGCGGGGCACTTCGCCGATGGCTTTCCAGCGCTCTTGGATGCTGTTGAACTTGTCCATCGCGGTGCGCACCTGCTCCTCCTCGGAGTCAATCAGCTGGCGCATCTCCTCTATGAGTGCCTGCTTGGCCTCGAGGTTGCGTTTCTTCTGCTCCTCGAGCTCTTCTATATGTTTCTGACGCATGGCTCGGTACTGGTCTTGCAGGCGGTGCATCTCCTCGGCCACGGCGTCGTTCTCGTTCTGATAGTCGTCTTTGTTTCCACCCTCGGCAATGAACTTCTCGAAGGCTGCATTCTGCACCTCGCGGTTCAACTCGTTGAAGCGGTTGCGGATGGCAGCGACACGGTTCTTGATTTTCTGTACATCCATGCCCAACAGTTCTTTCATGGCAGCCACCAGCTCCTCTCGGGTGCTGTTGCTGTAGTCGGGCTCGGGCTCGGCCTCCTCAACGGGAGCCTCTTGGGTTTCAGGTGCCTCCGTGGTTTCCGGAGCTTCTGGCATCACCGGCGTCTCCAGTGTTGCGGGTTCGTTGTTAGGGATTTCAGTCACCTCTTCGGCGACGGGTTCAGTGTTCGGCAGAGCCTCATTGACGGCATTCTGCAGTTCGTTGGTTTCTTCCATCTTGATGGTTTTTGTTGATAGAACTACTTCTGTAATAATGTTTTACAGGTTAATAATCACGCTCTCTTCTCATGGAGAGAGAATGCAAAGATACGTTTTTTTTTTGACTTTGCAGGATTTTTTCTCCCTTTAACTTTTTATATGAATCATACCATCACCGTTTCTACCCCCTACGAACACCCTATCATCTCCCACCGTGGTAGGAGTTGGTAGGGAGATGGTACGGACTTGGGTAGGAGTTGATACGGAGTTGGTGCTAATTATCAGGCAGTTATATATTTGTTTCTTACATATAAGGCTCACAACCAATGTCTTAAGTGCATTTTTATGCTTGTAACCTGCTGATTTCCAATTTTGGCTCGGCGACGAAAAATTAATTGGCAAAATTCAAAAATTTTTTTTTACTTTGCTGAATAGAATAACACTTGATGATTAATGCAATTGTCTTTCTATCAATCTGTTATTAAAGATATGAACGCCATTAACAAATAAAATTATGAAAAGAATAGTTTTGCTAATAATCGTTGGAATGTCCATGGCGGGCCCGCTCAAGGCACAGGACACAATTCCGTTCTTGGATCCAAGTCTCGGTCACCAATTATTTCAACAGGTGCTTCCTCCACATACATTATTTCCAACAGACACTGTGTTATATTATCAATTGAGAGTGTGGGTTCCTGCTGGTAAATATATAACTCTACACAATAGATATAAAGTATCTTATGGCGCTACTGTCTGCGGAATTGCGATAACGGCGGATTCGTGTTTTTTGGCACAGGAGGTGAAATGCTCACTATTATCATACAACGACAATGATGGATTTGTTTACTACGATTCCATTAATACAGAAAGTAGCATTTACAGAAAAAAAATGTACTATGACTATAACTCTGTAAATGATTATTATGTTTCTTCAGGGATTGTGCCTTGCTACATATTCCCTTTTGACAAGGTTACACTTTGCGACACAACACTTTATGCAAAAATAGAAGTAGAAAACAATTATTACGGAAACTATTATAACGGTTGTGATATTTATTGTGTTAAATTAGAGGATACTTCCCATATAGGTGATGGAAATCTCGGGTTTGCCACCCTTCCCGGGTCTGGGTCTGGGGATGGGGGATGTATATTCCCTGTTTTTCAGCTGCCGTGC
>JAEEGH010025096.1_pt1 | contig 11978 bp, 7 predicted proteins | sample 9134181 | NCBI WGS metagenome assembly JAEEGH01 (sample SAMN16246544, study PRJNA631951) | gut metagenome | biome: gut microbiome; feature: rumen; material: DP-attached | host: Bos | place: Iran: Karaj | collected 2018-10
TCAACAAGCCACAAGGTTATGTATCAGCAGTAATAGATAATGTTTATCCTCCAGTTACAGATTTAATTCCGGAGTATGCTTTTGCGAAGCTAAATCCAGTTGGAAGATTAGATGTAGACACAACTGGTGCATTGTTATTAACAAATGATGGTGATTTAGCTCACAAATTAATTAGCCCTAAATATCACGTTGATAAAGTATACGAAGTTGAAGTAGATAAGAAACTTGATCCAAAATTGAGTGAGGTATTTAAGCAAGGTATTGAGCTTGATGGAGAAATTACTCTTCCAGCAGATTTGGTCATTATAAATGACAAGCATGCTGAACTTACACTTTACCAAGGCAAATTTCATCAAGTTAAAAGAATGTTCAAGAAATTTGGTTATATCGTTTTAAGTTTAAACAGAAAAGCATTTGCGTTTTTGACTGTTGAAGATCTTGAAATTGGTGAGTATAGAGAACTTACTATTGAAGAAGAAAATAAACTTAAATCTTTATTGTAATAAAGGAGAATAATTATGGCAGCCGCAATTACAATCTTAGTTGTTGAATTTATGCTTCTTTGTGCAATGCCTTTTGCATATTTTCAAATTGGAATTGCATGGGGACTTGTAGCAGGAAATATTATTTGTGCTATCATTGGCGCAATCATTTTGCCTGGTGCGATTCAAGGAATTAAAACAAGAACCCCTTCTAGAGGGAAAGCAATTGCAACAACAGCGATGGCCGGAACTGCAATTGGAATTGGTTTAATCATGGCGCTTACTATGGCATTTATTGCCGTATTTCTAACATATTATGGAGTTCTTCCTACAATGTGAATAAGTCCCTCAAAAAGAGGGATTTTTTATTGAAACACTAATAAATGCAAATAGTATGTTAATTTATTAAAATCTTGATATTTTAGTAAATTGTTTTAGTATTTAACGTGGTAGGTATAGATTATGCAATTATTAATTTTAGCAGCTGGTATGGGTTCTAGATTTGGTGGTCTTAAACAAATGGAACCAATGGATGAAGCCGGCAATTTTTTATTAGATTACTCAGTTTATGATGCAAAAAGAGCAGGTTTTAGCTCAGTAGTATTTGTCATCAAACACTCATTTGAAAAGGAATTTAAGGAAACAATCGGAAAACGTGTCGAGAAGATAATTGAAACTCATTATGCTTTCCAAGAATTAGATGATTTACCAGAAGGATTTAAAGTTCCGGAAGGTAGAGAAAAACCATGGGGTACTGCGCATGCTATTTATGCAGCAAGAAATTTAATCCATGAAGATTTTATTATGATTAATGGTGATGATTTCTATGGAAGAGATGCTTATGAAGTCGCATATAAATATCTTGCTTCCTTACCAAAAAATGCAAAAGGAATGTATGCAAATGTCGCATTTAAAGTTTCAAACACAATGACTGAAAATGGATCAGTTAAACGCGGTGTATGTTTCGAAGATGAACATCATAACTTAACTAAACTTGTTGAGTCTTCTATTGAAAGAAACAAAGAAGGCAAGATTATTGCAACTCCGCTTGAAAATGGGCAACCATTTGAAGTAAGTGAAGATCAACCAGTTTCCATGAATTTGTTCTGCTTCAATAAAGACTTAATGGATCAATTAGGTTCACGTTTCCCAAAATGGTTAAAAGAAAACGGAAACGAACTTAAATCTGAATTTTTGATTCCAACAGTTGTAGATGAACTTGTCCACGAAGGAAAAGCTTCCTTAAAACTTCTTTCAACTGAATCAGTTTGGTTTGGAGTTACTTATAAAGAAGATAAACCAGGTGTAGTAAAGGCTTTAAAAGAACTTGTTCAAAAAGGTGAATATAAAGAAGGACTATATTAAAAACTTTCATTAGATACTTAGTATAAGTATCTTTTTATTTAAATGATTAAAGAAGAACGCTTAAATAAAAGAAAAATCGCAAAAAGAGTCGCCTTTAATGGTGAACGGCTTTCGTGTTCGAAAAAGACAATGAGAGATATTTTTGAAATCTCTTTTTATCACCCAGATTTTACTTTATTTAACATTGTTAAAGATGGCAAAATAACTGAAATTACTTATGGTGAAGTAAAAAAACAAACAGAAAGATTTGCTAACCACTTCCAAAAAACAATCGGAGATAAAACTAAATACGTTGGTCTTCTTTTAGAAAACTCACCAGAATGGGTTTCATCTTTTTATGGTCTATTGATGGCGGGTTATTTCCCAATTCTTCTTTCAACCGCAGCTTCAAATGAAGAAAATTTAGAAATTTTAGATCAATTAAATAGTAACTATATTGTTTCGAATAAGGATATTGGTGTTACATCAATTAATCCGTATGAAATCAAAGAAGAAAGACCTATAGATGAGAAAAACTGGGTTGATGGAGTTGTTTTAGTAACTTCTGGCACAAGTGGTAAATCAAAGATTTATCTTTATACAGGAAAAGAACTTGCTAAACAATTATTGCAGGTTCCTAATCTTATTAAGAGATAACCTTGTCTATGCACAATCTATAAAGGTTATATAAAACAATTCTTAATTTTACCTCTTTACCATATTTTTGGATTTACAGCGACATTCCTCTGGTTTTCTTTCTATAACATAACATTTGTTTTGCCGGAGAGTTTGGCACCAGACAAGATTAGAGAAGCTGCTCTTTTAACGCGCCCAACTCACCTACTTGCAGTTCCATTATTCTGGGAGCTAATCACCAGAAAGATTGTTCAAGCAGTTAAAGAGAGAAATGCTACTGAGAAATTTGAAAAAGCATTGAAATTCTCTATAAAAATTCAAAAATCCTTAGGAAAAACCGGACAAAATTTTGTTAAAAACCATTTATTTAAAAAATATTTAGACAATGTTCTTGGTCGTTCTTTTGGCTTCTGCGTTACTGGTGGAACAGCAATATCAGAAGAAACTTTAAGGATAATGAATGGCCTTGGCTATCCTCTTGTTAATGGATATGGATCAACCGAAATCGGAATTTCTTCATTTGCAAATACAAACAAAATTAAGGAAAGGTTGACCACAACTATTGGTGAGCCTTTTAGCAATTACAAGTACGAAGTTTCAGAAGATAAAGAATTACTCGTGAGTACAGGCTCCGCTTATAATTCAATGCTTGTTAATGGTGAGTTTGTTGAAAGAAATGTTTATGAACCAATCCACTCAAACGACCTTTGTGATATTGAATTTGATAAGTACTACATTCGTGGTAGGTTAGATGAACTTTATATTGGGCGAAACGGTGAAAACTATTCACTTCCACGCATCGAAAAATCACTTAAAGCTAATTATGTAAATGATTTGGTTTGCATTACCCAAGATGAAAAATTAGTACTTCTTTTATCTTATGATAAATCTATTCCTCATGAGCTTATTAAGAAAGACTTATCAGGCATTATTCATAACGAGAATTTTATTAAGTATTCAATTAAAAAGATTCTTATTACGAATGATGAACTTCCAAAAGCAAACGGTATAAAAGTAAAGCGCAATGAAATAGCAAATCTTTTAGAAAATGGCTCTATCAAAACTTTTGACATTCCTATGGATGAAAATGAAGTTATTGTAGAAAACGTCAACCAAGAACTAGTTAACGAAATTAGTAAAATATTTAGTGAAGTAACCTTGTGTGAAAAAGTTAATAATGACTCTGATTTCTTCATTGATTGTGGTGGAGATTCATTATCTTATTTTGAGTTAGTGAGTAAGATTGAAAACCGCTTTGGTTTCACTCTTGAAATTAATGTTAATACAACAAGAACGCCTGTTCATTTTGCGGTTAAAGTTGAAGAAACAGCTAAGCAGGAAAATATTGACTTAAACCTCTCTCAAAAGACAGAAAAACCGAAAAAAACCAAGGAAAAAACCGGAAAATTCAATTTCTTTAGGTTTTTAGGAAGATGTTTTATTAAGGTTTCTGGAATTATTTTCTATCTTATTTTTGTCTCGCCAAGATTCTTTTATGCTTCTCGTAAAGCAAAGAAGGAATCAAGAAGAGTTAAAGGTGGTGCAATCATAATTGGTAATCACTCATCTACATTTGATTATGTTAGTTTAATTTATAAATATTTCTTTAGAGTCGTTCATACTTTTGTGGGGCCAGCAATCTATAGATTTGGTTCCTTAAGACATCTTTGTAACGTCTTAGAAAACATTGAAGTTAAGAAAGATGATCCTGCGAATATTGAAGCTGTCCGTAAAGCAAAAATTTACCTTGAGAAAGGAAAGACCATTGCTATATTCCCAGAAGGAAGATTTGAGGATAAAGTTGGTGAGATAGAAAGATTCTCTTCAAGTGCTATTAGACTTTCGTATGAAACAAATAAACCAATCATTCCTGTTTATTTCAAAGGTAATTATGGTCTATTTAAACGTGCTAAATATAACGTTGGTGAGAAAATATATGTTCGTGATTTAGTTAAAGGCGATGAATTAACAAATGATGAAATCATTCGAGTAAATAAATATCTCCAAGAAACTGTTAAAAAACTCAAGCATCAACTTCATTGTTACGAGGCTCACAAAACTAAATCCATCTTTTCTTGGAAACTATTTATTTCTGATTTATTCAAGATTACAGGTTTCCCGTTCGGATACTTAGTTTTCTGGGCAGCTAAAAAATATGTTGGTGACAAAAAGAAGATCAAAAAGGCATTAAAAGAAAAAGTTATTTTAGCGCCTAACCACACATCATTCTTTGATGTAACTTATATGTATCTTTACTTTGTAACTCGTCGTTTAAGAATTCTTTCACTTAAAAAGGCTGTTGGCGGAAAAATCTTACATCCATTGACTAAAGGCGCTGGTGTTATTGAATACGATAGAGACGCAAAAGGCGGATTCGATTTTAAATCATTTAAAGAAACAGACGAAATACTTGAAGGTAACGGTTGTGTAGTTATGTTTCCTCAAGGTCATATTGAAGAAGATGGCTCAATTAAAGGTGACTTAAAACAAGGAATTGCTATGCACGCTTTAAGACACAATGTTCCAGTTATTCCAGTTTTCTTCCAAAAAGTAACACGTCCTTTAAAACCTAATCGTATTATTGTTGGTGAACCACTTTACCCAAATGAGTATTTTATTGAAAGTGGAGCTAGCAAAGAAAATATCGCAAAATTTACTGAAATTCTTCAACAAAAAATGATAGAATTACAAAGTATTTCGCAAAATTACTCTAAAAAGAAGGAGAAATAGTCGATGAAAAAAGTATCCCTAAACAAGCGTTGGAAAGAAGTGCTGTTTGCCGCTACTGGTTTTGGGCCAAACCTTTTAATGGTTCTTATGATGGCTTATTTTTCTGACGCCGTTAACCCAAGTGCTTTAAACAAAGATGTTGGATTCTGGAGTTACGGAACAAACACAACAATTTTAATTCCAATCGTTTTATTTGCAGTTCTTTGGACAATTGGAAGAGTCTTTGATGGTATTGTTGATGTTCCACTTGCAGCATTCACTGATAACCTTAAGAACAAGACTGGTAAACGTTGGATTGCGATTTTAATCGCAGTTGTTCCAATGATTGTTTCTTTTGTCCTTTGTTGGATTCCTGTGTTTGGTGTATCTGATAATCTTACTTTAGGTGCAAAAATAGGTAACGCTATTTGGATTTTCTTCTGGTCAATTATCTTCTTTGCTTCATATACTTTAGCACTAATTACCTTTTATGGAGCTTTATCTGATGTTTGCGAAGATCAAACTCAAAGAGCTCGTGTATCAGCATATAAATCTGTATTTGACACAATTAGCTATGCTTTAGTTTATGCAGCGATTCCCGCTATTTTTAAAGCGATTGGTGTTCCAATTTGGAAAGTTGCATTATTTGGCACTCCTCTAATGCTTTCAATTCTTATTCCTATCTTTATGCAAAAGAAAGTCGATGGAGAAGTTGTTGCAAGCGGAAGTGAAGAAAAAGCAGTTCCTATTGGAACTTCAATTAAATTAACACTTCAATCAAAACCATTTATGAAGTGGACACTTGTTAACTGTGTTGCTTTCTTTGGACTTCAAATGTTCTTAGTTGCTCAAAACACTTTAATCTCAGGCGTCATGTATTTGGGTGTCTTAGAAGCAGCTTTATTAAATACCTGCGCATTTGCTCCAGTTCCTTTGATGCTCTATTTATTTAATAGACTTCGTAAAAAAGTTGGTGTAAGAATAGCATTCCAAAGCGCACTTCTATCCTTTGGCTTATGTATCTTCTCATTCTGTTTAGGATCAAAGTATTTTTGGGGTTACAATGTAGTACCAAAATTGATATTTGGTGCTATTGGCGGAGTTATTGGTTCATGGGGTATCGGAGCATTCTTTATGATGCCATACCTTATTCCTACATCAATTGCATCTGTCGAAGAAGAAGTTACGGGCAAAAATCACTCTGCTATGTACTTCGCTATTCAAGCTTTAGCAACATCCATTGTAGGAGCTATTGCATCATCTTTTGTATATAACTTACTTAAAAACTGGACTACTCCGACAGGTGAAACTTATTTTGATGAAATTGCCGGAAAAGATGTACAAATTGTGTGGCCTAATGGTGTCTCAATGGTTCCATTCATTGTCTTTGTCGCATGTATTTTAGGTTTCTTCTTCTGCTTCTTGATGCCAAAGAGATATAGTGCTCGTACAACTTACTTAGACATTAAAGAATCAGCAGAACGCAGACTTCCAAAACTTGAACAAAAACGTGCTGTTTATATGTTAAAGCTTAAAGAAGGTGAAATGGCTGGTGAAAATCTTGAAGAAGATAAAGCAAGAGAATTAGCTCTCAATTCACTCGATGGTATTAGAGCAAAAATTGTTAAAGTTGAAAAAGATATTGCCGAAACAAAAGCAATCATCGATTACAAATTTGACGAAGCACATTCAATTGGCAACGAAGAAGATCGTTCTTTAGAAAAGAATTCACTTTTTGCAAGCGTTGCTCTTTGGGTTTTAAGTGGTGGAATATTTGGTATTGTTTCAGTCTTATTAGATTTTAAGAAATTCAAAGTCTCTGGAGTTAAATTAAGTGGCGGAACTAAAGCAATTGCAGTCCTCGCATGTTTCATCCCATTCCTTGGAATTCTTGCAGATTACAAGTTCAAGAAAGCATTTGAAGAATTAGAAAAGAAACATGAGTTAGAACTTGGCACTAAACGCTTTGTTCCGTCAATGATTATCTTTGCTTGTATTCCAGTTCCATTTATGATGAATGTTTATTCGCTCGCTATTAGAACTGACATGTTCAATAAGATTAGTGATAAACTTCAAGAAAATAATTAATACACACACTTACATTTATGTAAAAGGCACCATAACTTAATGGTGCTTTTTTACTATCTTTTTACTGCTACAATATAAGTGAAAGGATTTTTAATATGGATTCTAAATATATTAAAGAAGATGTGGGGTTTGATTCTTTAACCGTGACTGAAGAAGCATCACGTTGTTTACTTTGTCTTGATGCTCCATGTTCAAAAGCTTGTCCAGCGGGAACTAACCCAGACAAGTTTATACGTTCAGTAAGATTCCGTAACTACAAAGGCGCAGCAGAAACCATCAGAATGAATAATGCTCTCGGTGCTGTTTGTGCTAGAGTTTGTCCGACGGAAAAATACTGTCAAAAAGGCTGCTCTAGAAGTGGAATTGATCGTCCAATTGATATTGGTCGTATTCAACGTTTTGTTACAGACTTTGAAGAAGCTGCAAATATGGACATTTTTGAAAAGAAACCTTCTAATGGTAAATCAGTAGGTATTGTCGGTTCAGGTCCTTCTGCACTTCAAGCTGCTGCTACCTTAACAATGTTAGGATACGCAGTTGATGTTTATGAAAAAGAAAAAGAATTAGGCGGAATGCTTAGACTTATTCCAGAGTATCGTTTACCAAATCATATCGTTGATAAGGAAATTGAAAGAATTGAAAAGTTCGGTGTTAAATTCCATACCGGAGTCGAAGTTGGACATAAGATGCCACTTGAAGAACTTAAAGCAAAACATGATGCTGTTTTATTAGCTCCAGGTTATTCATATGGCAAGATGCTTCCAATGTTCGAAAACGCAAAAAATGTGGAAAAAGCCGTAGATTTTCTTAAGGAAGTCAAAGCAAAAGCTGGTAAAGTTTCAGTTCCAAAGAATGTTTTAGTTGTTGGTGGCGGAGACGTCGCGATGGACGTTGTAACTACGCTTAAATTATTAGGTGCTGAAAATGTTACTGACGTTGTTTATGAAGAATTTAAAGAGTTTAGAGCAAGCAAGAAAGAACTTGAAGGCGCTCAAAAGCTTGGCATTACAATCATGGATGGTTATGTACCAGTAAGTGTCTCTGAAAACAAAGTTACGTTTGAACATAGAGTCATTAAAGCCAAAGTTGAAATTGAAGCCGATTTAATTATTCTTGCAGTTGGCCAAATTCCAGTAGTCGCAGGCTTAGGCATTGACTTAGTCCGTGGCGAAGTTGATGAAGGTCGTCCATATATTACTAAAGATCCAAAAGTTTGGGTATGTGGTGATATCGCTCATAGTGCTTATGATAAAACAGTTGTTGGCGGTGTTCGTACCGGCAAAGAAGTTGCGTTCTACATTGACGCAGCAATAGGAGGTAAATAATTATGGTTAAAAAAGATTTATCAATTACCTTCTTGGGTGTTAAATTCCCAAATCCATTCTGTTTATCATCTTCACCAGTTGGTAACTGCTATGATATGTGTAAGAAAGCATATGAAGTTGGATGGGGTGGCGTTGTCTTTAAGACAATTGGTCCAAAATCATATTTTATTGATGAAGTTTCTCCACGTTTTGACAAGTTAAACAAAGAAAATACTCCATTTGTTGGATTTAAAAACATGGAGCAAATTGCTGAGCATACTCTTGAAGAAAATCTCCGTGATTTAAGAAAACTTAAAGAAGAATTCCCAGACAAAGTCTTAATCGCTTCTATTATGGGCAACGATGAAGAAACTTGGGAAGATCTTGCTAGAAAAGTAGAAGAATGTGGAGCAGACATGATTGAAATGAACCTTTCATGTCCACAAATGACATCACATGCTATGGGTAGTGATGTTGGAACTAACCCAGAACTTTGTAAGAGATATTGCCAGGCTGTAAAACGCGGAAGTAAGCTTCCAATGATGGCTAAGATGACACCAAATGTCACAGACATGGTGCCAGTCGCAAAAGCTTGTCTAGAAGGCGGCGCAGGTGGTATTGCCGCCATTAATACAATCAAATCAATATGTAATATTGACTTAGATAAGAAAGTTGGCTTACCAATCGTTGATGGAAAATCGTCAATTTCTGGTTATTCAGGAAAAGCAGTTAAACCTGTAGCTCTTCGTTTCATTCAACAGATGAGACAAGCTGAAGGCTTAGAAAATCTTGAAGTTTCCGGTATTGGTGGAATCGAAACTTGGGAAGATGCAGCAGAATTTATTCTTGTTGGTTCAAAAACACTTCAAGTTACAACCGCGATTATGCAATACGGTTATAGAATCGTCGAAGACCTTAAGAATGGCTTAATGCATTATATGGAAGAACAAGGCGTTGACCATCTTGAAGACTTAGTTGGTCTTGCCAATAAGAACATCATTCCAGCAGAAAATCTCAATAGAGATTACATTGTTCGTCCAGACATTGATTTGGATAAATGTATCAAATGTGGTCGTTGCTATATCAGTTGTTATGATGGTGGTCACCAAGCAATTGAATGGAATGCTGAGAAACGCGAACCAAGTTGTAACACCGATAAATGTGTTGGTTGCTTACTCTGTGGTCATGTCTGCCCAGTAGGCGCAATTAAACCAGGTAAGATTACCATTAAAGAAGGCCGTAAGTGTAAGGCGAGTGACATAAAACTTTAAAAAGATTTAAGAGCAGTCATTATGATTGCTCTTTTCTTTTAGAGGTTTATAATAAAGGTAGATTTCTAATAGGAGGAAATATAATGAAAAAGTTTTTAATACTTTTACCAGCATTTTTACTTATCGGATGCTCAAATGCTAAAGGTGTATCGTTCAAAGATTTAAAATTTGACAAGCCATTAAATGCAGAACAACTTGAAGAATTTGATAAGAATTTTACTGAGGCTTCAAAAACGGTTAAAACTTTAAAACTTTCCAGTCTTTCTGAAGAAAAACATGGATTTGTTGAAAGAACAACCGATGGTGAAGGAACATATACTATGTACACTAATGGTTACAAGTATGAAGGTTCAGGAAAAATTGATAGCAAGGACAATGGTGTTTCTTATTCAACAAAAGAAACAGGAACAGAAAATGCTTGGGTCATCAAAAAAGATGGTGCTTCAAAAATTGTCACTGTTTCAACAACAAGTGAGTCTAAAGAAACTGATATTGAAGTAGAAAATTATGAAGAAGAAGAACTCGGCTTAGCTTTCTTTGCTGTAACTGTTGGTCTTGATGAAAATGATCTTGATGAAGTGGTCATTTACCAAAAAGGTAAAGAATATGCTGCAGTTTTCTCACAAGAAACTAAACAAGTTACTGATAAGAGCGAAGTAATGGGCCAAAAGAAAGATTTAATCCAAATCACAAATGAACAATTAGTAATTGAAATCGGTAAAGATGATAAAGTTAAATCTGCTTCTTATTGCTTTAATAGAAGCACTAATAGAGACCCTGATACAAACGAATGTTATAGCAAAGCAAAACCAATTAATACACTTAAAACTACAATGAAGGTTTCTTATAGTAGTCAAGAAACAAGAAACGAAAGTGAATTATTTGATATTCTTAAGAAAGAAGATAAAGAATTCTTAGTCGGTATTAAACCATTATTAAAAATGGGTTTATGGGATGGTAATTTACCAACCCCACTTGCATCCACATTTACAGGAAATGCTGAACTTACTGAAGTTCAAATTAATGAAAATGAAATGATGGGAACAGCTCAATATCAAGCTCGTTTCTCACTTTCATCAACCATTAATGCTTTCTTAAGAACTTTAAACGCCGAAGTTACTTATCTTACAAAAGATGGTTTCAAAACAAAAACAACAGAGCTTGCAGGTAACATATCTAACAATTCTTATACACTTACTCAAAACGTAACATCAGATACATCGCCTGTACAATTTTTGTATGAATTAAATCCAAGCAACGAAGTATATCGTTTAAGCTTCTCATTAAATTTAGGTGAAACTATTTCATTCAACGGAAACCCACAAGTCACAGAAGTATTTTAATAGTTTATATTTCTAAAATGTTTATAAGGGCAGTCATTCGGCTGCTCTTTTTATATACGAATGTGGTTGCGTAAACGTGGGCGTGTGCTAAAATGTAAGCGTTACCATTATGAGAATATATAGTATCCGTAATTAATCAAAATCCCCCGAATTTTTGGGGGATTTTTTAATTCTTACGGTAGAAAGGTTGGTAAAAAAATGTATAAAAGTGAATACCTAAATAGGGTCCTTGATGAAATTAAGGCAAAACATGGTGAACAAAAAGAATTCATTTCAGCAGTTGAAGAATTCTTTGATTCTATGGACTATGTCGTAGATAAGGACCCAAGAATTGAAAAATACTCGATCCTCGAAAGAATCGTTGAACCTGAAAGAACAGTTTCGTTTAGAGTTCCATGGGTTGATGATAATGGCAAGATTAGAGTTAACACTGGTTATCGTGTTCAATTTAACTCTGCAATCGGACCATACAAAGGCGGCATGAGATTTGATAAATCAGTTAATTTATCTATTCTTAAGTTCCTTGGATTTGAACAAACCTTTAAAAACTCACTTACTGGTTTACCAATGGGTGGCGGTAAAGGCGGTGCAGACTTTGACCCAAGAGGTAAATCTGATGGTGAAGTCATGAGATTCTGCCAATCACTTATGACTGAATTATTCCGTCATATTGGTCCAAACACAGATGTACCTGCAGGCGATTTAGGAGTTGGTGCCCGTGAAATAGGTTATATGTTTGGTTACTACAAGAAACTTAGAGATGAATGGTCAGGAACATTTACTGGTAAAAACTTCTCTTAT
>JAEEGH010025097.1_pt1 | contig 11978 bp, 11 predicted proteins | sample 9134181 | NCBI WGS metagenome assembly JAEEGH01 (sample SAMN16246544, study PRJNA631951) | gut metagenome | biome: gut microbiome; feature: rumen; material: DP-attached | host: Bos | place: Iran: Karaj | collected 2018-10
AAAACCTTGTACTGTCTTACCGAGTGTCTTTGTTTAATTGCTTCTTTAATGTCCATATACATTTTCTCCTTAACTTATATTTGTAATATAGTATAGCACAAGTTTTTGAAGAAACGTATAATTTATTCTATGAGTGAGAAAAAAGAACTTTGGGATGCATATAATGCTGATTATGAAAAGATAGAAGGCGCAGTGTTAGTCCGCGGCGAAGATGATACATTTCCTGAGGGCATGTATCACCTTGTGTGCGAGGTACTTGTGCGCCATGTTGACGGAACTTACCTTTTGATGAAGCGTGACCCGACCAAGCCGATGTTTCCGAATATGTGGGAAGCAACTGCTGGAGGTTCTGCCTTGCAGGGAGAAACTGACGTTGAAGGCGCCTTACGTGAGCTCCGCGAAGAAACAGGTATTGTTGCAGACAAGCTTGAATTTCTTGATAAGTCCTTGGGAAAGCATTGCTGGCATGTAAGATTTTTGTGTGTAACTGATTGCGATAAAAATTCTGTAAAGCTTCAGGAAGGTGAAACCTGCGATTTTAAGTGGGTAACTGCGGCAGAAGTTCTTGCCATGACAGAGAATGAACTGGTCGGCTGGCAGATGAAGAAGTTTGTAAAATAAACGTTAGGAAAAAGATGATTACAATTTCAAATCAGACAGCAAGAAATTTTCTCGTAAATTATCAAAACCTGAATGGAAACGGAAACCTTAAAGGAAGCGCCGGTGTAACTGAATATATGAACAAGGTTCGCTGCATACAATATGACCCGCTCAATGTTGTAGGACGGAATGCGGATCTTGTGCTGCAATCACGTGTAAAAAACTTTAAGCCCGAAGTTTTATTTAATTTGCTTTATAAAGAGCGTTCACTTTATGATGCTGCAGATAAAATGATTGGAATTATTCCGACTGCTGATTATCCTGCAATGGGCCGTATCAGGCAGAAAACTGTAGAGCAGTTAAAAGGTATTCTCACCTGGAGAAAATCTCTTGCAGCACTTGATTTGCTTGATGAAATTACAGGCTTTATCCGTGAGAATGGCCCTCTTCCTGCAACAAAAATCAACATAGGCGAAAATGTTGATTCGGGTAAATGGGGACACAAAAAGCTTTCGAGTGCGGCACTTGATTATCTTTATCATTCAGGTGTGCTTGGAATCAGTTCAAAAAACAAAACACATAAGGTTTATGATTTAAGTGAAAGACTTTTTCCGTCGGAAATATTGAAGGCATCAGACCCATTCAAGAACGAACATGATTTTGCAAAATGGTATCTCAAGCGCAGGATCGGGGCTGTAGGTCTGGTTTGGAATAAAAATGGCGGAACCTGGCTTGGATTTTATGTTTCAGATTCAAAATTCCGTTCGCAGTTGATTCGTGAACTTGTGGATGAAGGCGAGCTTATTGAATATCAGATTGAAGGTTCAAAAGAAATTTTTTATATCAGAAAAGAAGATGCCGGCCTTATTGGTAAACCAGTCAGAAATAATGTTGCACAGTTTATTGCTCCGCTTGATAATTTAATCTGGGACCGTGGTATGATTCAGGAGCTTTTTGATTTTGAATACACCTGGGAAGTGTACACGCCTGCTGCAAAAAGGAAGTTCGGTTATTATGTTCTTCCTGTTCTTTATAAAAATCAGTTTGTTGCGCGCTTTGAACCTGAACCTTGTCGTGGCACTGCACCACTTCAAATAAAAAACTGGTGGTGGGAACCGGATGTCAAAATCACCGACGAGATGATTACCGCTATTGAAGACGCTTTTGTTAGATTCAGCAAATTTCTTGGCGTCGAAATGATGGAAGAAAAATATTGGAAAGAGAAGTTATGAGTTTACAATTATTAAAAGCAAATACAGCAGATGCATTAACACTGGTTGGAATTTCCAAGCATGCCTTTGACAGTGATGTTGAAGTTGGTGCTTCTGATTTGTGCGGACCTCCGGGATATAAGTCGCTTCAGTTTTATACAAAGATGGCAAGGATGAATTGTCTGTATAAGTTAGTTGAGGATAACGGATTGACTGTAGGTGGGGCTGTTCTTTTTGTAAAAGATAATGAAATGAATGTTGGAAGGATTTTTGTTGCGCCGGAGCATTTTCGAAAAGGGTATGGGATTTTTATGATGGAACAGATTGAGACGATGTTTCCAGAGGTTCAGATGTTCACTCTTGATACGCCAATCTGGAATGCGAGGACAAATGCGTTTTATCAGAAACTCGGATATGTTGAAGTTCGCCGTGACAGTGATTTTGTGTATTATGAAAAGCGGAGAGACTAATGATAAAAGATGTCAGTTAACTATTTCTTGACAATTTAATATTCGCCCATATCAATTTTCTTTTGAAGCACTGCTGCCCAGTCGTGACCAGATTTTTCTGTGAGTTCCGGGTTTTGTTGATGATGAATGTTGAAGAGAATTCCGTTGTCGCCAGTTCGGTCTGAAAGATGCTCGTCGTCAATGTGTGCACCAACTATTTCAAGACAAATTAAAGAATGATCGTCACCGGGAACTATTTCTTTTTCCCAAACAAAGTTACATTCAAGATTCATAAAACATTCTTCTACGAGCGGTGCATTTACCCAGCTTGCTTTACCGGCGGTTAAACCCGAAGCTCTAATTTCATCTGTTTCAAACTGATTGTTCTTGATTGTTGCCATACATTTCTTAAAAATATCAGCAGACATAAAATTAATTACAGCACTGTTTGTTTCTTTGAGCGATTGATAAAAATGTCCGTTCTTATTCACATTGGCAAGAATTGCATAATAACCATCGCCCTTGTTGGCGCAGGTAAAGGTTGCCCACGACTGCATACACGCATTAGGCAGTCCGTTAGATTTGTAAGTTGTCAACAGAAGCAGCGGCGAAGGAACTGTCATAACAAATTCCTTCCAGTTAAAACCGAAATTGTGTGAATAATCGGCGTAAGTGCCCTTTAAATTTTCGGGCATATCTTTGTAGTGATGTTTCATGTGATTATTATATCATACTACCGGACAAAACTGAACAATTTTTGACAAGCGTTTTTCCGAACTATGGGGTATACTTTTACTCAGGAGGATGCGATGGAAGACTCAATCTTAAACTGGTTACTGGAAGATGAAAACCCGGAAGTAAAACTCAGAACCCTCAAAGAGGCACTGCATCTGACCGACAGCGATGAAAAAGTCATTGAATGCAAAAAGCAGCTTCTCGAAAGTAAGACCTACGCGCGAGCTTTAAACAGACTTCACAAACCAAAGCACTGGGATAAGTACGATGCCATTCTCGCCTTTGCTGAATGGGGACTAACCCGTGCCGATATTGGAAAGGACATAGACGATGAAGTTTTCGGCCTGATTGAAGCTACCGGTTTTAAGATGCTTTGCGGTGAACCTCTTCTCCTGCGAAATCTTGTAAAACTTGGATATTATGATGAAGAAATTGTCCGCAAGGAAATTGATACCCAGCTTGCGCTCATTCAGGAAGACGGTGGCTTCCGTTGTATCAGCACAAACAAGAAAATCAACGATCCGAGAAAGCCTCATAAAAGCTGCATAAAATATACAATCGAATTTCTTATGCTTGTAGCCGAGCTTCATCTTCAGGGAATCAAAACTGAATGCGAAGAAGCTCTTGTTCATTATTTTACAAAGCGTAACATTTTCTACCGTACCGACGACATGAAAACTCCAGTGTTTGACGTTATGCTTGGAACCTTCTACACTCCAGACCCAATCAAAATAGGAGCGCAGAATATTGTTTATGCACTCAAAGCACTTGACTGTCCTCTCGATTCCGAAGCTATGAAAGAAGGCATCAGAGTTTTGAATCAACATAGGCTTGAAAACGGCCGCTACATTTTGACAGATTCAAAAAGCGTTCCTGCATTTAAAGTTGGCGATATAGGGATAGAAAACAAATGGATTACACTTTATGCTTATATGACGATGTAAGGAAAAATGATAAAAGATTTTAATAAAGTTGTAAATTTATTTTCTCTTAAGGATTATGATTTTCACGAAGTTGAAGGTCACGAGGGTGGACGTAATCAGATTTTCATTTGCAGTAAGAATGATGAAAAAAAGTTTGTGCTTCGGATTTCTTCAACTGGTGACAGAATAGAAAAAGATTATCTTGCAGAAATGGAGTTTGTTCATTATCTGGCAAAGAGTGGGGCTCCTATTTCAGATGTAATTCCAAGTGTGAACGGAAAGCTTGTTGAAACTGTTGAGGATGGCGAGGCCCAGGTTTTCATCTCACTTTTTGAATATGCAAAAGGCATGCTTTTGTGTGACAACGGTTATCGTTATCGCGAAGGCGCGCCCCTTGAAGAATATTTTTATAACACAGGTAAGGCACTTGGTAAAATACATGAAATCTCGAAGAATTTCACTCCAGCTACAGCCCACCGCCGCTCAGATTATTTTGATAAATACAATATGGAATACATCAACCACCTGATTCCAGACAATTATTCAGATTTGAAAAATGCTATTGCCGCCCGCCTCGAAAAGTTCCACACACTTCCAACTGACAATCAATCCTACGGCCTGGTACATTTCGACTTCAGCGACGGCAACTATCACATAGACATGACAAACGGCAACATCACGGTTTTTGATTTTGATAACTGTATGTACTGCTGGTACATGTTCGACCTTGCAAATCTCTATCTTCACGGCGAAGGCTGGTTCCGCTACGAAAGCAATCCCACAAAACGAGAAACCGGGATGAAGCATTACTTCAACACAATCCTGGAAGGCTATAAATCAGAAACCAAAATTTCCGAAGAACTAGTGAATCAACTCCCGCTTTTTATAGATATGGTCTTAATCGAAAATATCATAGACGAATTCGAATGTGCCGCCCGCGAAGGAGAAGAAGTAGATTACGAAGATATTGAAGAGGCCGTTAATAAAATTACTTTTTAAAAGGAAAAGCAGCGAAACCTATGTTATAATAAATAAACAAGGATTCCTGAATGTTTATTGAATATGAAAAGCGTTTTGATGTTTTAAATGAAAAACCCGAAAAGATTCCTGTTGAATTAACTCAAGCTCAGGCTATTGAAGATTTAAATCAATGTGTATATCTTCTGGAAACTTCTTGTGCGGGATTTATTGAACAACGCGAAAAAATCAATTTTCAGGAACGATACAATCAGGTGCTTGCTGAATTAAAAACGCTTCCAACTGTAAAGACCGAATATTTTCTGATGACATTACTTGGAAAACTTACGGAAGGTATAAGAGATTTACATTCATGTTTCTTTTGCGAAATAACAGACAATAATCAAAAAACTGCTTTTGTAAGACGTTTTACTCCAAAAATAATCGGTTATTATTCAAAGTGCTTTTTCAAAAAAAAGAAAAATCAGTTTATTTTAATGGATGATTCGAGTTTTGTTTTAAATGGAGAAATCGTAAATCAGAAAACAAAAATTGTAGAAAAATCACAATTGTATTTTATTCCTGCAATTCATAAATCAAAAGAAGTTTATAAAGCTGCAAAATTTTTTACCCATAGTTCTCCTGAAGAAAATGATTTTATAATCGAAGGACGTAAGCTTGAATTTGAAAAACAGAATTTTGATATAGAAGCTTCTTGGAAGACTTTACAAAATAAATATTCAAACTCCAAAAAGAATTATTATTTTGTCATGCCGGATTGTTCAATGTCCTGGGAGACTCAAAAACAGTATCACGAAGTTCTTCATAATTATATTGATGGAATTCGAAAAAAGAAAAATCTGATAATTGATAACCGATGGAATTGTGGTGGAGTACCTTTGAATCAGCTGAAGTTTTTTATAGAATTGTTCGGGTATAACACAAGCATTCTTGATGAATTTGTAAACCGTGAAATTCAAAAAGATGAAGATATTCTTGAAGGAATATGTCTGCTTTCAAATCCAATTGTTCAAAAGGAAATTGAAATTACAGAAAAACGTGAAGACTGGAATTATAAATCGCGCCTTTTAGATTTTTATAAAACCGAATTGTCAAAGCTTCAGAATGGAAAATTCAGATGGAGTGACAATGATGATCCGGAAGGACCCTGGCACCACCTTGGCGAAAAAACATCTTATAAAGGTAGAATTATTTTACTTGTTGATTCAAGAACAGCTTCTTTGGGTGAACAATTGTATTATATAATTACAAAGGATTTTGGATATAAAAATGTTGTTCTTGTTGGAACGAATACCTGCGGATGTATATCATATGGAAATCCACTTAAATATTTCCTTAAAAACAGTGGAATAGAAATGCAGCTTACTTCCCGCACCGATTGCTTTTCTACAGATTCATTCAATAAAGAATATTTAGAATGCCGTGGCCTGATCCCGGATTACTGGGCAACCACAGATTCCGAGCTTGAAGAAACGCTGGAGTGTTTATGTAAATGAATGAAGGAATAAATTTGTAAAAAACGGCAACTTTATGCAATACACTATAACCTAGGTTCAATCTCCCGCTGAATAAAATCTACGCGGTCAAAAATCGTTGGCTTAAAGTAAGAGGCAACCGCCACAACAACTTTCTTTTCCGGGTTGATGTAAATCACGTTTCCGCTGTTTCCAATGGCGGCGTAGATTCCCTTCTTGCGGCTGATAATCCACCACATGTATCCGTAATCCATTCCGCGGAAATGCTTTCCTTCAACAGTGCGCGGCTGGGTCATATCGCGAATCCACTTAGCAGACACAATCTGCTGTCCGCCATACTCGCCCTTGTTCAGACACATCACGCCAATCTTTGCCATATCCTCGGCTGATAAACATAAGCCGTAGCCCGGAGTTCCAAGATCCTGCATGTCACTAAACCACACCGCTTCTTTTGGAGTCTTTTGAATTGTAAACTGCTTGTGTTCCTCCGCAGACTTGGCAATGTAAACCTTGTGTGCAGGAATGCCAAGTGGACCAAACAGATATTTGTTCGCATAGTCCACAGTTATCATGCCGGTAGCCTTATAGAGAATGCCTGTCAAAATATGAATGCACACAGACGAATACCTGAACTCATCTGTAAGTCCCTGTCGCCCGCCAAGAAAATCAAGTGAGGTGTAAGTCCAGTTTTCACTCGCGCATACCTTGCTCCACGGGTCGCCTTTTCCTTTATATGGTGCACGCATCGTAAGCAGATGCCTAATCGTCACATCATAAATCGTCTTTTCACCACGCTTCACTTTATATTCCGGGAAATAATCAAGCACCTTATCGTCCACGCTTTTAATTTGTCCCTTATCAATTGCAATTCCAACCAGCAGTGAAAAAACACTTTTTGTTACAGACATAACATGTGCGCAGTCATCAACCTTGTAGTTGTTCCAACAGTCAGAGAAAACTTTCTCCCCTCCCCTATATGCCACCACCTGGCAGATGTTAGGTTGTTCAGTTTCAATCAATTTGTGTAATTCTTGTTTGTTCACAATAATCTCCTTAAAAAGTTCAATAAAATAAAGGATCCTTATATTTATGGATTAAATACTTCAATTTTTAATTAGTCAATAATTTTTTTTAAGATTTTTTTTTATTGTTTATTATTGAATGAATACATTATAATTATTTGTATGTTAAAGAATGTATTTTTTTCAGTGCCAGTACTTATACTTCTTTGTTTTGTTTCATGCGCTTCAACAACTTCTTCTGATACATCAATCAAAAAAGGAAAAAAAGAATATACACTTTCAGATCATTATATTTTTGATGAACAGGGACACGAAACCTTTTTTGAAGGTTATGAAAAACTTGGTGATTATGATGAGCCCAATTTGTGGAATGCCGAGTCACGTCAGGCTGAATATGATGATAACGGACGTTTGATTCGCGCTTTCTTAGATGGTGACAGAACTTATCCTGAAGAAAGGTTTTACTCCTATGACGAAGAAGGAAATCTTATTCCTCAAGAAGATTTAGATTTTTTAAGTGCACTTCTTGAAGGCTATGAAAAATCAGACATGCCTGTTTTTGAAGCAACTGTTCCAGATGGAACCTGGGAAAAATATGATTCTGCAGGGCGTCTTATTTATGAAAGAGATTTTCATGGCAATGAAATCTGGTATGATAACCAGGGCAGAATCATTCGGTATAATTTTCATTATATGGAATATGATGAGCAGGGCCATATAATATATGAAAGGTTTGATGAAAATACTGTATCTCAAATCTGGCGGGGTTTTGATAAAGAGGGGCGTGCCTGTTGGTTTAAAGAACTCGAAACAAATAAATTTAGCCCAGATTGGGATCAGTCTCGCGAAATCAAAGTTACTTATGACAAAGAAGGTTTTTCAACATACATAATAGAAACAATAATAAAACATCTTAACTCCGAAGAAATTAACTACATTTGTACAGAACGATTTTATATAAATAAATATACATATTTTGAAAATGGTCAGATGAGTGAATGCCGGCAATACCGTTATCTGAATAGAACTGATGAATGGATCCCGAATCCTGATTTTGATTTATAATTCAAAGTGGAAGAGCTGAAAATGAATATAAAATATTTTTCCATCCCCGAGCTGGATGAAACAGGTAAATTAAAAACTCTTTTTACAACCTCCCAAGACATTGCGTGGAATTACGAAGACGATAAGTGTCAGGAAAATTATCATGCACTCGGCGCGCAACTGGGCATTACGCCTGACGACATGGTAAAAACAAAACAGAAGCACACTGCAAAAATAAAAATTGTCACTCGCGAAAATGGTGGCGACGGCATTCTTCGTCCTTTGGATGAAAACGATCCTTACGACGGACTTATTACAAATGAAAAAGATTTTCTGTTGTGTACAGTCGAGGCTGATTGTGTCCCTGTGTATTTTTATGATCCTGTAAAAGAAGTAATTGCAATGGTTCACAGTGGCTGGAAGGGAACTGTACAAAAAATCTCAGAGGTTGCAATTCTAAAAATGCGTGACTCTTTTGGCTGCAGTCCCGCAAACATAATGATTGCAATCGGCCCTCACATTTGCAAAGACTGTTATGAAGTTGGACAGGATGTTTTTGACGAATTTGCACGATCCTTCGGCGACGACGAAATGGAAAAAATCTTCAGCAGAAAAAACGAAGAGAAATATCTTTTGAATCTTCAGGAAGCTGTTACGCTCACACTTTTGAAAAACGGCATTCTCGAAAAAAATATTTTTCCGACAAGCATCTGTACCTATCATTCACAAATTGAAGGCAACACCTTCTGCTCTTACAGACGGACAAAATCTGCCACGCAACGGATGCTCACTGCAATTATGATGGACAAATCATAGTATATAAAATACAATTTAAGTATGAGTGAAACAATCAGACTGATTAGCATCGTGATTCTTTTTGGGCTGGCCTTTTTTTGTCTGCAGGTTGGCGTATTCTTACTTTCTGGACATAAGCTTAAAAACAACAGTCGTCGTACATTGATTTTACTGCAATTCATTACGGGCCTCCTGCTCATTTTTGATGCACTTGCATATATCTTCCGAGGGCACAGCAGCCAGGCCGGATTATACATGGTTCGCATAAGCAACTTTATGGTTTTTGCCCTCAATTATTTTACGGCCTTTTTTTTCTGTTTTTATTCTGTTGAGTTTATAAAATCTGATCTTCTTGATTTCAAAATTCTTGTGACACCGCGCGCTTCCATCAAAAGTGGTGTGCCTGTTCACATCTACATTGTTTTTTACACCTGTCTCTTAGGAATCATTCTCACTTGTGTAAGTCAGTTCACAAATCTTTTTTATTATTTTGATGAAGGAAACTTTTACCACCGAAGTGCACTGTATCCTTTGAGCGTAGTGCTTGGACTCTTGCCGGGACTCATCACGCTTGTAATGCTTTTCCAGTCCAAGAAAGTTTTGCAGAACAATGTTTTTATTTCGCTTTTTGTTTACTGTATTTTTCCGTTAGGCGGAATTGTTCTTGCGCTGTTTGTTTATGGAATCTCATGGATAGATATTGGCTACGGCGTTGGTGCACTTCATCTTTTTTATTCTTCCATAAAACTCATGGAGCTGGAATTTTATTCTGATAAACGTGATGGCACTCGTTTGACTCCAAACTATAAGCAGGTGCTCACAATCCCAGATATGAAAAAACGAATTGTCAGAAGTCATGTCTGGCAGGTTATCTGTGTGATTACTGGTGGTCTGTTGGGAATCCTCATAATAATTTCTATTACAGGAATCAACATGCCAAAAAAGACTTTGGCTATAGATACACCATATTTTGAAAACGACGAGTCAAAACCTGTTTGCATAACCTTCCAGCGCGATGCCGAAAAATTCTGGAACGACAATGGTGACGAAACAAGACTTGGCGCTCAGTATAACGGAGTGATTTACAACAACATGAAGGCCACAGTAATTACCGACTGGAATGTAACAATTGATGTTGTTGAAAATTGCTCCATTGATCCGGGTCCATGGAACGGAACCTTCTCTCTTTCTGATTCACTGATGATTGTAAAAAAGCCACAGGAAAAGGATGAAGGAAATATTCACGGCGCTGATTATTATCAGGTAACTCCGCTCAAGACACTTGGCTTTGGATGCATTATGTATTCGCCATCTTCGTTCTCGCCTAATGATTCAAAAATAGTTTTTACATATGAAAGCGTGCTTAAGCCTTTGTCATATATTTTCTTTGAAATCATTTTGATTTTGCTTTCGATTCTTTTTATTGTTTCAATCACAGTTTCTTTTGCCGAAGGAAAAATTATCCGTGTCGAAGAAGAAAATAAAAAGCTTGAAGACACCGTCCGGGAACGCACCAAGGAACTTGAAGAGGAAAAGGATCGCTCTGAGCATTTGCTTTTGAACATTCTGCCGGAAGAAATTGCCAAGCGTCTTTCAATGGACAACAACGCAAAGATTGCCGACAAGATCGAAAATGCTTCGGTCCTTTTTGCCGACATTGTTGACTTCACAAAAATGACAAGCACCTTAGATGCCGACACAGTTGTAGGTGCCTTGAACTCTTTATATTCCCGCATCGACGAACGAGCCAAACGCGAAGGCATAGAAAAAATCAAAACAATCGGCGACTCGTACATGGCAGCCTCTGGCCTTTTTGGAAACGAGCCTGCAGAAAAGAACGCGCTCGCCCTTGTTAATTTTGCCCGCGGCATGCTTCAGGATATCGAAGATTTCAACGCCACCAGCAGCGTTAAACTTTTTATGCGCATAGGAATCAACAGCGGTAGCCTCATAGCCGGCGTAATCGGAAAAACAAAATTCGTTTACGACATCTGGGGCGACACAGTCAATGTAGCCAGCCGCATGGAAAGCTCCGGTGAAACTTCAAAAATCCACGTTTCTGAGCACACCATGGCCCTCACCAAGAATTCCCTGAACTACTCCGAAGCCGTAGAAATGGAAATCAAAGGCAAGGGTGAAATGAAGACTTATTTTGTGAAGTAAGTTGAAGTTTAACCAATATACGACATATCGCCCATTTTTTTAATGATGCGCTTTCCGTCGTCGGACTCAAACATATAAGAAACACCACCAGCGGCACCGTGCATTTCGCTTTTGTTTAAGGCCTCCACACCCAGCCCTAAAAACATGATGTTGAATACGCTTAGCATATCTCCGTGCGAAACGATGATGATGTTCTGTTCGTCGTTCGACATGATTTCATCAAAGAAGGGCTTCAGACGGTTCCATTCGTCGCGGCGGCTTTCTCCATCAGAAAACATTTTGTCGTCTATAGTTTTTTCATCGCATTCTAAATTTTCACGCAGCCATTGAACTGATTTGCCACAACATTTGCCGAGATTTCTTTCTCGTAATTCTGTGCGAAGATTTGGTGTGAGGGTCAGAGCCTTTCCAACCTGTTCAGCCGTCTGTTTTGCGCGAAGTAAATCAGAGGAATACAAAACAAAATCTTTTGCACGGTCACCCAGCTCGGCCTGCAGCTTTTCGCCGATTCGTTTTGCCTGTTCAATTCCATTTTCGGTAAGCTCCCAGTCTGTCCAGGAACCAACCATCCCGTTTGTGTGAT
>JAEEGH010025098.1_pt1 | contig 11977 bp, 11 predicted proteins | sample 9134181 | NCBI WGS metagenome assembly JAEEGH01 (sample SAMN16246544, study PRJNA631951) | gut metagenome | biome: gut microbiome; feature: rumen; material: DP-attached | host: Bos | place: Iran: Karaj | collected 2018-10
CGCTTCGCCCAGCAGCACGAACAGCGGAATGACGGTGAAGCCGTAGTTGGAGAACACGCTCCAGACTTCCATGCCAGTCGTTCCCGCAAATATCGTGTGCAACGTGATTTCTGGCATGAGGGAGACGCAGCCGATGGTGCCGACCAGTAGCATGGCGAGGCCAGGCGACATGCCTGTGAAGAGGATGAGAAGCAGCATCACGACGATGCCGAAAAGACCGAAGACCATTTCCGCGTTCATTTCGCATCCTCCTTTGATTCAGTCGTTTCCGATGTCATCTTGCCATCTTTTTCATTAGGCAATACAACATCATTACGGATGGATGTGACGACGCCGTTGCGCTCTCCACTGGTGAGCGCTTCCGTATCCGGATCCTTTCGAGTGAGCAGATAGACGCAGTCCGTCAGATAGGCGCATGCGAGCAGAAGAAGCCCTCCTGCGCAGATGTACATGAGCCACGGGTAGGGTAGGCGGAGCGTTTCGGAAAGCTCACCTGCCGCCAGAAGTCGTTTGGCGCGACTAACTTGTTGTATTGCAAGAACAAGCAGTAGTAGGAAACCGAAGAGCATGTTGAAAGCGCCGACAAGTCGCTTCACAATCGGCTTATACTGCTTGGTGAACATGTCGAGTTCGACATGGCCGCGTTTGCGCTGCGTGTCCGCCAACGCCAACGCGGCGATAAGCGCACCCAGAAAGCCTGACAGTTCATAGCTGCCGCCGATGGGATGGCCGAAGATGCGGCCGAAGACATTGAGCCCAGAAAGCAAAACGAGAGCGCAGAGGAGGAAGGCGGCGATCCACAGCCCCGCAAGGCAGAGATAGCGCTCCAGACGGACTAACTTGTTCATTTATTGTTCCCTTCGTCTTTCTGCAGGAAGTCGATGAGCTTCTGTCCGTCGATGCCGTTTTGCGCGACGCGTTTGACATAGGCGTCCATCATGGGGGCGAGCTTGGCCTTGATTTCGGCGAGTTGCGCGTCATCCACGCGGGTGACGGTGACGCCGTGGGTCTCCTTCGACCACGCCAACGCATCTTCCACATGCTTGTCAACATATTCGCCAGTCCAGTCGGCCTGTTCGAAATAGAGGTCGTCGAAAACCTTTTTCACATCGTCCGGCAGGGCTTCCCATTTCTTCTTGTTCATGACGACGGCGAAGCTAATGACGGGGAGGCGAGCTTCCACAACATGTTTGCAATAAACGGCGTAGTTCATGTCTTTCATGACTTCGCCGGAAGAGACGATGCCGCTGATGACGCCTTTATGGAGTGCATCCGGAACGTCGGACTGCGGCATGGCGACAGGTGCCGCGCCAAGCAGTTTGAGGGCTTCAAGACTCGTTCCTGAGCTACGGAGCGTGGCGTTCTTAAGATTCGTGACACTTTCGATGGGCGTGCTGCTCATGATGACGCCGGGAGGGCAGGTAAAAGCGGTAAGAATCTTTGTTTCAGCGAATTCTGCAGGATTTTCCTGCTTGAGAAGAGCCGCGAGACGATGACTGGCGGTCTTGGAATCCGGGAAGAAATGCGGCAGATCGGTCGCTTCGGAAACAGGAAAACGACCAGGCTGGTAACTCATGGCGAAATTGCCGATGGCGGCCGTGCCGTCCGCGACACCGTCGTAGATGGCTTTCGCACCGAGCAGTGTACCGCCTGGATAGGTCTTGATGCGGACGCGGCCGTTTGTGCGGCGTTCCACTTCCTCTTTCCACCGTTCCATTTGCACGCAGGGGAAGGTCTCCGGCGGCGGGAAGTTCGCGTAGCTGAGTTCGATGACGGCGTCGCCTTCTTTGCGGGAGCAGCCGCTCAGAAGGAGAAGCGTGATGGAGGCGAGGAGGAAAAGTTTCGTTTTCATGGTTTTAACAGATGGATGTGATTTTACTTGCTTGTCAAGCGGATTGCTTTGTTACTAAAAGAATCGACAATGACGAAAGTTGAATTTTCGCCAAGCGGGCAAACTAATTACTATAATGTTTGAAACCTATATTTTCAAATTGAAGAGACCATGTTAGACATCGAAAAAAACACAACTTTACAAATAGAGTAAAATTGGAGTTTTTGTCAGAATCATGTATATTAATAAGGTGAAAAGAAGCAATTATTTTAGTAGTGAAAATTTGGTCTGCATGTGAAGGAGCCAGATTATGTGGAACTATACGCCGAAAGTCATGGAGCATTTTCTGAACCCGAAGAATGTCGGGGAGATAGAGGATGCGGATGCCGTTGCTGAAGTCGGTAATATCACCTGCGGTGACGCGCTGAAGCTGTATCTGAAGTTGGATTCAGAGGGACGGATCGTGGACGCGAAATTCCGCACGTTCGGTTGTGCCAGTGCCATTGCGTCTTCATCGGCCCTCACGGAACTTATTAAAGGCAAGACGCTGGAAGAGGCCGCGAAGGTAACGAACAAAGACATCGTGGCTCTTCTTGGTTCGCTGCCCGAAGAGAAGATGCATTGTTCCGTCATGGGCATGGAAGCATTGCAGGCCGCCATCGCCGATTACAAGAAACGGCACGGCGAGACTTACGAAATGGCTGAATCGGACGACGACCATGAAGGGCGCATCGTCTGCAAATGCTTCAACGTAACGGATGCGAAAATCCGCAAGATCGCATTGGCCAACAATTTGCATACAGTCGAGCAGATCACGGACTACACGAAGGCCGGTGGTGCCTGTGGTCGCTGTCTGGACGAAATCCAGCAGATTCTGGACGATTTGTGGCATGAGCACAAGTTGGCGGAGGAGAAGAAGGCATCCACCGCAAATGATTTTGACAGCCTTTCTCCAGTCAAGAAAATCCTCCGCGTCAGCGCCGTGCTTGAAGAGAAAATCCTTCCCGCTTTGCAGAAAGACGGTGGTGGAATCGAACTGGAGGACATCGACGGCGATGTGGTGAAGGTTCGGCTTACAGGGCACTGCTCCGCTTGTGCGCGTTCCTCCTTGACGATTGGTTCCTTCGTTGAAGCGCAACTCCGCAAGGATCTTTCCCCTAGAATCAAAGTTGAGCAGGTGAGATGACGATGCAAGATACCATTTATTTTGATAACAATGCCACCACGGCTGTTGCTCCGGAAGTCGTTGATGCGATGTTGCCGTTTCTGAAGACTCTTTACGGCAATCCCTCCAGCATCCATCATTTCGGCGGACAGGTGATGGCATATGTCGATAAGGCCCGTGAACAACTGGCTAGCCTTCTGAACGCGGCACCTTCTGAAATCATCTTCACCTCCTGCGGGACGGAGTCGGACAACGCCGCCTTACGGAGCGCTGTCTTCACACAGCCGAAGCGCACGAAAATCGTCATCAGCCAGATCGAGCATCCCGCTATCCTGAACACTGCCAAGGATTTGGAACGGAGCGGCATAACCGTCGCTGTCATTCCAGTGGATGAACATGGACGGCTGGACATGGATTTTGCCAAAGAGGAAATCGACGAAAATACCGCGCTGGTCTCTGTGATGTGGGCCAACAATGAAATCGGCAATATATTTCCCGTTCGCGAACTGGCGGAAATGGCCCATGCAAAAGGTGCTCTTTTCCATACCGACGCCGTGCAGGCAGTGGGAAAGGTGCCAATCAATCTGGCCACTGACGGTATTGATTTTTTGAGCCTTTCCGGACATAAGCTCCATGCGCCGAAGGGCGTCGGAGCGCTTTACGTCCGTCGTGGCATCCGCTTCCATCCGTTCGTCATCGGCGGCCATCAGGAAAATGGACGGCGGGCCGGAACGGAAAACGTCGCGTCGCTCGTCGGTCTGGGCGCGGCTGCGGAATTGGCGAAGGCGAACATGGAAAAGGAAAACACGTTTGTGCGTTCGCTTCGTGACACGTTGGAGCAGGGCGTGGTTGCCAAGATCAAGGATGTGCGCGTCAACGGCGACGTCGAAAACCGCCTGCCCAACACGACGAATATCTCCTTCGAATACATCGAAGGGGAATCCATTCTCATGCTGTTGGATCAGTTCGGAATCTGCGCTTCCAGCGGAAGTGCTTGCACGACAGGCAGTTTGGAACCGTCCCATGTGCTTCGCGCAATGGCGTTGCCCTATACGGCCGCGCATGGTGCGATCCGTTTCAGTTTCTCGCGTTACAATACGATGGAGGAGGTTCAGTTTACGTTGGAGAAACTGCCTCCGATCATTGCCCGCCTGCGGGAAATCTCCCCGTACTGGAAGTGACAAATGGTTTAAATCATGGGAGCAGTCATGGTTTTGAAAATGTGAACTGTTCCCATGTGTTGTTGCCACGGCAGCGAATGTGCATTTCCTTTTTCTCAGGAATGGCGACGACTTGAAACAACGTTCCGTCCCACATCGCGCCGCCGGAATCCACTGTCGTGGAAATGATTCGCTTCATCGTATCAAGATCGGCGGAATGCGGCGGGACTTTTTCTGCCAGACGCACGATGGCGCAACGGCGGCTTACCGATGAGATTTTGCCGCCGTCGGCAATCGGCAGATTCTGCCAGCCAGGCTGGACAAAATGGTTGGTCATGGCCAGAAATCCCTTGGAATTCGGTTCGGAAAGTGCGCATGATTTATGGCAGCCCCATTCAAACGAAACACTTTTCCGCGAATCGGCAACACCGATGATGTAGGCGCTTCGTGACGGCAGGGTGTTCAGTATTTTGACGGCTTGGTCGGTGCTTTTGGCTTGTGTGAGAACATGCCATAGGGCCCATGCATTATGAAGGATTTTGGGATTGTCTTCTGCAGAAGCGAATATGCCGGCATTGAGTTCGACAAACACGCCAGTGGAATTCATGCCAGTCGTAAGATAGAAGCAACCAGGGTAGTTGATCATAGCGAATTCCAGCTCCGAACCTTCTGGTTGGAAATAGGTTAGCACAAAACCGAGTTCAGAAAATGCGGGCAGCCAGTCATAGTTACGACCATAGATCATCTGACCGTTTTGCGTCTTGTTGCCGAACAACGCCAATGCGGAACACTGACCAGCGGCTTCAGGCCCGAAATATTTCAGCAAATCATTCCCGTAGGCGACTTCCACGCCGTTGATGCGCATCAATTCCGCCATGGACAGACCAGATCCAGCAGAAACGCCTTCCACAAAGTGGTCGAGAAAGTCGATTCCGCAGGGAAAACCGTTGGGTAAAAGATAGTGATCCGACGCTTCGGTTGCGCGTTTTGCTGCATATTGAAGCACTTGCCGCATTGGTTTGACCATCGCCTTGCCGTACTGTTTACCCATCTCAAACCATGTTCCTTTGAGATGCAACACGGTTATCGTAGTGGCATCAGTGTGGTTTTGTTCGCCTTGAACGTTTGAACTCATACATCCTGCAACCAACAGTACGGGAAGCAGATGCAAGCCGAATCGGATGCTTGACGTGGATTCAGACACAAGTTTGTGAGTTGTTGTTTTCATATTTGAAAATTGGTTCAAGAGTGTCATGAGATTAAAATACTATAACTATATATGGAGAATGTTCATTTATCAAATGATTTGTCCCCTACCATCATAGTTATGAATGCCTTGGCACCAATTCTTTTTTTGAAAACTATATTCCCAAATTGGCGAGAATGGGGCTCAATGCTATATTTTTAATGGTTTTAATCTGGAGACATATGTGGAAATGAAATGAAAAGCATTCTTCGAAAAATCTTCTTTTGGGATGAATCCTCCATATGCACATTCATGCCTTCCATGAGGCCATCGAAACTCATTTGGGTTGTTGCGCTGTTGTTTGGATTGCCTTGTGTTGCGCATGCAAATGCGGGGACACCTCTTATATGGGGAGGATTTTTTCATCTATATATTGGCAATGCTCTGATAGGCATATTGGAGGGTAAGTTACTGAAGAGAATGTTTCATGGCAAGTGCTTTCATGCTGTGATCTTGATGATATTCGCTAATTATTTCTCCGCATTCTGCGGGTTGTTTTTCCGTATATTTCTGCAAAGAAGATGGGTTGACGCATGGACATTGAACAATTTTCGAATCAACGCTCTTCTGCTTGCCATCGTCTTATGGCTACTGACAATTGTTCTGGAATTGCCCTTTGTGCGGTGGGCTATGGAGAAAAACATACGGAATTGGCAGAAGGCATTGAAATGTTCGTTTGTCATTCAGAGCATTTCCTATGTCCTTTTGATTGGCTGGTATATATTTTGCGGCAGCAATTCGCTAATGACTTGCAAGGTTGTCAAGCCTGAAGAGATCAATATTCCTGATGGAATTTGTATCTATTATATTAGCTCACAAGACATGAAGGTTTACAAGATGCATCTTGTAAAAGGTGAATCCATCTTGGTTTCGGATCAAATTCTGTCAGGGGAGGAGGTCAAGTTGTTTGCCATACAAGAGACACCTGAGTCGGAAAAGGCAGATCTTGTTGCAGTAAATTTTCACTTCTTTGGCCCGAATACGCAAATTCCTATTTTTCCGCAGTTTGCCGATGCAAATAAATCTCTGTTAGAACCCCTCAATGAGAAAGGACAATATGAGTTTTCGAGGAACCATTGGTATAGCCGCCCGCTTGGGGATGTCGTGAATTCCAATCATAGATTTGAGGCTCCAACTTATTATCCTGACAGAGGAATGTCTTTGTTGACAAAGTGTATGCCTGAAGATAAAGATCTGTACTATAATGGCAAGCCGGATAAATATGGATTCAATCGTAGTGAATGGAAAAATGAAGGATGCGTATTGGCCCTTGCTTCTCCGCTTGTTGCATGGAATATCTTCAATGTCATTCAACTGCCCAATGACATTGTTCTTTTGGAAATGAACAAGCAACTTTGCCTCTTTGATTACAAAACAAGACGCATCGCCTTGCTTGCCAGAGGTTTCGGCGCGACAGCAATATTGGAATGATGCATAAAATTAATAATCATGATATGGTATCAAGACACACCATGTATAAAATTTGACTTTGGCCTCAAACCAGGTATTATGGGAAATGGAGGGCTTCTCGATAATCACTTTCCCCTGTAGTGGATCTGCGGAAATCCATGTGTCTTCTTCAAGAAAGACCATGACATGCCTTCCATCTTCTGTGATCGCCAAATCGCCTGGAGAAAGATGATGTTCGGATGCATTTGACACGGTTCCTTCCGTTCCATCTGTCGTAACATAATGTTGATAGCCATTGGCCAAGGCTTCTGCTGAAGCATCCAGCCACCAAGTTTTAATAGCATATCGGAGATATTTTCCATTTCCGTTTGTGAAAGCTGTTTTCAAGAGGGCATTACGCAAGGCTTTGCGTGGTAGTCCTGAACAATCCATCCCAAGCATATTTTCTCCTCCCCAAACATATCGGACACCTTCATAGTGCTTTAGTTCTTGAATATAGTTTTTTCGCAATTCAAGGGTAGTCGCTTCATCCTCAAAAAGGCTTCCAATGGACATATAGGCGAAAAATACAAGTATTATTATCATAATGAAAATTGTGATTCGCTTATGTTTCTTATATGATTTAACCCAGATAATACAAAGGAATGCAAGCAAATAGACAGCGGAGACAATCATCAAGACTCGGCAAATAGCATTATTAACAGGCCAAAGGTTGCTTCCAACCAAAAGTATTATTGGAAGAATGATATTCCATAATATCTTTTTCTTGTTTAGCGTCAGCTTCAAAAATTGAATATTACTCATTTCCCGCTTCCCAATAGGAGAGGAACTTTCGTGTACGAGTCAATTGATACTCAAGACCGTCTTTTACTGGAGACTCTTTCATGAGTTTGAGTTGATGCTCGACCTCTTCAAGTTCCTTTTGCGGAAATGTCATATCTGGACATCCTGAATAATGGTCATGTCCTTCATCGCCAAGCCACTTAATCAGCAGTTCAATGTAAATTCTCCTGCAATCATCGTTATCAGGGGCGAGTTCCAAAGCACGCTTGCTGGCTTTGTATTCTGGCATACTTTCCAATGAGGTTGGAATGACGGTCATTCCATCAGTTGGAGGATATATCGCATGCAATTGTTCTTGAGTCAGAGAAACACTCGCGTGAGCAAAGATAAACGCAAATCCATAGTATGGCAAATAGTCATCAGGCTTTTCCTTGTACCAATCATGCAAGACTGGATAGAGCAACTGACTGACCAAAGGAAAACATTGTTGGAATTGGCACTCTTCATACGATTGCTCTGTGAAAAATGCCTTGACAAAGGCTCTTTTGTCTGTTTGATTCCAATTGATGCATGACGCAAGAAATGCATCAAGGTGTTTCATGGCTTCCTTACGCAATCCTGAATGTTTGCAAGAAATATATGTTGTATATTCTGGATGGTTTATAAGGAGACATTTTTCTCTTCTACTGTTATTGTGATTTTTATTTAAAAGGAGACATTTTTCTCTTCCACTGTCATTGTGATTTTTATTTGAAAAACCTTGTTTTGTCAGCATTTTTACAAGATAGCCAATGACATAATCGGGAACAGTCGTAATTTCGATGTCCTGATTAGCGACCAAATCGTTTATGCCTTGTTCGAGAACAGTCCAGAGCGGATTGTTCCTGTATTTGTCATATGGTGTTTTCATAGATATTAATCCTTCAAAGCTGCTTCTAGCTGCTGTGCATTGGGCAAAACTTCTCGCATTTCCTTGGGAACATCGTTGTCTAGCTCATAGGAGGAGATTCCAATTGGCTTGCAAAAATTTTCCAATGAGTATTCTGCGACTACCTTGTTCTTTGACTTGCAAAGCAAGAGACCGATTGTCGGTCCATCTTGTGGTGTCTTTATTTGTCTGTCCACTGCCGTCATATAGAAGCTCAACTGTCCGACATGTTCGGGCTTCAGTTTCCCTGTTTTCAATTCAATGACTACATAGCAATGAAGGCGAAGATGATAGAAGAGCAAATCCATTTCAAATGGATCGCCGCCGACCTCCAGTGGTATCTTCTTCCCGACATATGCAAAACCAGTACCGAGTTCCAGTAGAAAATCTGCTACTTTGTCCACCAATGCCTGACGCAATTTGTTTTCCTTGATGCCTTCTGTCAGTCCAAGAAATTCCAACTTATATGGATCCTTAAGTGTCTGTTTCGCCAAATCAGAATCAGAAGTGGGAAGCGTCGTATGGAAGTTATTTTGCGCCTTGCCAATGCGTTCAGCAGTCTTAAGTTCGATGTGGTGTACCATCACATTGCGAGACCATCCATTCTCTACTGCAAGACGCGCATAGGCAAGTCGTTGCTTCTTGGTGTCCAACTTGTCGAGCAAAGTGAGATGATGATACCACGTCAATTGTCCAAGTGGTGCTTGGACAATTTCCTCTTCTGTCCATGCAGCGGCAAAAAAAGAGCGCATATACATAATGTTCGCACGTGAGAATCCCGTCATTTCAGGGAATTCGGCCTTCAAGTCCTTAGCTAGGCGTTCGACAACCTTTGCACCCCATCCTTGCTGTTGCTGACGTTGCAGAATCTCATGTCCAATCTGCCAATACATGCGTACCAGTTCCGTGTTCACTACGATTGCAGCACGCAATTGAGTTTCGCGAATACGTTGTTTCAAACTAGACAGCCAAGACGCATAGTCAAAAAAGCCTTGTTCTGTTATTTCTTGTCTTGTTGTGAGCGTTTCCTTTTGAGTATTTACTTGTGGAGTATGGTCTTTCATAGATATTGTTGTTTCTAATCTATATCTGCTGATTTCGTTGTCTGTATGCCTAATAATCTAAAGCCAATGAGTTACTTTTGCAAATCCAAGACATGAAATCAGTAAAATTTCATCACCCATGTGAAGCGATGAAGGAAATTGGCGACAAAGAGAAAAATGTCAATGGAAGACTTCGTCACTGATTGTTCAAATGAATCTTTGGACTTGGTAATTTCACCTCGACAGGACCGAAATCGGGCTCTTTCTTGGGATGCGATCTTCGGGGCAATTTGTCGTAGGGTACTTTCATCTGAAAATCATTCTGCCAAAGACTTGGAGCAGATATGGTGAGTTCATAGTATTTGGGCCAAGATTCGGTTATTGTAAATTCAAAATGATGCTGTTTCCAATCCAGTTGCCTAGGTTCGCGTAAGTCGTTTCTTTCACCTTTTCCTTCGCTAATCACACCATGCGCATGATTCCACTCATCCAACAGCTTCCTTGAACATTCCTTTCCGCGAATTTCCTCAAAGATTTTCGACAAAGCAACGGCGTTTTTCGGAGGAAGTTGACCTATCTTTTCTCCGTCAAACCAATATGCGGAACAGCAATCAAAGAATGCCAGTCCATCATCGCATTGAACAAACTCGATTCCAAACACGCTTCTTGTACCGTGCATCTCCTTGAATGGCGTGAAAGGAATCGCCCGGCAAGTGCCATCCGCTGAAATGTCGAGCAAGTAGAACAATTGATTGGCAACAGCATGGCATAGCTCCGGTTCAACAAACAACGAATGGTCTTGATCTTCCATTTTGTTAATTGTCAAAAGAAGATACAGATGTTCTTCGGTTGCAAGATTAAAGCAGCACGGAAGGTTATTGCAGTAAGAGACTTTCGGACTACATGAAATCCAGAAAAGCAAGACAAATCCTAATATTGCCAGAATGACTATTGTGGATTTTTTCATAATGTTTCAGTTTTTTAGTGTTCTCCTTATGTCATTTATCTTTCAATTCCATTAGAAATATAAGGAATTTTGGAATCAATTCCATAAATCCTTCAGTTTTTTGGTGAATTAAAGAGCAAAAAACATGAAAATGGACATAAAATTTTCTTGATGGAGGCTACAGTTTCAACAATCTGGTGATATTTCCACGGGCGATTTTTTCAAATGCCGTGTCGGAGAGCAAGCCTTTCTTGTTCAGATCTTTCAGGAAGGCGGCCAATGGCAGTTTTTGTTCGTAGTAGCAGATATCCGTTCCGAAACAGAGTTTGTCTTGAAATTCGTTGAGGAATTTTACGGCATAGTCTGGATCTCTTGCCAACGCATTGTAACCACTCGTGGCGGACAGATCGCCCCACATGTTCGGATATTTTCGAAGTAGCCTGACGACTGCGCCTTCGGCTCGTATGGGATATTGGGGATAGGTGCCTTTGTCTTCCGGCTTGTCCAATGTGCTGATTTCCGACCAGAAGGCGACACCATGACCAAAAATCGTCAATTTAGGAAATTGATTGAGGCAGAATTCGAGCTCCGGCAAGCCGGGCTGATCGACGAGTCCGTAGCCGAGGCCAAGCCGCGTGTTCACGTCGAAAATCAGTGGAAAACCAAAGGCTTCCAACTGGCGGAAGAGATTCAGCACCTTCGGATCTTTGAAGGACATGTTCGGCATGAACTCGCCCACGCCCTTGTATCCATGCTCTTTGTACCATGAAAGCCATGGCGTGAAATCGCTCTGCTCGCTGTTGTGGATGCCCCGTGGGTCGATATTGCAGAACGGGATGAAACGATCGGGATACTTGCGGCAGATTTCCAGTATTTCTTGATTTGACTGCGGCAGATATTCCTCCGGACCTATGAGCGGAAGGATGATTCCCTTGTCGATCTCCAGTTCGTCATATCGTTTCAGCACTTGTTCAGGCGTGCAGAACTGCGTTCTTCCATCCTGCGGCGGGCAGGGATACAGATACATATGTGCGTGAATATCGATAAACATCTTGTTCCTTTAGAAACTGCCCTTTGCGACGGCGTCCGCCATCTCTTTCTGGATTTCAGGATCGTATGACAGGATGGGCTCAACATCTTTGTTCAAAATGCGCCGATCGATGTAGTTTTTGGTGATTCTGCGGACAAGTGGCATGAGGGAAATGACGCCGATAAGGTTGGGGATGAGCATCAGGCCGTTGAAGGTGTCCGAAATATCCCACGCAAGGGAGGAGGTGAGCAAGGCACCGGAGATGATGAGCAGGCAGAAGAAGATGCGGTAGTATTTGACGGCTTTGAGTCCGAAAAGATATTCGATGACTTTGCTGCCGTAGTGTGACCAGCCAAGAACTGTCGTGAAGGCGAAGAGGAACATGGCGATGGCGACAAATGCGCCGCCGCATGCGCCGAAAACGCTTGTGAAGGA
>JAEEGH010025104.1_pt1 | contig 11976 bp, 10 predicted proteins | sample 9134181 | NCBI WGS metagenome assembly JAEEGH01 (sample SAMN16246544, study PRJNA631951) | gut metagenome | biome: gut microbiome; feature: rumen; material: DP-attached | host: Bos | place: Iran: Karaj | collected 2018-10
TTCTTCTCGTTTAACTCTTTCATCTTCTCAACTCCGCCCATCTTCTTGAGCCACTTGAATTCCTTGCCACAGATATAAATTGTATAGCATGGAGGTGTGTTATATAAAGAATCATTATCAGCCTGAGTCTTCCACTTAAGCATGGTTGGTGTTCCAGGAAGGCACTCATCTGTAATTAAATCTTCTCTGATAATAGCGATTACACAACCTGCAGGGCCAACGTTCTTCTGTACACCACCGTAAATAACAGCATACTTGGAAACATCAACTGGCTCTGATAAGAAGCATGATGAAACATCTGCTACTAAATCCTTACCCTTTGTATTAGGTAATGTTTTATACTTTGTTCCGTAAATTGTGTTATTCTCGCAGATATATACATAATCCATATCATCTGTGATAGGAAGATCTGAACAATCTGGAATATATGAGAATGTCTTGTCTGCAGAGGATGCAAGTTCAACAGCCTCACCATAAATTTTAGCTTCAGCAAAAGCCTTCTTAGCCCACTGACCAGTTAAGATATAACCAGCCTTCTTATTCTTCATCATGTTCATAGGAACTTCAGCGAAGAACTGTGAAGCACCACCCTGTAAGAATAATACCTTATAATTATCAGGGATATTCATGAGATCTCTTAAATCCTGTTCTGCTTCTTTGATGATCTTATCGTATACTTTTGAACGATGGCTCATCTCCATAACAGACTGTCCTGAACCCTGATAGTCAAGCATTTCAGCAGCTGCTTCTTTTAATACTTCTTCAGGTAAAACAGCCGGACCTGCAGAAAAGTTATAAACTCGTGACATTTTAAACTTCCTCCTTAGCATCTTAAGATAATCTATAATCTTCACGGATATGTCGACTCCGTAAAATCACACTAAAATTAATTTTACATTTCTAAAGAATAATAGTCAATAACTAAAATAGGGTTTTTGATATTATTTTAACAAAGTAATATTTTTAATAAAACATTACAACCGGTGTTCCAACTTCAACCATGTTATATAATTCTCCTGCCTTGCTCTTAGGCATATTAACACAGCCATGGGAACCGTTGTACTTATATTCATCGCCGCCGAATCTTCTGCGCCATGTAGCATCATGAAGACCGATATTGCCATTTACTGCCATCCAGTAATAAACAAATGAAGCATAACCAGGTCCTCTTAATGTACGATTTCTCTGCATATAGTAGATATAACAGATCTTCGCCGGAGTTCCGGTTCTTCTTGCAATATTTCCGGTAACAACGTCTGTTTCAAGCTTAAGCTTATTATTTTCATAATAATAGAGTTTCTGAGCTGACATATCAACCTCGATATATGTGCCACCAAGGTCGTCATAGCCATCTCCTCTGGCCTGGCATTTATAAGCAGGCTCTCTCTTAACTCCGGTAATATTATGATTATATTTATCAAGGAATTCCTTAGCTTCTAAATCCTCATCAATATCATCACCATAGAGACCACCTTCAAAAGTAATCTCATCACCTCTAGTTGACATGAAGTGTCTGGTAATATTTATTGTTTCATACTGCCTTAAGATTTCCTTGATTCCTTCTTCGGCCTTTTTCTCATCAAGTGAATATTTACCATCTGAATCAGATACAAATTTGCCATCTTCATCAGTCAAAATCCAGTTGGCAATCTGTCCCGGTCCTACAACAACTTCTTCATCTCTTATAAGATAAGTATATGTATAATTCTGGACACGGTTGATCTTGTCATAAATGGCTACATTATTTCTCATTTCAGTACTTACAATGAGACTTTTATAATATGTATCCTTATCAAGTTCAATAGTATCTTCTAAGTTGTAAACACCTTCAATGATTCTTTCATTTACCAGATCCTTGCAAATCAGATCCTGAGTATGGTCTTCAATGACATAACCCTTATCAGCTGTTTTGACAATTTCAATGGTATTATGAATATCATAGACATCACCTGAATAAATCAGGCATTTATCTACATTTGAAAGAAGTTTTTCCTCATCAAAAGATACAACAGGCTCAACCTTGTAATTTTGCTGATTAAAATAATAAATCGGCCATTTAAAAGGGTCCTGAGAAGCCATAATCTTGTTAAGACTTTCAAGATAATCAACACTTAAATCAATATCAGTAGTTGGAACCTTATAGGTTTTGCCATCAGGATCAACAATTTTAAGCTGCTTTAAATCAACCTTCTTCAAAAGAATGTCATTGACAGTCTCGGCATCATACCCGGTTACATTCATACCATTAATATAAGTATTAAGTCCGTAACCGAAATTATCTGCAAATTTATATGCATATCCTACATATACTCCACCTACAGCCGTAAGCATCAGCAATAATAAAGTTAGTACAATAATTAATTTCTTTTTCATATCAAAAATTACTTATTCTCATTTTTCTCAACTGATTCAATTGCTGACTTACGCATAGGAATTCTGCAGTTCTTGTTAGAACCGAATTCAACGATAACATCTTCCTCTGTAATATCAATTAATACGCCATAGAATCCGCTGGTTGTAACAACAACATCACCAACTTCCATTGATTCCATTACGGCATTTCTTCTCTTCTGTTCTTTTTTTGTTGGAGCAAAGAAGAAAAAATAACCCAAAACAAGGAAAAATGCAACATATACAATCATTAACGTTATGTTCATTCCACCGCCGGTCTGCTGCGTAGCCTCTAAAATCATTAACATATTTTTAACCTCCTATAATTAATCAGACTGACTCATAGTCTGAATTTTGTTTCTCTTATATTCTGAATAATTGCCATTTTCAATGGCTTCTCTGATTTCCGCCATCATATTATTGTAAAAGTAAAGATTATGCATTACGCAAAGTCTCATACCCAGCATTTCCTTGGCTTTAAGCAGATGCCTTATATAAGCCCTTGAATATCTCTGACAGGTTGGGCATTTACATCCTTCTTCTATGGGAGACATATCATTTTCATGAATTGCATTAAGCAGATTAATCTTACCCTTATTAGTATAAAGATGAGCATGCCTTGCATTTCTTGACGGATAAACACAGTCAAAGAAATCCACACCTCTGTCCACTGCTTCAAGTATATTTTCAGGAGTACCGACACCCATAAGATAAACCGGTTTATTTCCCGGCAGATAAGGAATGGTATTCTCCAAAACATCATACATTTCTTCATGGGACTCGCCAACTGCAAGTCCGCCCAAGGCATAGCCCGGTAAATCCAGCTCAGAAATTCTCTTGGCATGTTCTATTCTTATGTCATTATAGACAGCGCCCTGATTAATACCGAATAATAACTGATTCTTATTAATGGTATCTTCACGGGAATTGAGTTCGGTTATTCTATCCTTGCATCTTACAAGCCATCTTGTGGTTCTGTCTACGGAATCCTGAACATATTTATAATCAGCCTTGCTGTTTGGGCATTCATCAAATGCCATGGCGATGGTTGACCCAAGATTGCTTTGTATCTGCATGCTTTCTTCTGGTCCCATAAATATCTTACGGCCATCAACATGAGAGTTAAAATACACGCCTTCTTCTTTTATCTTCCTGAGTGATGAAAGAGAAAAAACCTGAAACCCGCCGGAATCAGTAAGTATCGGCTTATCCCAGACCATAAACTTATGAAGGCCGCCAAGACTTTTAATAAGTTCATCACCCGGTCTTACATGAAGATGATAGGTATTGGAAAGCTGAACCTGAGTTCCGATTTTTTCAAGATCTTCAGTGCCTACAGCTCCTTTAATGGCTCCAACTGTTCCCACATTCATGAATACCGGAGTCTGTATATCGCCATGAACTGTATGAAAGACACCTCTTTTGGCTCTTCCTTCTTTTTTTAATATATCAAAAGTGCCCTGCATAAAACCTCTTATCTTAATCTGTAAAAAATAATACAGTTAGGTTTCTCGATTTTGATTTCCTTTGCACACATTGAAATTACATGTTTATCAGTATCCACAGCAAAGAATGTCATGGTATCTGATTCATGATTTAAGGAAACAAGATGTTTATTATCAGGGAAAAGTGATGCATCCTTAGGATATGAACCACTTATAGGAAGGCACAGATTCTTGGTAAGTGTACCTTCTTCCTTATTTATATCGTAGATAATAACGCTGTTATCGCCTGCATTGGTGCTTAATAAATAATTACCGTCAAATGAAATCTTAAGTGCTCTTGATGCACATCTTTCTGTGTGATAATCATTTAATGTTGAAATAGTCTGGATTCTCTCGAACTCAGGATATTTCTCGCCTGCCTTATATGAGTAAACATCAATTGTATTGCTCATTTCATTAACTATGTAGAAAAATCTGCCATCCTTGGAGAAAAGTATATGTCTTGGAGCAGAATTCTGATCACATCTGATAATATCAATTTCCTTTAATTTACCGGTTTCGGAATTAAGTTCATATACATTAACATGGTCCATTCCGATGTCAGCTACGAATAAGTACTTATTGTCCCTGGACATCTTAACGCAGTTAACATGTGGCTGGAAACTTCTGTCTACTACCTCTCCCATACCTCTTAAGTATATTTCGTCTGTAATGCCTTCAACTCTGCCTTCGTTGTCGAGTTTGAGGGCGGTGATTTTGCCATCGTGATATCCTGCAACAAATAAGAATTTATCTTCATAATCTGTTGAAAGATAGCAGCCTCTCATACCATTAATTGAACACATGTTAAGAGTTTCAAGGTCGCCGTCCGGCATGATCTTATAGCTCTCAACGCCAAAGTCTGTAATGGCATAAAGATATTTGTCATTATGAGAACAGGTCATATAGGAAGAATTGGTTATCTCCTTGCTTGTTCTAAAAGACAGGGTTCCCTTTTCAAGATCCACATCATAAACAGAGATACCATGTTTGTCTTTCATTGTATAAGTTGAAACATATGCTACATATTTTTCTGACATAGGTTTTTCCTCTTATTAAAAAGTAGTTTTTGACAATCAAAGTTACTATATCACATATTTATATAATATTACAAGTGTGAAGGATGTTGGAAAATTCTAAATAAAATCTACTTTTATTTATACAAATCTATTGATTTTTTTTACATTAATAAATATACTTAAATAGTTTTGTAAGATGCGTTAGTTTAAATCGCAAAAGTTAGGAGCGTGATATTACATAATCCTGGTTGTTTAAGAAAGGTAATAAAGAATTGGGAAACAAATTAATTACATTAGAAAATATCTCTAAATCCTACGGCAGTAATACTGTTCTGGATGAATTAAATTTATATATTAACGAGAATGAATTCCTTACTTTGTTAGGTCCAAGTGGTTGTGGCAAAACTACAACTCTTAGAATTATTGGCGGAGTTGAAACCCCTGACACTGGTAAGGTTATTTTTGACGGTAAAGATATTACATCTTTGGCGCCAAATAAAAGACAGGTTAATACTGTTTTCCAGAAATATGCTCTTTTTACTCATATGACAATTGCGGAGAATATCGCATTTGGTCTTAAAATAAAGAAGAAATCCAAAGCATATATTGATGATAAGATTAAATATGCCCTTAAACTGGTTAACCTGGAGGATTTTGCCAACAGAATGCCTGATTCTCTCTCCGGCGGCCAGCAGCAGCGTATTGCCATTGCAAGAGCCATTGTTAACGAGCCTAAAGTTTTATTACTTGATGAGCCACTTGGTGCTTTGGACCTTAAACTTCGTCAGGATATGCAATATGAGCTTATCAGACTTAAAAACGAACTTGGAATTACCTTTATATATGTAACACATGATCAGGAAGAAGCTCTTACCATGTCTGATACTATCGTGGTTATGAACCAGGGTTATATTCAGCAGATTGGTACACCTGAGAATATATATAATGAACCGGAAAATGCTTTCGTGGCGGATTTTATCGGCGACAGCAATATTATAAGCGGCACCATGATTCATGATGAACTGGTTGAAATTCTTAATGTTAAATGGGCCTGTGTTGATAAGGGCTTTGGAATTAATAAGCCTGTCGACGTTGTAATCAGACCTGAAGATGTTGAGCTTGTTAAGGAAGACGAAGGAACAATCAAAGGTATTGTTACCAACATTATCTTTAAGGGCGTTCATTATGAAATGGAAGTTATGGCCAACGGTTTTGAATGGCTGGTTCATTCTACTTCCCTCTTCCCGGTTGGTACTAAAGTAGGAATCAAGGTTGATCCTTTCAATATACAGATTATGAACAAACCTGAAAGTGAGGACGAGGAGGCCATAGGCGTTGAAGAATAAGTACATTAAATTCCTTTCGGCGCCATACATTATCTGGGCTTTAATATTCATAATTGTTCCACTTTTAATGGTATTTTATTATGGATTTACAGATAAAAGCGGTGCTTTTACCATAAGTAATATAACAGCTATTGCAACCCATGAGCATTCAAAAGCTTTATGGCTTGCTCTCTATTTGTCTTTAATCAGTACAGCAATCTGCATTCTTCTTGCATATCCACTTGCTATGATACTCTCTCACATTGGTGAAAATGCGGGAGCAAACAAAGATAAATACATGGTTTTCATTTTTATTCTTCCTATGTGGATGAATTTCTTATTAAGAACCATTGCATGGCAGACACTCTTAGAGAATGATGGTGTTATTAATTCTTTCCTTAATTTACTGCACCTTCCTGCCCTTAGAATAATCAATACTCCGGCAGCCATTGTATTTGGTATGGTTTATAACTTCCTTCCATTTATGGTACTGCCACTTGTTAATGCACTTAATAAAATAGATATAAATGTAATTAATGCTGCAAGAGATCTTGGCGCTAATTCGGTTCAGACTTTCCTTAGAATTATTCTTCCGCTTTCTGTACCGGGACTTATCAGTGGTATTACAATGGTATTTATTCCATCACTTACCACTTTCATTGTCAGCGACTTACTTGGCGGCAGCAAGATTTTACTTATTGGTAATGTTATTGAACAGGAATTTACGCAGTATTCCAACTGGAACTTGGGCAGCGGTCTTTCCATTGTTTTAATGATATTCATCATAGTAAGTATTGTGCTTTCAACCATATTTGATAAAGATATGGAGGGAACTGCCATATGATGAAGTTTATTAAGAAGTTTTATCTTGTAATAATATTTATATTCCTTTATGCTCCTATGGTGACTTTGATTGTATTTTCCTTTAATAATACCAAGTCCAGAGCTAAATGGGGCGGATTTACATTTAAATGGTACGCGGGGCTTTTTAATGACAGTTCAATAATTCAGGCATTAATTAATACCTTAACCATTGCTCTTTTATCAAGCCTTATTGCCACTTTAATCGGCACTATCGCTGCCCTTGCAATGAATAATATGAAAAAACTCAGCAAGAATATATTAATGGGTGTAACCAACATTCCGATGCTTAATGCAGAAATCGTAACAGGTATATCCTTAATGCTTTTATTTATTTTCTTTAAATACAGATTCGGATATGTTACTATATTACTTGCGCATATTACTTTTAACATACCTTATGTTATATTAAGTGTGGCTCCAAGGCTTAAAACACTTAATCCTAACATATATGAAGCTGCCCTTGATTTAGGTGCAAATCCATTTAAGGCATTCTTTAAAGTCGTATTCCCTGACATTATGCCGGGTATACTTTCAGGATTTTTAATGTGCTTTACAATGTCAATCGATGATTTTATCATCACTCACTTTACCAAGGGTGCCGGTGTAGATACTCTCTCCACCAAGATTTATGCACAGGTCAAAAAAGGCATTGACCCAAAAATGTATGCCTTATCTACTCTTATATTTGTGACTGTTTTAGTATTGCTTATACTTGTTAATTACACACCAAATAAAGAGAAACCAAGGAAACTTAAAGGAGAAAAAGCAAAATGAAGAAATTAATGATTTGTGTTTTGGGACTTACCTGTTTATTTGCTTTGGCAGGATGTTCAAAGTCTTACGCCAATGGCGAAGTTTATGTGTACAACTGGGGAGAATATTGCGATCCTGCTACACTCGAAATGTTTGAGGAAGAATATGATATCAAAGTTATATATGATGAATATGAAACAAATGAAATCATGTTCCCAAAGGTTGAAGCAGGCGCTGTTAAATATGATGTAGTCTGCCCTTCAGACTATATGATCTGCAAAATGATCGAGCACGATTTATTACAGGAAATCAACTTTGACAACATTCCTAATTCTACTAATATTGGCGACCAGTATTATGAAATGTCCGAGGAATTTGATCCGGGTAATAAGTATTCCGTACCTTACTGCTGGGGAACAGTTGGTATTCTTTATAACAAGACCATGATTGACCCTGAAGATACAGTTGATTCATGGAGCATTCTCTGGGATGAGAAATATTCCAACAGCATTCTTATGCAGGATTCTGTAAGAGATGCATTTATGGTTTCATTAAAGCTTAACGGTTATTCAATGAATACCTTAAATGATGATGAATTAGAGGTTGCAAAGGATTCACTTATTGAGCAAAAGCCACTCGTTCAGGCATATGTTATTGACCAGGTTAGAGATAAAATGATTGGTAACGAAGCTGCCCTTGGTGTTATCTACTCAGGTGAAGCCATCTATACACAAAGAGAGAATCCTGACCTTGAATATGTTATTCCTAAGGAAGGTACAAATGTATGGATTGATTCATGGGTAATTCTTAAAGATGCTGAGAATGTTGAAAATGCAGAGAAATTCATCGATTTCATGTGCAGACCTGACATTGCATTAATGAACTTTGAATATATTACCTACTCTACTCCTAATGATGCAGCCAAGGAATTAATCGAGGATGAGGAAATCAGAAATTCAGAAATCGCATTCCCTGATTTATCTCAGTATAACGACCTTGAAACCTATATCTATCTTGGTGATGAAGGTGATGAGAAATATTCAGAACTCTGGAAGAAAGTTAAATCAGAGTAATTTGATATAAAAATACTAAAAATTATGCCTGTCCATTTGGACAGGCTTTTTTATCTTGTTTGCCAGCTTTTCCGTACGGCACATGGCGTGTGGCATGTGACAGAGCTGCGTGTGCGTGCGGCGTGTGGGCGTGTGGCGCCACGTGTGGCAATGTGGCCGGCATTAGGCGACGGCGCCCAGCCGGCAAGCAAGGCGTAAAAAAAGAGCCCGACATAATCGGGCTCAATATTTTTATACTAAGGTCTTACCGGGAAGCCAACCTTCTTCTGCACTTTGCGAAGAGTCTTGGTTGAATAATACTGAGCTTTCTCAGCATTCTCTTTAATAATACCATCAATATATTCTTTATCCTTGCTAAGTTCATTAAAACGCTCATTAAGAGGCTTTAACAAATCAGCAACTGTTTCACCAACAGCAAGTTTGAAATCGCCATATCCCTTGCCATCAAACTCTTTCTCAACCTCTTCCACACTCTTACCTGTACATGCAGAATAAATATCAATAAGATTTGAAATACCAGGCTGTTCTTCAGAATGTTTTACAACGCCGGCTGAATCTGTAACGGCTCTTTTGAACTTTCTTATAATTGTATCTGTATCATCTGTTAAATAGATGCTGGCATTAGGATTCTCATCTGATTTACTCATCTTCTTACTTGGATCCTGAAGACTCATTATCTTCGCTCCCGCCTTTCCTAAATAAGGTTCAGGAACTGTGAATACATCGCCATAAATACTATTAAATCTCTGAGCAATATCTCTTGTTAATTCAAGATGCTGAAGCTGATCCTTACCTACCGGAACCACATCAGCCTGATAAAGAAGAATATCTGCCGCCATAAGTACAGGATATGTAAATAAACCTGCATTGATATTATCAGCATGCTTGGCTGACTTATCCTTAAACTGTGTCATTCTGTTAAGCTCACCCATATATGTGAAGCAGTTAAGAATCCATGCAAGTTCTGCATGTCCCGAAACATGAGACTGATAATAAAGGCAATTCTTCTTTGGATCAAGTCCTGCTGCAATATATAAAGTAAGCAGGTTTCTTGCCTTTGTTCTTAATTCTGCAGGGTCCTGGCGAACTGTAATTGAATGTAAATCAACTACAGAATAAAAACATTCATATTCATCTGCCAGATTAACCCAGTTTTGCAGAGCTCCCAAATAGTTGCCAAGTGTAAGGCTTCCTGTGGCCTGCATGCCACTAAATAATACTTTCTTATCACCAATCATTATTATATAATCCCTTTCTCTTTATATTTACATAGGCACAAAAGCTGTAAAAATCGCCACCGAGCGGCCTTTTAATATATAAACTTCAGAGCCTGCCCTGTCGTCGGTCTTTTTAACCTCTCCCGTTCCCATCACAAAATTCCATTTATTTTTGGATGGCAACTTAGGAAGGGCAAAATCCATGTCGTCCCAGTACATGTTATAGGCAATATATGTTAAATTAACACCTTTCTTACCTGCAAAAGCCTTCTCAGTATACATTATTGCCACATGTCTGTTGTAATTATTTAAATCTGCTCTCCAGGCATCCTGTCCATGATAGGATAAATCCGGGAATCCAACAGAATCCACATCAAGCATTGTAAGCTCATTATCTTTATGGAATATAGGATTACTCTTTCTGTATTTAATTAGTTCTTTTACATACTCAAGCACTTCCATATTAGTTTTATTCATATTCCATTTTACATGAGTAATGTCATTGTCCTGGCAGTATGGATTATTGTTACCATTCTGGGTATTCATCAGTTCATCCCCTGCTGTAATCAAAGGAACTCCCTGTGATAAAAGCACAAATGAAAATGCATTTTTAATCATTCTCTTACGAAGTGCATTAACCAAAGGCTTTTTGGTCTTACCTTCAACACCGCAGTTCCAGCTGTAATTATAATCTGAACCGTCGTTATTCTTCTCGCCATTATCTTCATTATGCTTCTTATCGTAAGACACCAGGTCATTAAGAGTAAAACCATAATAGTTGGTAATGAAATTAACATTTCCAACATATCCATTCTTACGTCTGTTAAGCTCTAAGAAGGTTTGAAGCATATCTTCATCACCTTTAAGATAGCGCCTTGTCTTATACATAAATTCATCAGAATATATACACATATTCTTGAATTTAGGTTTATCTTTATTTCCATACATTTCCTCATAAGGAACATAATCATACATAATCTTGGTATGAGAAAATAATGGATTTAAACCAAGTATTGGAAGCGGTATATTATTACCTTTAAGATGGAAACCATCAATGTGATAACTGTATACAAAATGATACATTACCTCACCAATAATGGTTCTTGAAACTTTATCCGGGAAATATAACTGCATAATAACTTCAATTCCATTCTTATGAAGTTCAAGTACAGTTTCCCTGAGTTCCCTGCAAGGATCATCAGAATATGCATATGAAGCCTTAGGGGCAAAATAATAGCCTTCCTTAAATCCCCAGTAATTAAGTCTTTTCTTTGTAAAATCAATATTCTTGGCGCCAGAATTAATATAGGCATCTCTGTCAGCACTGACTTCCACCTCTTCAAATTCATAACAAGGCATAAGTTCAATGGCATTTATACCCAAATCCACAAGATAAGGAATCTTTTCCTGAATACCTTTAAATGTACCCTTCGCCTTAACCTTGGATGATGGATGCGCCGTAAATCCTCTTACATGAAGAAGATAAATTATCATGTCATTATATGGTAAATTCAGTTTTTTATCTGAAGACCAGTCAAAAATCTCATCATCAAAACCACCGGACAAATTCTTCTTATAATCCGTTATGCCATATACTTCATTACCCAGTATCTTTGTTGCAAATGGATCAACAAATTCCTTATTACCCCTGTAATAAGTATAAGAATATTTCTTAAAATCAATATCCTTAATAAGCATTGATACCACATCACCAACTCTGTTACCTTTATCAAAAGAGATTTTGGTTTTCTTACCGGTATCAAGGTCCGTAAGAATAATACCCATCTCAAGATTGGTGTCATTTATTGCCGCAATATGAACATCGTTCCCAATAACTTCTGTTCCTATCG
>JAEEGH010025107.1_pt1 | contig 11975 bp, 9 predicted proteins | sample 9134181 | NCBI WGS metagenome assembly JAEEGH01 (sample SAMN16246544, study PRJNA631951) | gut metagenome | biome: gut microbiome; feature: rumen; material: DP-attached | host: Bos | place: Iran: Karaj | collected 2018-10
GTCCACATTGGCTTGTTTGCCCGTGCTCAGGTCATCAAGGCAGCGGACTTTATGGCCTAATTTCAATATCGCCTCGCAGAGGTTGGAGCCGATGAAACCTGCGCCGCCGGTCACCAAGAACAAACTATCCTTGGGAAATTGTAATTCTGTGTACAACATATTTTCTATTTCTAAATTATTGTCAGATTGAAGGGAGGCCCGCTGGGAATTGAACCATTATATGAGAGACCAGCGGGGTGTCCGCCCTTTATTGTTTTCAGTATTGTTAGCGGCTTGACGTGCAGGTCCTGCAGCTGTGTGGATACCGCAGGAGCCTGCCGTCGAACAAGAGCCACAGGTTGCGCGTAAAGACCTGTAGGCTCTGTGCCGCAATTCAGTTATGGCTCCAAGCCACTTAATCCCAAACGTGCTGCATGAGATGAGAATTTTTGGAGTATATCCGAAAACAGCGAATGATTTGCTCTAAAGAGCACCTTGAACTGAGTCGGATCCTTTAACTGTTGCTCTGTCGGTGAATACAGATAACGGAAGTCAAATACTATATATTTGATAGAAGAGTCGCCAGGAATGCATATCGGTTGTATGACATAACCCTTATCTCCTGCACTTATCTTCTTACCACCCTCGTTAGCAGTATAGTCAACAATGTAACCTCCTATTAAACGAGAGAGCACCTTTTTATTTGAAAAATCACAAGGCGGAGTTAGTTCTATAGCAATAGGGGTACATTGATAATCGTAATAACCTTCTATCTTTTCAGAATTTTCTTTTTTCTTTTGCAGTTTGATTTTGTCTTCCAACTTAATTATAACAGGATGTTTATCATCCATTACCTGATAAATATTTCCTGGAACTATCTCATTTTGATCAATACCAATATTGTCAATAAAGAATAAAGTGTTAAGATTTGCGCATATAAGCTCCTCATTTTTTGATTTGAAACTCGGGTTGATTTTGGAAAAATCAGGTAACTTTTCACTGCCGGCTAAAGCATTTATCTTGGGGCTCAACACCTCTGTAAATGCTTTATAAACATCAGAGTTCAATCCAGGATACGCATGATTAATGCCCGTTTGATTAAGTGCTAGTTTGTATAGTATATGACTAATCTCTTCTTCCCTTTTATCATAGTCTCCTGTAAGCTCGTAAATGCTTGAAATTGTTTCCTGTGAAGCTAACCGTATCAATGATAGCCACCGGAGAAAGAAATAGGAAGCATTGCTTTCTTGAATCTGCTGATTGAGGATGGGCAGAAGGCCTCTAAAATCCCAAACTCCACTACTCTTAAACTGAGTCTTGTCAACACTGATAATAAAAAGAGGGGGATTATCTAGTTGAATATCTATCATTATTTCCTCATCGTCTTCTTCTTTTGGCATCGATGCTGCTTTCGTATGCTGTATCAGCGAAGTAAAACGTTTCAATAGTTCCTTGAGCTTGTCTGAATGCTTCGTCCATACAACAAGGCCGTAAGGGCCAAAACCTTGACCGATAATATGGTTAAGTATTTGAATAACACGCGATGTATTTGTTACATAGTTGTCTTCATTTTCATCGAGCATCAAATCTATAAACACCAATTGTCTGTTATGGGTATAAACAGGGAATTGCGAATAGTTCTCTGTATAATCCGGGAAATCAACTGCAATGTCATAGCTTTGAAGCATTTGAACTAGTTCGCGCGCCTCTTCCTTTATATTATCAATTACTATAACCCTGTCAAGCATCTCCTCAATTTTCATAATCGTCTTTTCTGCTTTTGGTTCTTTACTATGCTTAAAAATATGTTTAAAATTCCTCACAAGGCGGGAAACACAATGCAACCACCGAGCGAGTAAGGTCCGGCTCCTTGAAACGATTTGCGACATCAAATTCATTGTCTTGTTGTATAAGAAGTTTACCATTCATCTGATGCATTGTTTGCTGAGAAATATATAGACCAAGTCCCATACCCTCATTTAATGGTTTCCCGGATACGAAGGCACGAACTGCCAATTCTGCTGGCAGTTTAAAACCCGGGCCATTATCGCAAACTAGAACACTGGCGTAACCATGTATAGATTCCGTGAGATAGATACCTATCTTTCGGTCTGTCTGACGCGAACGGCAAACCCAATAAATAGAATTATCTATCAAATTATTAAGGGCTGAAATTGTTTCTGTCTTACTGAGCTTAGCAAAAAGTGAAGTTTTCTTATAGTTTGAGAATAGACGGATATTATGGTCTTTAAACCTAAACATGTTATGCTCAATCACCAATTGCACAACCTCCGATAAATCAGTAGGTTTGATTTCTGATTTTACCATCATTGATGCATAACGTTCTATGATATTATCCAGTAATCCTGCAACCTCTTTAATTTTCTCGACATTCCCTACTTTTATAAAGCCATTAAGAGCAGCCATTTGTTTTTCCAACTCATGAACGGCACCGCCAAGATTAATACCAATGTTTGCACTGTGAATTAGTGTGTCACGCACTTCATTGTATTGATTTTCCATACGGTAAAGGTAAGAGAGAATCTCTTTTTGATCTGATTCATCATCAACCTTTTCTTTAATAAGCGTGATTACTTCCGAGAGTTCTCCAATAACAGGTTCAGTACTCTGTTGCTTTCCCTGTTTATAGATAGACATCAGATTGAAACGGTCTTTATTGCGCTGAGCAACAATTAAATCAAGAGCATATCTGACCGCATCGACAAATGCAAAAAACGACTCATCTTCAATAAAACCCTCGCGATTAGTTTTTTCCCTTAAACCAAAGCTTGATTTACGCTGAAGTAAGACTGAGCCAATTACCATATTGTTACTAACGGAACCTCCTGCCCTCATTAGCCTCTTTTGATCAATACCAAGCCAATCATTTCCTGATTCACCATAGTTGAAAACGCGCATGTTATCGCGATATACCCTAATACCACTATTATTCTTTAGATAGTCATTTAATGCGCGCTTCTCCAAATTCATTAGATTGAAAATAGCATTGTCCTTTTCAAAAATTACAATATCAAATTCAATCCTACCGATTCCATACTTTGACAGATCCAGAATCTCCTCTCGCTTTATAATCTTATTGTTTTCTGTCTCTTCTTCAACCTTATGAATAATCTTTTTATCGTATTCATCCAGAGAGTTCACAACACGACCATCAATTCTATCAAGATTCTTCCATGGTTTGAACTCATAATGGAACTCTTCAATATTAGCTCCCATCATAACACAGTGACCAAAATACATTCCTGCGTCCATAATCTCTTGTAAATTAGGCAACCCAGCAAATGGATTAGCTCCTTGTGTGGTTACTCTTACTTCGAAAGAGTCGCTTTGATTATCGAATGGGCTATTTAATGATGTTAGATTACGGAAAACCGTACGTAACTTACGACGATTCCATTCTCCTTTTAAATCGGTAATTTCAATAATGGTCCCTGTTTGATTCCCTGTAAAATGAAGATTATTGGTCTGTTGATAATCATAATCAACCTTAAAATCATCAATCTCTTTACTTTCAGCCAACTTAGACCAATCTATTTCAACATAAACTTCGTTACTATCTGAAGTTTTTGAGAAGACGTTTATCTTTCTTCCCAATTTATGGACTCCAAGACGGCCTATTCCTTTTTCACCTAATGGGGCCCGTCCGTCTTTTTCCTTATTTAATTGATTCTTTTTATTATCAGTACCTATAACAAGCCAAACAGTCTCAATGGTGTTCAAGTCCATTCCTGTACCATTATCCTCAACCGTAATTTTCTCGAGCCTTCCCCATACATCAAAATCGAAATCCACATTACAATAGGTAGCCTTTGCATCATAAGAATTCTTGACTAGTTCTAATAATGCAATACTTTCATCCTTAATCAAATCCTCGCCCAAATGAGCTATGACACGAGGCTTTATTACAAACGGTTTCTCCATTGACTGACTTATAATGATTTTACTAGTACGGTGGCCTATTCTTAAACATCGCAGCTCCGGCTGCGGATAAAACCAGAGGACAACATTTGTTTTTGTTTATGGTATTTGCTCCCATTTGGGGTCATTTATCATATTCCAATAGGCTTGGAAATTAGGTGTTCCCCTCATCTTTAGCATGCTTTGCTGGCTAAAAGCCTTGGCAACAATACACCCTTCGGCATAACTCAAATCCCGCTGTAGACAATATTTCAGAACCTCCTCACAAATAGCAGTTATTCCCTGTTTCTTCAATGTGTTGGCCACGTCTGCCAATACACCTGTATACACAGTAGTGTGGGTCAAATCAACAGTCCCCTGTATGCAATAGTCCTTCAAATAGCCAACGGCACGTTTAACTCCTGGGGCTGGGATTTTGATACCTTGTAATGTTTTCCCTCTCTGAATATCCATTGCGCTATAAAGGTCAAGCCAATGATAAACATTAGAGCTTGCGGTCATTTCAGGCACCACAAATAGCACGCTTACACCAGAATCCTGCAATTTCTGCAACAATTGAATGCTCGGACAGACTGTGATAATAATATCACCTTTCGCACCCTTGTATTGGAGGCGTGTTTCTATTCCACCCTGAATGTTACCAAATGTGAATGAATTACCCTTAACAGTTAAGTTGTTCACTCCGTTAAGCACGGGGTGCTGCTGCTTGGATTCCAGTAGGATCCTTACCTGATTTCCAAACCGTTTCGCAGCCGCTTCAGCACACTGCAAGGCAAGTTCTATGTCGGTTGGCTGGTAGATACCACCTGCCAGTGTATATGCTACTTTCATTTATTCTATTGTCTCTAACTTGGGATGTATCTCTATCTTTCCAGCCAGCGTTTTGCTTTCGCGCCACTCTTCTTCAAACTCTGGCTCAATTTTTAATGTCAAGTTGCCATTATACCTCTTATGCTTGGTCGATATACTGTATGGCAACACAATCTGTTGGGGATAGCAATCACTGTAATCGGATATGTTATCATATTGCCGATATACAAAAGGCATTTCCACATACAATAGAGGCATGTTCCTGCTTGATTCGGCATTGACTTCTCCCACATTACCCCAATAGCTCACTTCATCTATCGAATAATTCGAGCCACGAGGAATGACTTTTATTGCCCCTATACCAAGCTCCCGATAGTCATCCTCGCTGAACTTTACACCATCTTTTGCCAATATCTCCACTTTGACGTTTTCCAACGCATCACCTCTGTTGTTAAACCATAGTTGCACCTGACAGATGGCACGGTTGTATTCACGCCCTGACGCTGGTTTTGCAATGGTCCACTCTGCCTTTTGCATAGGACTATACTGAGCAGCAATGGTATCTAATGCTGAAGCCATTGACATAAGGCCATTGACTGCGTAGTCTGTATTGTCCTTCTTATGGACCTTTGGCATAGGAGATGAGTAGTAGGTTGCCATAAATTGGGGATGAATACTCATTTCCTGTGAACCATCCTGAAAGCAGAGTGTGCATGGCTGTTCAGCTTTGGCTACCGCATCAGCTGCTGTGGCTATGGCTTCAAGGAAATCTTTCTTGGGTCCATTCCAGTGACGCGGAGTCACCATTGACTTGCCCAGCCCATCGCAAATGACCTCCGCAAGATGATCAAGTGAGTCGCCATCATCAATCTTGGCTGCTTTGTCAAGATGCATAAGCCAACCCAACTGCGAGAACTCAACACCGGGCAAGACAACTTGTATCGGCTTCTTGTCCAATGCCCACGCAGCACCAACCTCGTTCATGCACACTTCGGAGGCTTTGTAGTTGTTTGAGACCATTGCCAGAAACACATTGGCCTGTGCTATGTTGTCCTTTATATATTGCGGGATATTCTCACCTAGTGGGACTCCCGTGCTCTCAAAAGAGGTGCATACAATGTTGCCGTCCTGCAATCCAAGAGCTTGTTTGAGGATGATATTCTTAAATGGCTCAATAAATGGAGCATCTTTCGAGGCATGACTGATAAACACCAACGGATTCTTCGCCATATTTTCTTTTTCTAAACCATCCTCCACATAGCCATTATCATGGAAATGAACATCTAAACGCTCAAGAAAAGAGTCTAAAAGCGACAGGCCTTTATTGACATTTTTCTTGAGTTGATTTAATATCGGTTTCCTCTTGGAAATATGAGTTACTACATAAGTATCCCAGTCATAAACATATTGGTCATCACGTCCAAATTGTTTCTCCAATAGTTCATAGACATACGATTTCCATTGGGCAAACTTGTTTTTGAAATCTTCAAGTTCATCATCAGGAACATAGTACAAATCTTCACCACCAAACGTAGCCATACCGTCACCAAAGTCATTTTGACTTTCGTGCATGGTCGAGATAAGAGAGAGAAGCTTCCTCCCTTTATCCTGCTGTTCGGTTAAAAGTTTTGAAAACTGTTCCTTATCCATAAATAAATCGGCTTGTTATCCGTAATACTCTTTATACCATTCAGCAAACTTCCTCAGGCCCTCTCTCAGCGTGATCTTGGGAGTAAAGCCGAAGTCTCTTTCAAGAGCAGATGCATCGGCATACGTAGTGGGCACGTCTCCCGGTTGCATAGGAACCAGCTGCTTGTGGGCTTCGAAGTCGTAGTCTGCGGGCAGGACACCGGCACGAAGGAGTTCTTTTTGGAGGATGTTGACGAAGTCGAGCAGGTTCTCGGGCTGGCCGCCTCCTATATTATATACTGCGTAAGGTGGTATCGGCAGGCCGTCGTCGCCATTGCGCTTGGCAGGGGCTTTCTGCATCACCCGAAAGACGCCTTCAACAATGTCATCCACGTAGGTGAAGTCGCGACGGCAGTTGCCGTAGTTATATATCTGGATGGTTTCACCTCGCAACAGCTTGTTGGTGAAGCCAAAGTAGGCCATATCGGGACGACCGGCAGGACCATAAACGGTGAAGAAGCGCAGGCCCGTGGAGGGTATGTTGTAGAGCTTGCTGTAGCAATGCGCCATCAGTTCGTTGCTCTTCTTGGTGGCGGCATAGAGGCTCACGGGGTTGTCCACACGGTCGTCAACACTGAAGGGGACCTTCTTGTTGCCACCGTAAACCGAACTGCTGCTGGCATAGACCAAATGCTGAACACCATGGTACCCATCCATCTTACATCTTACATCATCCATCGAATGCCTACAGGCTTCAAGGATGTTGTAAAAGCCGAGGATGTTGCTCTCGATGTAGGCGTCAGGGTTCTCGATGCTGTAGCGGACACCAGCTTGGGCAGCGAGGTTGACTACAATATCGAACTGATAGTCAGTAAAAAGCTTGTTTATTAGATCTTTATCGGCTATGGAACCCTTAAAGAATTGATAATTGATAGTTGAAAATTGAGAATGAAGGGTTTCAAGCTCGCGGAGGCGGTACTCCTTGAGGGAGACGTCGTAGTAGTTGTTGAGGTTGTCGAGGCCGATAATGGTGCCTTCAGTCATCTCTTTGAAGAGACGCTTGACGAGGTTGGCCCCGATGAAGCCAGCCGATCCGGTGACGAGGATGGTTTTATGGTTAAGGTCGAACATGGTCGAATTGACAATTGAGAATTGATAATTGATAATTGATGTTAGATGGAAGAGGTTAGATGTTAGATGTGATTGGTTTGATGGGAAATGTTGGAACGTTCTTTTATCTGCGAACCCTACATCTTACATCTGACATCATACATCTTACATCGTACATCTTACATCTTAAAGCGTCAGCGAAAAACTAATCTCTCTTAAATATATCCCTAGTATAAACCTTTTCCTTAACGTCATCAAGGCAGCTGTCGTAGCGATTCGCAATGATGGCCTGGCTCATGGCCTTAAACTTCGCGAGGTCGTTCACCACAAGACTTCCGAAGAAGGTCGTTCCATCCTCTAATGTCGGCTCGTAGATAATCACCTTCGCACCTTTGGCCTTCACGCGCTTCATTACGCCTTGGATGGACGACTGACGGAAGTTGTCGGAGTTGGATTTCATGGTCAAACGAAACACGCCGATGGTGAGGTCGGCTTCCTTACTCTGGTCATATTGTGAGGACTCGGTATAATACCCCGCCATACGCAACACCTGATCGGCGATAAAGTCCTTCCTTGTGCGGTTGCTCTCCACGATGGCACGGATGAGGTCTTCCGGCACGTCCTCGTAGTTGGCCAAGAGCTGCTTCGTGTCCTTGGGCAGGCAATAGCCACCATAGCCGAAGCTCGGGTTGTTGTAGTGGCTGCCGATGCGCGGATCGAGGCAGATGCCGTCGATGATGGCCTGCGTGTCGAGACCTTTCACCTCGGCGTAGGTGTCCAGTTCGTTGAAGTAGCTCACACGAAGGGCCAGATAAGTGTTGGCAAACAGCTTCACCGCCTCGGCCTCTTTCATACCGATGAAGAGCATCGGCACATCCTGCTTGATGGCACCCTCTTTCAGCAATGCGGCAAACTGGTGCGCTTTCTCCGTGAGCCAGTCCAGGTCGGTAAGGGCCTTGATGGCTTCGTTCTCCTCCTCAAAAGCCTCGCTCATCATCTTGGGGATGCCCACGATGATACGGCTGGGATAGAGGTTGTCGTACAAGGCCTTGCTCTCCCTCAGGAACTCGGGCGAGAACAGCAGGTTAAACTTCTTCACGCCTTGTTTCCTGTATTTCACATAGAGGCTGCGGGTGTAGCCCACGGGGATGGTGCTCTTGATGACCATCACGGCGTCGGGGTTCACCTTCAGCACCAAGTCAATCACCTCTTCTACATGCGAGGTGTCGAAGAAGTTCTTGGTGCTATCATAGTTGGTCGGCGCTGCGATGACGACGAAGTCGGCATCACGATAACCCGCCTCGCCATCCAATGTGGCACGGAGGTTAAGGGGCTTATGGGCCAGATAGTCCTCGATATAGTCGTCCTGGATGGGCGACTTCTTGTGGTTCACCATGTCGACGCGCTCGGGGACGACGTCCACGGCGGTGACTTCATTATGTTGTGCCAGCAACGTGGCGATGCTCATGCCGACGTAGCCGGTGCCTGCAACGGAGATTTTCATTGAGTTGAGAGTTTAGTGTTGAGAGTTGAGAGTCAGTGGGGAGTTGAGAGTAGTTAGTTGAGGTTGAGGTGGAGCGAGCCCGATAAGGGCAACGCGGTGAGAATTGAAAGTTTAGAGTTGAGAGTGTAGAGTTGAAAGTCAGTGTGAAGTTTAGAGTTGAGAGTAGTAAGTTGAGAGTCGAGGGTGCGAGCCCGATGAGGGCGACGCACAAAGATTTATTATAGATTTGCGGAAGATTTGTTTCCCTACTCCTCCTCACGGCTCCGCCCCGTCAGTCACAATTTGTGGTGGCAAGAGGCTAGATCTCATGGTTTTACGGACTCACCTAAACACTGGCTTTATTGGTTTTTGGTGGTCCGATTTGGAATTTGAGGACAAAGATAGTAAATTTAGTTGAGAGTTTAGTGTTTAGTGTTTAGAGTCAGTTATGAGTTGAGAGTTTAAAGTTTAGAGTTTAGAGGCGGTGGGTAGTTTAGAGTTGAAAGTTGAGAGGCCTGGCAGAAGGATGGTGGCGTTAATAGGACGGGGCGGATGAGGGGGATGATGGTTAATATGGGTTTGGAGGATGGCATTGAGCAACAATAGAAGTGGGCGCGGGGTTCACAAAGTTAAGGTTAGTTGTATTTGGCCAAGATAAGGCAATACTATCCAAAGATAAAGGGGAGGACGAGCTTGAAATTGAATGAGCTAAAAGCATTCGTTGTTTCTTATATATGCGTTAGATTTGCTGGGAATTGAAAAAACATTAAATTTATACAATCCCATGCAATTTTCCATACAGTTCTTTGAGGTCAAGACATCCACAGGCCAAGGCTGGACATTCATTATTGAGATCCACATTAAACTTTGCTTTTCCTCCTTTCCCAAAATCCCTATAATTTGAGGTAAAGAAGAAAGCTTCCTTGGTTATAGGCAACTCGGACACCAGTTTCAAGAAGGAAGCCCATAGGTAGCAGTCTTTATAAGACTCTTTTCCGCCTGAAGGCTTTTCGTAATTCCTCACCCTATAGTCCGCCGCCGCCATGAAGATGTTTTCTTGCCTAATGGCAATGGTGTTTTTACAAATAGAATTGGCGGCTTCCTCGCATCGCTTACAGCATTCTAGAAGGTCGATGGCTGAAGTAACCCTGTGCTGTTTATGAGTGTTCAACATATAGGCTGATAAAGTCTTAACTTCTGCCTGATATCTCTTGGTCTGATCATCTACTTTTTTCAATTCATTCGCAAAATGCTTGTCAAATTCTGTTCTAACCAGTTCTGATGTTACTGAGATTACTTTACCCTCTCTTATCCACTGGGCAATGTCTTCGTAATTCTCTAAAGTATGGATATTTAACTTTTCTCTATCCATCTGCGGGATTCGGATAATATCCACCAATGCGCAAGTATCCCAAAAGATTATAGGCTTATCTGAAGGAATCTTTACCTTAATCTGAGATGACCATATAGAAATCTTAACCTTCATGTGCCTCCTCCTTATATTTGTCCAGTAACTCTACTGAATACTCAAAGTTTATCGCCATCTCCTCAATGGATTCATTATAACCTGATGGCCAGTGGCAATCTTCTGACAGCCATTGGCTAAAATCGTCCATGGTAAGAAAATTCGACTGTTCCTTGGTTGCATAGGAGATAAGGAAATTAAGCCAATTCTTCAAATCCGAAGGATGACTAATTGGAGCACTTTTGTTGCAAGTATCCTGCCAGAGATTAAGTAGCTGATATGTCTCAGGGTGAAGATAACTCTCCAAATGCTCTTCCTCTCCTGTTAGAAAGCATTGCATTGTGTTGGGGTCTATAAACCTATGGATAACTTCATCAAAGAAGACTGTTAAAATATGGTTATAATGAGTAATGCCCAGATGACCATTGACTTCGGAGTTGATATTCGTTACGGTCAGTCCTTCCTTGCCTATTATCACCCATACACGACTCTCGAACAAATCAGCTTTTTTTGTCTTGAAACAGCCCACCTGGCTTTGCTCCTTAAAAAGCGTCTTAGCATAGTTGGCCGTTTCAAGCTTGCTAAAAGAGAACACTTTTGAGGATGTATTCTTCATCCTTTCCAGCATATCCTCCAACTGCCGCTGGTTTTGTGCTGTAACAATAAGATGCTGATATTTCTTCATATCCTTATCCTTTTTACAAACCTGGGTAATCTATCAAACTGGCATATTGCTGATAATCCCTTTGTAACTTATGAACAAAGTCTCGCTTCAAGTTGAGAACTTTATTCAAATCATAACAGTGACCATTGGAACAATGGTAAGCTTCTATGGAATCATACAACTCTACTCGTAATTGCAGCCCACATTGAGGGCAAATAGGCCAGAAATCATCCATCTCATAATGACCGGTTTCCTCATTTAGTTTCCAAACCCATTGAAACTTAAAACCCATATAGTCTTCCTCTGTGTGATTCAAAAAGGCAAATTTGCTCTTTCTATTATTTATCATCAATAAAACGATGAAATAGGCCACAATAATTACCACAAGGAAATACCATAACGGTATCTCAGCAGTGATAATATTCTTTAAAAAACTCAGTATTCCTTCTGATTTCTTTATCATGCCCACTATTAAGGCATAAAGTATATTTCCAATTACTCCCGTTATCACTCCAACATATAATTCACGTTTTGTCATTATCTTTTTTTGTTCTATTTTGTCAACTATTAATTCTCCATTCCCGCCTTTCACTTTTTCTTCAAGTTCAATTAAGCCTCATTACTACCACACTGACCATCTGAAACAAATCTTCGTGTTTTGAAATATTCAATTCCACACCTTGTCGTTGACTTGTTTTGAGATTATGGTAGGATTATACTTCGATTATAGGTGCTAACCGTAATACTCTTTATACTACTTATTAAATTAATGTTTAGAGTTAAGAGGCCGTGGTAAGTTTAGAGTGGAAAGTTGAGGAGTTAGTGTCTAGGGCAGAGCAGGTGCTAGAATAGTTTATTCAAATCGACTGGAAGACCCGTAGCCTTCATCTCCCTCG
>JAEEGH010025108.1_pt1 | contig 11974 bp, 9 predicted proteins | sample 9134181 | NCBI WGS metagenome assembly JAEEGH01 (sample SAMN16246544, study PRJNA631951) | gut metagenome | biome: gut microbiome; feature: rumen; material: DP-attached | host: Bos | place: Iran: Karaj | collected 2018-10
CAGCATCTGCCCATGATCGCCACCTATTCTGCGCATCATTGCCTTTGGAGCCGTGATCATACTATACATCCGCTTCATGGATTCCAACGGAATCACAAATTTGATCTCGAAGTCGCCTTTTGTTCCCGCAACCATCAGCAGGGGAATCGTAACTTTTGTCACATCGTACGGCATCTTCAACGCTGCCGCACCCTCCTCTTGCGTCGGAGAAAGGGCCACCGCCGTTTTATATAAGCCGCTTCGTTTATTGATTGTGATAGCATTGAAAACGCCCACACCACCTTGTGAATGACCTGAAACACCGATATTTCCAGTATCGATCCTGTTGTACAGAACACTCCCTTCGCGCTCATTTTCAGCCAACAACCAACCCAATGTTTCATCAGCGGACTTGCCAGACCATGTGCTCGGATCTTCATTGCCAGCCACGATGAATCCCCACGTGGCCAGATGATGGAACAACGCCTTATATTTGGAGGCATATACGCCAGTACCGTTGATAAACATAACCACTGGATACCGAACTCCATCGGCCATGTCTGCCGGATAATAAACAGCTATTTGCTTCATCGGTTCAGCCGCAGCAACCTCCATATACTGAACGCTATATGATCCCTCGGCCAGATACTTCGCCTCCAGCGGCCCGCCAGTCTTGACTGTCTTCACATAGTCGGGCGGTGTCATCTGGATGCAGGATATGCAGATGGTTAGGCCTACTAAACATGCCAGTATAATACCAATCGTGATACAAATCCCACGGAAAAGCTTCTTGAATAGTTTCTTCATCTTATCGTCCTGTCCTTTTCCATTAGAGATAAAAAACTGAATCAATTAATATAATATATGTTAAATACTACAAATACAAGTCTCAACAAAAATCTTGAGTAAGTATTATATCTTGAAATATGGAGTTTCGATTTATTTCCGTTTCTCTAAACAATCACCCCATGAATCCTTTCAGACTGGAAAGGAAGCGGCGATCCTCTTCGATGGAGCGGCCACGCGTCGTCAGATAGCCACCCGTGATGAAGGAATTCATGCCGGAAAGCATCAGCAGGCCTTGGAAGTCTTTCATCGTCGTCTCACGGCCTGCCGCGAACTTGATGACTTTCGTCGGATTCACAAGACGGAAAATGGAAAACGCCTTCGCGACGTCGCATGGCTCCATAATGCATCGAGCCTCCAATGGCGTGCCTGGAATCGGCAGAAGAACGTTCAACGGAATACCATCGACATCCAATTCACGACATGCGAATGCCATCTTCACACGATCACGCCATGATTCGCCAAGGCCGAAGATGCCACCGCAGCAAATCGTCACGCCGTATTTCTGCAAGTATTTGATGGTCTGGATCTTCTCGTCGATTGTATGCGTGTCTGAAATCAGTTCCGCATACCGTTCGGGATTCGTCTGCAAATTCATGTTGTAGCGATACAGACCATGGTCGGCAAGAGCCTTTGCTGTTTCATCGCTCAAAACACCAATGGACGCACAGACACGCAGATCCGGAAACGTCTCCCGCAAAGCGTCAATCGCCATCAGTATCTTCTGGAATTCAACATCTTCCGCCTTCAGATAACCATAGCCGCTTGTCACGATACCATACATGCGCACGCCTTCGTCATAGACCGCTTTCGCCGCTTTCACAATCTCATTCACATCCAGCAGCTCATACGTCTTGATGTTCGTCTGGTAATGAGCGGATTGCGCACAGAATTTGCAATTCTGCGAGCAAACGCCCGATTTTGCGTTGATGATGGAACACGGTTCGCTTTTCACTGCGAATTTGTCCCGCACTTTATTGGCAAGTGAAACAAGATCCAATATGTCGTTGCCTTCCAATTCGGTCAATTCCATGGCGACGGATTCCGTCAGCGGTTCACCGTCCAAAACACAATAACTTTTTTCAACAGCAGGTGCAATTCTCATATTCATCCAAATTCTTTCAATCATGGGAAACCTCATGTTTCCCACTATAAATATAATCCTTCTTCTTGATTCAGCATGAAAATGCACTGCATCTTTCCATCCTTTCAAGCAATTTTATGCTTGAAGAGACATCATCACCATCCCACTTGCAAAGCCTCCACCGATCACTATAGTATTTTGATTTTTATTCATCAATCCGTATCAAAAGATGTCTGAAAACAATCTACAGGGCTGTACAACTCTCAAAAAGCAACTACTGCCCCTTTTTTATCGCCATGATTAGATAATTTTCTAATCAGCGCAATCCACCATATTCAATTGTTGTTTTTCAAAACTCTGCGATTTTTTCTTCTCAAACAGTTTTTTTCTCTTGACATACTGTTTTTTTATTATAATGTACTAAAAAACAAAAAATTGAAAAAAAATCAAACCACATGTAACAAACTCGCCCAAGACGGAGAATATTGGATGACAGGGGAACGAAAAGAGGATTAACGCATCACCGGCATGTATCCTGCCACTCCGTCGGACTATCCCAAACAACGACAACATCAACCGATAACAACATAACCAACAGGAGCACAAGCCATGGCAACCATTGACGACTACAAGACCTTCCTTGAAACCATCCGCAAGCAAACCGGCCTAGACATGCTCGTGCCGGACGACGACGGACTCTTGAGCTTCCGTGTCGATGATGAATACAACATCAACCTCCAATTCCTCGAAATCTCGTCGAAAATCCTCTGCTTCGTGGAAATCGCCAAGCTTCCGTCAGATGCCGATGTCGCCGTTTACCGTGACCTGCTTGCGGGTTGCCTCTTCGGGAAGGAAACGGCAGGTGGATATTTTGCATTGGAAAAAGAAAGCAACACCATCATCTACAACTACATGTTCGATTTCGACACGGCGGCGGCCGATCCGGAGAACTTCGTCGAGACGCTGGAAAACATCCTGCAGCTTGTCGATATTTGGGCCGGCCGCATTAACGGCAAATTAGGAGGAGAACCGTCGGAAGACAAACAAAACGATGACGCTCCCATGTCAATTCCGAATCAACAATCCACATTATTTTTCCGTCCATAGGTAACATACCATGCCCATTACATTCAATGATTTCCATCAATTAGCCATCAACGCACCAAAAGATACGCGGGACATCGTCGTTGATCGTGTCAAAACTCCCCTAAACGTGAAGTTTGGTAATCGTGTCTTTTCTTCTGGAAAAGATCTGAACGACGCGACCATGAAGGCGTTCAAAGAAGCCCTGCAGGAAGAATACGGCGTCTTCGGACTCCATGCCTTCGACACCGTTGTCGGCACCCGTGCCCAGCGTCACCAGTCCTTGCGCGCATGCGATATCAAAAAGATTGCCACATCAATGGAATCGTTGAAGCAAATACGTTTCACCAATGAACTGGACCGCCAGTTGCAGACAAATCCCGCGCTTCTTCAAGCCGGCGGTAAGCCGATAGCCCAAGAAATACGGAATATCGTCAAGGAGCATGGTGAAGAACTCAAAGCATTACTAAAAGAATGCAAGACACCGGAAGATATCGCAGAACTTGTCGATATGTCAATCAAACGAGCGTTGCCCGAAGCGCAGGAAAGACTGAATGCTTCGGATAATCCGCCACAACTCCAAGCGTTCAGGAGTCTCACGCATGGAGAAAAACAAGTCGAATCTGATTCCAGCGCAATGGGTCTCTCCAGATTGCATAGCAGCGCCACATACAGAGGCCCCAGCACATCAGTAGAAGACCGTGTAAAAAATGGTTCAATGGGCACGGGCATGCGTATCAACGACAGCCATCTCCGTCCCGCCGTCTTCGAAAAACTCAAGACCAACGGCGTCGAGCCCGGATTCATCTATCATAACGATTGGTCGCAGCATGACTCACGAGCCTTGATGACCGACATCCATTCCGATAAAACCCAACAGTTTATTAACGATTTTATCTCAAAAAATCCCAAACTTCAGGGGAAATCCTACCTTGTACAAGGTCTGACGATCGGTCGCGCCCATCCTGCGGGTGTCGCCTTTGCGGCGGAATACGTCCTCTCGAAGGAACTTGACAAGCTTGGGCAAGATCCGAAGCTAGACTCGCCGCTCCTAAAAGCCATCAAGCAATCATTTCCAAATGCCCAGAAGACAGACTTCTTCCCTGCCGATGATTCGCAACAGCCTACCCCCCAGCAAAAGGCCAACCTCGAAAAACTCAAGAAGGACTGTTTCATCCCGCTTCGCGACGCCGTCATGACCTATAGCAAGACGGCTGCGAAGACCGATCCAGACAATTCACAACTGCCAGTGTTCAAGCATTTCACAGACCGCCATATCCTTAAGCTCGACTACAATGAAAGTAACCGTGTATCCACGGGAGGTGCGGCAAGCACGGGCAAATTCCGCCTGCCCGAACGGGTAAAGGAAAAAGGCCCCTTTTACTATTATACTCGCCTCACGACGGCGGATAAGGCATCCGTCGGTGCCGTCTCCGAAGCCTTTGCCAACGATCTTACACGTCTTCTCGGCGTTCCTGCGCAGGAACTTACGCTTGTTCGTGGGAAATATTCAGATGGACATCCCAAAATCATGCTGGAGGCTAAATTCGCCGAAGGGTACCATGATTTCGAAGATGGCTTTATCGAAGACGGCCGTACAGTCGGCGATGTGGAGGCGCTCGGTAAATACAAGGCCATTTTCCTAGCGCTCGCGGACCGCGACGCAATAGGCTCGCATGGCCAGAATAAAGGTGTCATTAATGGCAAGTTCTTCGCCATTGACCCCGGTCATTCGCTGGAAGGAAGCGGCAAAAAATTGGATATCAAAGACAATCTCTCTTTTACCGATACAGATTTGCGATCGTGGAAAATTTTCGCTCGTAAGTTCAAGCGTTTCAGTAATTATACAGTGTTCGACGACGACACACGCTTCGCCAAAATGCAAGGTGTCTTGAAATTGCGTGAAATGTGCAATGGAACCCCCAATCTCATCGAACAACTCGCCGAGAATTATCAAACAGCCTTCAACGAAGATGAAGAAGGTATCACTGCAGAGGAAAAGAAAATCCGCCACCAGGTATCCGATAACATTAGAGATATGATGGGTGAATTCACAACGCAGGCCAATAGAATAATCGATATCTGTGCTGACCAGCTAAAGTTGTATGACGATCTTGAAAACAATCCTAACACCAAGCCATTGCAAGAAGGTGCCATCGAAACCATTGAGAACCTTGAAAAACTTACGTCGCCAACGACTTGGACGAGCAAAGAAGGCAAAGTCGAGCTGAAGCATCTCTCTGTCGTTGAAAAGACGCGCATCCCGTGGACGGCTAAAAAGGAAGGCGACTTTCTTGTCTATACATCCAAAAAGCCGATTCCCGACGAAGCCCAAGTTCAACTGCTTAAGCAGATGTATGGCGCCCCGAGCTCTGCTGAAATCCACATCGGCAAAGATGGCATGGCGACCATCAAAGTTCCAGTTGGTGATGCCCAACACCTCTTCAATGCCTTCTCGGAAGACAAAATCACCAAAGTCAAGTATCCAGAGGAAGTTCAACGCCGCGCTGACGTGGCGGCGGAAAAAGCCAAATTCCAGCAAGACGCAGTTGAAACAGCCACAAATCTTGAAAAACTGATGTCGCCAACTGCCTGGCATGGTGCGCCTAACGCCCCTAACGAAAGATTTCTTTCCGTTATCCAAGGGACTAACCAAGATGATCACGTCCCATGGACGGTTGAGACAAAAGACGACGCTCTTGTCTTTACATCAGGACAGATCAAAAAACAAGATGCCCTTGTGCGCCTGATGGACCAGTTGAAAAAAAACTTGCCTGTAAGATTTCGTTTGGGTACTGACGGCAAGGCGACGATCACAGTGCCAGTAAAACAAGCCCACGTCTTTTTCAATACCTTCAGCGAGAAGGAAATAGCAAGAATCAAACATCCGAATGATTTCCAACAATACACAGCACAAGTTGACAAACCTTCTACCGAACAGCCGCCAGTTGACGTGCCGCCGCCACCAGTTGATGTGCCGCCGCCGCCACCAGTTGATGTGCCGCCACCACCACCGCCATCTATCGACAATCCGCCACCACCGCCATCTATCGACAATCCGCCACCGCCTGTAGGACAGTAAACGCAACCCCCTCCGACTACAACGACTACTACAACTACAGACATCTAGTACACTGTTTCATTTGTAATTCAACTAAATTTGGGATATAGGCTTTTCAGCTTTATCCATGCATCGACTATGGTGAATTGTCAAAAGACCTTGGTTTTATTGCCGTTTCTTTCCACAGGCCATGAATCAAGCTCTTTTGACATTTCATCAACTGTCGTAATCAATTTTTCTGCTGAAGTTCTAGCGGCTCAAGACGCTGAGCTCAATCTTGGAATTAAGCAATCCCTTGCTATTGACGAAATCCATTGCGGTCTTGAAAGAACAATAGGTCATTGAACATCATCAATTCGTGTCTGACCATATTGACCGCAACCATTCCTGAGAAAAACTACCATGAAGGATCATCTTTGTGACCCACAGAAGGTAGGATTGCTTGCGGACATCGCCATCGTCTCCTCTGATTTCGATGCAGAGGAGACGATTCTTGAAGGCAGTACCATCTCAGAAACCAGTTGAAGTATCTGCCGAGCCCAATACGCAAGGCATCACAAAAACGTAGCCTTGATGGCAAGATTTACAAAAATGTTTGGGCTTTATGTCAGTGGACTACGGCTCGACGGTAGGCGGCGGCGGTGCGGAGGCGGTTGGAGGTTGCTCAGGCTTGGCATCCGTTGTCGGTTGGATGTTTGGCTGAGGCGTAACGGGCGGAGGCGGAGGGGGGGTGGGCTGTTCAGGTTCTGAGCCTTCCGTTATTGTGGTCGTCGTGGTAGTCTGGTTGACGTCTGGCTGAGGTGTAATGGGTGGTTGCGAAGCGGGGGTGCTTGGCTGCTCAGAATCTGAGCCTTCCGTGATTGTGGTTGTTGTAGTCGTTGTGGTCGTCGTCGTTTGGTTAATCGGCTGTTGGACATCCGCAGCCGTGGGTGCCGGAGCGGAGGGATTCCGTAACATGGCAAGGATCGCCTTGACATCATTTTTGGCGGCAGCAACCTTAGTCGGATCGCTCGACCCCAAATCGTTTAGAATCCGTTGGTGGTCCGGATCATTGCTTGTTCTCATGTAATCAGCGACCAGCTTGGCATCGCATGGGATGCCAGAGCTATGGTTCAATTCCGCGACAGTGACAAGATTAAGAAGTTCAGGGCGAAGATCGCAACGAATGTTGGATTGTCGATTTTGAGGTGCCCATCCAAGTGCATCATACGTTGTTAGTATATTTTTGAGTTTTTGTATACCTTTGCCACGTTCTGCGGGATTGGAACTGAGAAGCTGATTAATGGTTTCCTTATCAAGAGTTTGAGCATTGTCCCCCAATCCCAACCCAAAAGTCATTCTTCTGACTTCGGCTTCATCAATGTTGAAAATACCCAGCATTTTTATATCGGAATCCGTGATAACTTTTGAGCGAATAAAATCAACATCATGGGTCTTGAATAGTGCTTGCTGGACTGCTGGATCATTAATCACTCCTGTCATTGCGGCTGCAATACCAAACTGTGTGTTATCCTTTGGATCAGACCCCATCCGTGCTAAAATGGACATGTCATTAACGACAATATCATCAGGAGTAGTCATTTTCGTTAACTTTCCTGACATCTGAAGCGGTTGTGGAAGGTCGATTTTAGGTGTCCCGTCTTTAGGATCAAAGGAAAGGACAAGATCCAAATTGAAAGTAATCTGGGAATTTTTGCCATCGAAAAAAGTCGTCGACTGTGAACCTATTAAATAGTTAGGTATGTTAGAACTGTTGATATGGATATTATAACTTCCGTCGTTTGCACGATCCACGGAGAAATTTGCCATATGTGAATTATGTGGAGCCATACCTATTGGATTATTGTTCCCGTCATTGAAACACCATAAAACTGGGTCTTTAGAAGAGATTAAGCCGTCCACGATGTCCTTATCTATACTTTGATGCACTATATCGCCAATAATACGCGCGGCACGAAGGCCATTCGTTGGATCCTGACCGAAAAATTGTTCAAGCTTTGCAGTCATCTCTTGCTCAAAAGTTGCGCGTTCATCGGAACCATTTTCAGTTGAATCATCAACATAAGCAACGACTGTATTTCCGACTTTTAGCCCAAAGCCAGGGCGATTGTAATCGCAATAAGGCTGTTTGAAGGCATCCGCAATAGTCGGATATTTCTTTGCATCATCAGCTCGCTTGAGGCACCCCTTGTTGTATGCATCGAGAAAAACTTCCTTGAAAACACCATTGCTAGTTCTAGTAAAGGGTTGACCATTTTGGATGGGGTTGTTAATCACATCTGTATTATTAATATCACGGGCAGCAATCTTCACACGCTGGAGGATGGCCTGTGCATCTCGGACGCTTAATGCACTGTGATTGCCGCTGTCGATGCCGAGTTCCTGGCGGAGAGAGGCGCAGAACGCGTCACTGCATTTGTATTGACTGGTTATACTCTCGTAGAATGCCCGCCGTACCTCCCGGTTATCACTTCTGGTGGCATGGATATGGAAATGCCTGCCGAAGAATCCGGCATTGTATGATTCAATACCGGATCTATCATTGGAAAGCTTGATGTAACTATCTGCGTCAATATGGCTGGTGTTCAAAGTCTGCTGGATGGAATTCAGGGAAATCGGCATTTGCTTCGAGCCTCCATTGGATTAAAAGATTGATTGATGCTTTGTGAAAAATCTTTCAACTGTAATTCTCCAGTTTTGCAAAAAACGTTACAACAGAAATCAAATTTTCAGATATCCTGACATGAGCGAATTCATTTCAGGTGCATCCGCCTTAGGGGCGGACGGCACAGGGCGATAGTCTGCAATCATCTTCTTCCATTCTTCGAGGGCGTTCGTGAAATCGCTGAGAACCTGGACAAACGTCTCGTAGGTAAGATTTTCCATCAGCAGTGTCCGGTTGAGAAACACCTTCGATGAATCGGGGCGGACGGCGAGTGTAGCCCCGAGGGTTCCTTGGAAGAGGTAATTGGCTTGAAGCGCGCCCAGTAGCAATGCTTCCCGCCCTTCAGAGGGGAGTTCGCCCGCTTCTGCGAAACAGAGTAGATGCCCGCCCTCAACGACATGCATGAGAGTAATCGTCATGTCGTCCACATCGAAAGTGCAGCTGCCCGATTCGTCCAATGTGATTTGTCCAAGTCCGGTGTCCTTCCCAAAACGTTCAAGCAATGCGTCAATTTCCATAATTTTCCTTTTGATTGATTGAAAATTTTGTTTTTATTGATGCTTATATCTGCTTAATTTTTTGTTTTTTATCTGTATATTCGTCAGTAATATCCGCTTCCCTTCTTCATTTCAATTTATCCGTCAAATCCTTAATGGACACCCAAATATAGGAATTGCAAACTCTTTATGAAAATTTAAGGTACTGAACAAGGCGATTTCGCGCAAGGATGTTTTAAACAAACATGAAGTCCCACAGATTAACTGTGTTTTCATAGAATTCACGAAAACGTCCAAGCTACGACTGCCAAATGATGTCTTTTGGATATAGTGGCATCATCATCTTATTCGATCTGATGTTCTGGAAAAATCACCATCCTCATGACACCATTTGACATTAGATGACATTTGGCTTGAATTTTTAGCCAATTTCAATGAATATTGGCCTATTTTTTATGCCAATTTGAATGAAAATTGGCCTATTTTTTATGCCAATTTCAATAAATATTGGCTTTTTTTGGGGGCCAATGATGCAATGGCAATGGTTTTGTCACAAATTTTCAGCCCTATTTTCAGGGACTTTTTTCTTATTACTATATTGTAAAACAAATGATTAATGTTATTGTAAATAACTTTTTGTAAATGAAAGTGGATTATTGTCCGTGTTTTTCCAAAAAGATCTTCTTCATGTTCGATTTCGCCACATTCACACTCATCATTCTCTCAATCGTCATCGCCATGGGGCGGGTGACGGGATTCTTCCTGTTGCTGTCTCCCATGTCGGATTCGATGATTCCGGGCCTGTGCCGCCGTGCCATCATCGTGTCCTTCTCCGTTATCGTCGCACCGATGGTCTTCAAGCAGATGACGCCTGGCATGAGTCCGTACTATCTTGTATTCATGGCACTTAAGGAAGTTCTCATCGGTGCTATGCTCGGACTTTTCGCGAACTTTCCCTTCTATCTAGCCGAATGTATTGGCAATCTCATCGACAATCAGCGCGGTTCCACCATGAGCGAAGTCTATTCGCCATTGAGCGGTGCGCAGGTCTCCACCACGGGTATTCTCTTCACGCAAACGGTCACTGTACTTTTCTTCGCCTCCGGCGTGTTTCTTATCGCCCTTGGCGCACTTTACAAAAGCTTCAGCATCTGGCCGTTATTCATCAACAGCCTCATGCCGAATTCCAATGCACCATCCGTTATTCTCGGCATGGGGGACTCTCTCATGAAACAGACTCTCGTGCTGTCGTCGCCAATTCTCATCGTCATGTTTCTGGCGACTGTCGGTCTCGGTCTCGTCAACCGCACGGCTCCCCAGCTGAACGTCTTTTTCCTCTCCATGCCCATCAAAAGCGCGTTGGGCATCTTTATGCTGATTATCTATCTACAATATCTCCTAAGACTTATGATTTATGATTCCGATAGCGCGATTCTCGTGCCAGTCCAAAAATTCTTTCAATAGCCAATGAGCGAAGGCGGCGAAAAAACCGAAATGCCGACCCCGAAAAAGCTGCGGGACGCACGCGAAAAGGGTCAGGTAAACAACAGCAAGGACATCACTTCCACGGCCTTGCTGCTGGTGTTGATGTCCATCATCGGCGCCCTTACGCCCATGCTGATGCATGACCTCAAGGAGCTTTTCATCTTCCTTTCGCAACTCTTCCGCGCTGAAGGTGAAGCGGCCATCAACGAAGGGCTGAAAGCCACGGCCATCGTCATCGTCAAATATTCGTTCATCGTCTGCGTCGCGGCGGCAGTCACAGGCGTGGCCGCGCAGCTTGCGCAGATTGGTTTCCTCTTCACATTCGAACCACTCAAGCCAGATTTGAACAAACTCAACCCCGCGCAGGGTGCCAAAAAGATTTTCAGCAAGAAAAATTTGTTTGAATTGCTCAAGAACACCTTGAAAATCACGTTCTTAGGTTATCTTATCTATAAACTCGTCATGGAATCGATTCCCGTGCTGCTGACGCTCTGCTACGGCGATCTGGAGGACAGCATCCTTCCCGTTCTGGGCAAAATGCTGAAAAATCTCGCCATCTACACAGGCTTCGGTTATATTGTCATCGCCTTCGCGGACTTTTTCTTCCAAAAGAACAATTACATGAAGGAAATGATGATGACGAAAGACGAAGTGAAGCGTGAATACAAGGAGATGGAAGGTTCGCAGGAGGTCAAGCAGGCCCAGAGCGAATTCCGCAACGAAATCCTCAACGAACCGCCATCACAACAAGCTGTGAAGGATTCGACCGTCGTCGTCACGAACCCGACGCATCTGGCCGTCGGCGTTCGGTACATGGCAGGCGAGACACCGCTTCCAAAGGTCGTCGTTAAAGGCGCAGGAACGGATGCGGCTCTCATCAAGAAACTGGCGGCGGAATTCGATATTCCCGTCATGGAGAATGTCCAGTTGGCCCGTGCCCTCTACTCGCAAGTGAAAGTCGATGACTTTGTTCCAGAAGAGCTATTCGCGCCGCTTGTCGAACTGCTGAAGATGATCAAAGACATCAAGCAGACTCGTGAAGAGGAAGAGGAGCTCTCCCAAATCAAGCTGGATGATGATCTGGACGACATTCTAGACGATGATCTAGACGATCTAGAAGATACAGATATCCAAGAAAACACAGAATCCTCAGAATCTCAGAAAGAAATCACCCTTGGCAATGGCAAGATAGACTTGGATGGATAACACTGGCCTAGAACAATTTACGACGCAATGGAGCATGTCGGAGCGTGTCATCAGGCTCTACCTGAACA
>JAEEGH010025110.1_pt1 | contig 11974 bp, 9 predicted proteins | sample 9134181 | NCBI WGS metagenome assembly JAEEGH01 (sample SAMN16246544, study PRJNA631951) | gut metagenome | biome: gut microbiome; feature: rumen; material: DP-attached | host: Bos | place: Iran: Karaj | collected 2018-10
ACTGCGAAACCTCTTCGTTCAAAGGCAAATGCCGTTATCAATCTTATGGGTTCTGCAGGCGGTATAATCGTTCTTGTTCTCGGTATGGTTTTTGCCACATCCAAAAAAACATATATGCCTTATATAGGTTATGTTGCCGCAGTGTGCGCAGTTATGCTTCTCGGTTTTACGGTATTTATGCTTTTTGTGAAGGAAAAGAAATGGGCGGATGAAATGGAAAAACAGTCCGCAGAATACGGTATTGCGGAAGAAACGGAAGTATCCGAAAAGCACAAGCTTACTTCTGAAGAACGCCGTTCTCTTATCCTTATACTTGCTTCTGTTGCGCTCTGGTTTATAGGTTATAACTCAATAACAAGCAAATACTCTGTTTATGCGTCAAATATTCTCGGCTTTGACTTCAATTTAACGCTTATAGTTGCTCAGGCAGCAGCTATAATATCATATGTGCCTGTAGGCATAATTTCTTCCAGGTTCGGAAGAAAAAAGACTGTTCTTGCAGGCGTTCTTCTTCTTGCCGCTGCGTTCTTTATAGGAATATTCATTACTCCTGATATTCCGGAAATAATAATGTATCCTGTCTTTGCGCTTGCCGGAATAGGATGGGCGACGATAAATGTAAATTCGTTCCCGATGGTCGTAGAACTTGCAAAACGCGGCGATACGGGCAAATATACGGGTTACTATTATACCGCTTCAATGTCTGCACAGATCGTTGCGCCTATTCTTTCGGGTTTTCTTTATGATCTGATTGGCATGCGATTCGTATTTTTCCCTTTCGGAGTTATTTTTGTTCTCTTATCGTTTGCAACCATGCTGTTTGTGAAACACGGTGATACGACGAATATAGTAAAAAAGAGTGCTCTTGAACACTTGGATGTGGGTGACTGACGGTGATATTTGCTATTATTGCGGCAATACTGCTTTTTCTGTTTCTTTTTTATGTTTTCTTTCTTGCCAGACCGCGTTCAACAAATCCGCAAAACCCTCATGTGTTATGCGAATACGCGCACAGAGGACTGTACGGCGGCAGTATTCCCGAAAACTCTCTTGCAGCGTTTGAACGGGCGATAGAACGGAATGTCGGCATCGAGCTTGACGTTCAGTTTTCTTCCGACGGAGATGTGTTTGTTTTTCACGACAGCGATCTGAAAAGAATGACGGGTGTAAGCGGGCCTCTTTGTAAAATGACGTCTCATCAAATCGAAGAACTTCGTTTATCCGAAACAGACATGCATATACCTGAGCTCAGCGAAGTTCTTGCTCTTGTAAACGGAAAAGTCCCGATACTCGTTGAATTGAAAGGTGAAAACCTTGACACTTCTCTCTGCGATAAGATCACGCCGATTTTAAAAGAATACTCAGGGGATTATATAGTAGAGTCTTTCAATCCGTTTCTTATTCGAAAAATAAAAAAGCTTATTCCGGATGTTTTTGCAGGACAGTTGTATACAAATGTATGCAAAGAACAGAAAAAATACAATCCCATTACTTTTATGCTAACCATTATGGCTTTTAATTTCGTCTCGCGCCCCGCTTTTATATCGTATAACAAAGAATACGGAAAATCTTTCCCTGTCCGGCTTACCACAGAGTTTTTTCATGCGCATAAATTTGTCTGGACCGTAAAAGGGGAAGAGGAACTTCAATGCGCCCGTTCTCTTAAAGAACATGCCATTTTCGAGGAGGTTTTTGATACGGAAAAAACGAAAGTTTCTTCTTCGGCATATTTTGCCGGCGGATGTTTTTGGTGCATCACCCCCGATTTTAAAGAAAAAAACGGAGTCGTGGCAGTTACTGCGGGCTTTTCCGGAGGAGAAGAGAAAGACCCGAACTATCTTGATGTAAAACATCAAAAAACAGGACATCGTGAAACGGTAAAAGTCGATTATGATCCCGATACGGTATCTTTTGATGAGCTTTTTGATATTTTCCTGTTAAATGTCGATCCTTTTGATAAAGACGGTCAGTTTATCGACCGAGGCCATTCCTACACTCTTGCGGTTTATTATACAAACGAAAACGAAAAGCATATCGCCGAAAAAAAGATAACTGAACTTGAAACGGACTCGGGAAAAAGCGTTTATATAAGCGTGGAACCGTTTAAAACCTTTTATGAAGCAGGGCAGGAGCATCAGGATTATTATCTTAAACATCCTGAAGAATTTGCATGCGAAATCAAAAATTCGGGCAGAAAAAAGAAAAATCTGAAATAAAACATTCTATAGTAAGTTTCTGCATCAATATTTTTCACTCGTGCTGAACAAAATGACAATTCTTCAACAACTGATTTTACCTGTCGAATAATGTTGCAATATTTCATATTATATGTTATAATACACGGGCTATTGATGAAACGAGGACCAAAAGAATGAATAACAATAATTCAATACTCCGGGGACCGCTTTTCTGGAATATTGTCAAATATACGATTCCGATAATTTTAACAAGCGTTCTGCAGCTGCTTTTCAATGCGGCAGATCTTGTTGTGGTAGGCAGATTCTGCGGCAGTATTTCAGTTGCGGCAGTCGGTGCGACAGGCTCGGTAACAAACCTTATCATCAACCTCTTTGTCGGCCTTTCCGTAGGCGCAGGCGTTTCTGTGGCTCACGGATACGGCGGCAATGACGATCAGGCCGTCCACAGAACCGTCCATACATCTTTGCCTACTGCTATCGTCAGCGGGATCATTCTTACTGCGATCGGTGTGATTTTTTCGAAGATATTTCTTGAACTTATGGGCACGCCTGAAAATGTTATCGGGCTTTCAACCGTATATATGCGGATCTATTTCTGCGGTATGACATTTTCAATGGTTTACAACTTCTGCGCTTCCATTCTGCGCGCAGTAGGGGATACGAGAAGTCCTCTTATATATCTTTCAGTTGCAGGCGTTGTAAATGTAATATTAAACATTGTTTTCGTTACACTTTTTGATCTGAATGTAGCGGGCGTTGCGCTTGCAACAATAATATCTCAGGGTATCTCCGCTGTTCTGGTCGTAAGAGCGCTTATGGTAAGAACAGATTCGTGCCGCCTGATCCTTTCTAAAATGCGCTTTTATAAAATGCAGTTTTTTAAAATAGTCCGTATAGGACTTCCTGCCGGCATACAGGGCTCGCTTTTTTCTATTTCAAATGTAATCATACAGTCTTCCATAAACTCTTTCGGCGATATTTTCATGTCGGGAAATGCCGCGGCAGGCAATATCGAGGGCTTTGTGTATGTTACGATCAATGCGTTCCACCAGACCGCTGTTAATTTCACCGGACAGTGCACAGGCGCCAAAAAATATAAACGCGCATTAAAATCGCTCTGGATCTGCCTTGCTTGCGTTACTGTCGTAGGTCTTATAAACGGCTCTCTTGTAAACATTTTCGGCAAACAGCTTTTATCTATTTACATCACCGATTCCGCCGAAGCGATTTCTGTCGGAATTATCAGATTAGCCTACATTTCGCTCCCGTATTTCCTCTGCGGACTTATGGATGTAACGACAGGGGCTTTGCGCGGTATGGGTTCTTCCGTTTCTCCGATGATCATTTCAGTCCTTGGTATATGCGGTCTGAGGATCGTATGGATATTTACCGTTTTTCAGCTCGAACAGTTTCACACACCCGAGGTCCTCTATCTTTCATATGTCGTTTCATGGACTGTCACATTTATCGTTCAGCTTATAGCATTTTTTATCCACTACAAAAAACATGTAAAAGCTGATAAGCTCTACGATCCGGCACTTGAAGAATAATATCTCTTGCCTTGCCGTAAAATCAGATTATGCAGTCTGATAGATAAAACAAACATATAAAGCCATATAGGCGATCGATTTACGCTATGTAATCAAATACCTGTTTTTAAGTATCTTGAAAGGGGATTCAGTATGGGCAACATCCTTATCAATGCACTCGAAATAAAAAACCGCGGCGGATGGGTTCTTGACACACAGTTTGTTCTTGCAATGGGAACTCCGTATCTCCTTGCACACGGACTCGGCACTCCTGTTGACGACGCAAAAACAACGTTTTGCGTGTCTGCTCCGGGCGTCTATACAGCATACGCTTATACTTTTAACTGGGTTGCGCCATGGAAACCTCAATACGCCCCCGGTATTTTCGAACTGCATATCGACGGTGAAAAAATAGGCGATGTCTACGGCAACATCGGCACCCGCTGGTCATGGCAAAAGGGCGGCAGGATTTTTCTTGATGAAGGATCTCACGAGCTTTTGCTGCACGATCTTACGGGCTTTGAAGGCCGTGTCGGTATGATAGTTCTTACAGATGAAGAAAATCCCGATCTCCCTGAAAAGCCTGAGGAAGTCAGACAGTTTATATACTCCTGCATGGGGTCTGAAGAACCTGCAGACGAAGGCGAATATGACCTTGTAGTCTGCGGCGGCGGCATCACAGGCATATGCGCATCACTTTCCGCTGCAAGAAACGGCGTGAAAGTTGCGCTCGTGCAGGACAGACCGGTAGTCGGCGGCAACAACAGCTCGGAAGTTCGTGTATGGCTTGGCGGGGAAACACATTTTGAACCGTTCCCCGGAATAGGCAATATTACAAATGAAATAGAACAGGCAATAGCAACACAGCACAGTTCCGATAACAAACCTGAAAATTACGAGGACGAAAAAAAGCTCGGTTTGCTTTGCGCCGAAAAAAACATAACTCTTTATCTTGAAAACTCCGTCACAGATGTCGTTACGGAAAACGGTGTGATCAAGGGCGTTATATCGTGGGATTTCAAAAACGGCAAACGCCGCCTTATACGCGGCAGACTTTTTGCGGACTGCACCGGTGACGCAACGATAGGCGCGCTGGCAGGCGCAGATTTTGAGGTGACCACAAACGGACACATGGGTATGACATGTATGTGGTATCTTGAAGATACGGGTAAAGAAGAAAAGTTCCCTGAATGCCCCTGGGCAATCGATCTTTCAAATGCCGATTTCCCCGGCCGTCTGAATGCTGAACGGAATAACGAAAAAAATGAAGAGGGAAAGCTTGGCTGCTGGTATTGGGAGTGCGGTATGGAACACGATCCGATTGTCAAAATGGAATATACCCGTGATCTATGCTTTCGTGCAATGTTCGGTGCTGTAGATGCAATGAAAAACAAAGACGGTACATATAAAAACTACAAACCCGGTTTTTGCGCATATATAGCTGGCAAACGCGAATCGAGAAGACTTTTCGGCGATATAATAATGACTAAAAGCGATGTCCTTAAAGGTGTTGAATATCCCGATTCATGCGTTCCGTCTACATGGAATTTTGATGTTCATTATCCTGACAGAAAGTATTATGCGGCATTTCACGAAGGTGATGCGTTTATCGCAAAAGACTATCACGAACCGTTCAAAAAGCCGTATTTTATTCCATACAGATCACTTTATTCAAGAAATATCGCAAACCTGTTTATGGCAGGCAGAAATATAAGCGTATCTCACGATGCCCTGGGAACTGCACGTGTTATGCGAACATGCGGTATGATGGGCGAAGTAATCGGATATGCCGCTAAATACTGCATGCGATATTCATGCTGCCCGCGTGAAGTTTATACCGGGCATGTCGAAGAATTTATAAGCGAATTGAAATCGATCCCGTATAAAAAAGAAAACAGACTTGTAGCCAATATGCCGTAATATTTGAATGACCTGATAACCTAACCGTGAAATTCAATAGACCATGCGGAGAAGTCACGCTTCCGCATGGTCGTTTTTTTACGTTATTATATACTTATGTCTGTTTACTTTTCTGCCAGTATACTGAGAGCTTCGATATATCCGGCAAATCCCTTTCCCTTAACTGTTGCGGCGCAAACAGGTCTCACATACGATATCTTTCTGAATTCCTCTCTTGTGTCGGGGTCTGATATGTGGACCTCCACTGTTTTAATGCCTACTGCTTTGATCGCATCGGCGATCGCAATGCTCGTATGCGTATATGCCGCCGGATTTATTATTATTCCGTCAAATACACCGTATGCCTTCTGTATTTCGTCTACAATTTCACCTTCATGATTAGATTGAAAAAAACTGACTGAAACGCCGATATTATCAGCTTCTCTTTTTATCTTATCAATAAGTTCGGCATAAGTTTCTTTGCCGTAAATATCAGGCTCGCGTATTCCGAGCATATTGATGTTCGGACCGTTAATAACAAGAATTTTCAAAAAAATCCCTCCGTATCTTTTCTGCGGTATCTTCAGGCGTTGCATTATTCTCTACACAGACATCTCTGAACTTTTCATACATCGGTTTTCTTTTTTTATACATTTCAACAAGATCTGCGCCTTGCGAAAGCGGACGTCCGTTTGTGGCAAGCAGAGAAATATCTCTTTTTATTTCGTATATACGTCCGTTTTGTTTCAGAGAGTTATAGTTTGCGTCGACCGTAACCGCGCCGCCTCCGGTCACGATTATTTTGCCTGATTTTTTTCCTTCTTTTTCAATTACTCCTTGCTCTGTTTCGCGAAAGCCCTTTTCTTTGCATTCTTCAAATATCTGAGGAATGCTTTTACCTGTTTCTTTTGCTATGATCTTGTCGATATCTGTCACTTCTCTTCCGGTAAGCAGTGAGAGAGCAGCTCCTACCGTGCTTTTCCCGCTGCCCGGCATTCCGATAAGAACGATGTTTTCTTTTTCTTTCGCAAGAAGATCTGCAGTTTTTTTTGCGGTCCTTTCATCTGTGTTTGTGTCAAAAAAATAATCTGAGGCCTTTATTGCCTGTGCTGTAAGCATCATCAGTCCTCCTGCAAACGGTATGCCGAGTTTTTTTGCGTCAAGAAGCAGTTTTGTGCGAAGCGGATTGTATATCATATCCGCAACTCCGCGGCATGATGAGAAATTTTCAAGCTCAACAGGCGATTTCCCGTTATCGGGGAACATTCCCACCGGCGTAGCGTTTATTATTATATCTGCATCGTAATGTTTGTCTATGTTCCCGTAATTATCTTTACCGGTTCGCGAGATCGTTACAACTTCTTTTGCTCCAAGATGCTTTACGCAGTAATATGCCGTTTTTCCAGCGCCTCCGCTGCCAAGAACGATCACTTTTTTCCCTTCAACGTTTATCCCGCCGTTTGTAAGCATTGCTTCAAAACCGTATTTATCCGTATTGTAGCCGAATAGTTTACCGTTCCTGTTTACTATGGTGTTTACTGCACCTATTTCTTTAGCCTCAGGCGAAATAAAATCGCAGTGATCCATTACAGCAACCTTATACGGAATAGTAACGTTCAGCCCGCCGATGTTTTTTTGACGTATAAAAGATCCAAGGTCGTCGGGCTCAAGCTCATAAAGTCTGTAAGCGTTGTTGCCAAGCATTCGGTGAACTGAAACGGAATAGCTGTGACCGAGTTTCCTTCCCAGAAGCCCGTAGATTTTATCTTCCATTCATCCCTCCGAATAATTCCCGAGAAAAATCAGTTTTTTGCACTCATTTTCAATGCTTTCGAGCATTGAAACAGTTTTTTTGTCATTTACGCTCGATGCTATTTCAAAAAAGAACATGAAATCAAAATTTCTGCCTACTATCGCACAGCTTTCAAGCTTCAGAATATCTATCTCAAGTGCGGCGATTTTAGCTATTATAGAGTAAAGCATTCCCGGCTTGTTTTCACACTCAACAACAAAGCTTATTCTGTTTGCACCCGGATATATTTCAGCGTTTTTAGAGATACAGATAAACCGGGTATAATTATTGTCGCTGTTTTGTATATCTTCCGCAATACATTCAAGTCCGTAAAGCGCGCATCCTGAATGCGAAGCGATCGCCGCAACAGTGCTGTCCTTCCCGTCTGCAACAGATTTTGCAGCCATGGCTGTGTTCGGGAACGGCTTGACAACTGCTTTTGAACCAATCTTTTTCAAAAATTCACTGCATTGACCGAGCGCCTGTTCGTGCGAACGTATTTCTTTAATATCTTCTAATCTTGTTCCGGGTAATGCGAGAAGTTCATGACGAATAAAAAGACGGTCGCTTTTAACGATCTTTACGTTTTTTTTATGAAGCAGTTCATATGTTGCCTTTACCGGACCGTTGGAGCTGTTTTCGATCGGAACTACGCCGTAGCGGCAAAAGCCGTTTTCCACTGCATCAAAAACAGCTTCAAAAGTTTTGAAAAACATCAGATTTCCTCGAGGAAAGAGCTTCGTTGCCGCCTCTTCGGAATATGCCCCTTCAACGCCCTGACATGCAACCGTAGTTCTCTGAGGAAGTGTTTGTTCGGAAGCAGTCAGAGCTTTTTCTATTTCTTCTTTGATTTTTGATCTTTTGTCAAACAGCGTCGCCTGATATGCTCTGCTCAATTCAAAGATCATCATATAAAGCCTGTGCGAATACTGCTCCATATCACCGCTTTCGCTCATCACACGCTCAAGTATTTCATTTTCTCTTGATTTGCTCAGAATCGGCAGTGAATGCTCTTTTTTATACTTCACTGCTTCTGCCGAAAGCTTCATTCGTTCAAGAAAAAGCGGAAGAAGTTGAGAGTCTATTGCATCGATTTCTTTTCTGATATCAGATAATTCCATTCTTTTCCTCCAGAAGCATATCAAGCAGCACCGTTGCGGCAACTGCTTCGATTACAGGAACAGCTCTCACAGCCACACACGGATCATGTCTGCCCCGTACGGTTATAACCGCATTTTCAAGTGTTTCAATATTTACTGTTTTCTGCTCTTTCCCTATAGACGGCGTCGGTTTGAATGCTGCCCTGAATATTATCGGCATTCCGGTAGAAATACCTCCCAGTATTCCCCCGCAATTGTTTGTTGATGTTCTTATCGCTCCGTTTTTTACTTCAAACGCATCGTTGTTTTCAGACCCCAACATCTGTGACGATGAAAATCCCGAACCGAATTCTATACCCTTCACAGCAGGAATGCCGAAAACAGCAAGCGCAATACGGCTTTCTATTCCATCAAACATCGGCGAACCTAATCCGGACGGAATGCCAATAACGGCGCATTCGATAACTGCTCCGACTGAATCCTTTTCATCCGCCGCTGACTTTATCACGTTGACCATCTTAATACCGCAATTATCGTTTATTACGGGGAATGCTTTCAACGAGATATCTTTAAACATTTCTTTTGTTGGTTCAAGCGGAAAACACTCGTCTTTTTCTTTACCGACCGATGCGATATGCGCACCGATATTTATTCCTCGTCTTTCGAGTATCTGCTTAGCTATTCCTCCGGCGATACATAAAGGTGCTGTCAATCTTCCGGAAAAATGACCTCCTCCGCGCAGATCCGCGTTTTTGCCGTATTTAACAACAGCCGTATAATCGGCATGTCCCGGTCTGGGAGTTACGTCGAATCCGTTGTAATCCGATGAATGAGCGTCATTGTTTTCGATTATCGCGCAAATCGGAGCGCCGCATGTTTTACCGTCCTTTAGTCCTGAAAGAAAAATCGGGATATCCGACTCTTTTCTTCCTGTTGTATAATCATTTCTTCCGGGCGCGCGTCTTGACATAAAAGCACGAAGTTCATCTTCGTCTATTTTTTCTCCGGCAGGCAGACCGTCTATATTAACGCCTATCGCTTTTCCGTGTGACTGACCGAAAACAGATATTTTAAGCGCTTTCCCGTATTCAGATGACATTCGTTATCCCTCCGAGTTTACTAAAGTCTGAAAAAAAAGTTGGATATGATTTATTTATTGCCTGTGCGCCTTTGATAATTACATTTTTATTGCATGCTGTGGCGGCAGTCGCAGCTGCCATAACTATCCTGTGGTCGTTTGCTCCGTTTGCGGTTCCGCCCTCAAGACTGCCGCTTCCGAATACAGTAATTCCGTCTTCTGTTTCCACGGCTTTTCCTCCGAGTGCAGTCAGTAATTCAACTGTCGAAGCAATTCTGTCGCTTTCTTTTGTCCGAAGTCTTTTTCCGCCGCTGAATACGGACGTGCCTTTCGCGAAAGCAGCTAAAACAGCCAGCGCCGGCAGCATGTCGGGAATCTGTGAGATATCTGTGTCGAAAGCGCGAAGGTCTCCTTTTGAAATAATTATACTGTTTTCTTTTACTTCAATATTCGCACCTGATCGTCTTAATAATTCCGTCGCTGCCTTATCTCCCTGCGGGCTTGACATTGACAGACCGTTGATCTCAACTTTGCCTTTGATCGCTGCGGCAACCATAAAAAACAACGCATTAGACCAGTCACCGTCAGCGGTTACCGTTTCAGGAGACGTGAAACCTCCGTTGCCGTATATCGTGTACTTCCCGCTTTCCGCGGTTATTTTCGCTCCGAAAAGATTCAGCGTTGATAATGTCATATCAACGTATGACGACGACTCAAGGGGTGTGGTCAATATTATTTCGCTTTTGCCTTCGACTAAGCAAAGCGCAGTAAGAAGCCCCGAGATATACTGTGAACTGACATCGCCGGGCAATAAAAATCTGCCGTTTTTCAGTTTTCCTTCAGATTCAAACGGCAATTTTTTTTTCGAAAAAGAAACTCCGCCTGACTCAATCGCCGAAATAAGCTCCTCTATAGGTCTTTCGGGCAGACGGCCTCGTCCCGAAAAAGAGGCTTTTTCGCAAACTGCACATGCGACCGGAAGAAGAAAGCGTAACGTCGTTCCGCTCTCCATACAGTCAAAAACAGGGCAGCCGGCTGCTTTTTTTATCGGAGTGACCACGCATCTTTCGTTCGATATCTCTGCTTTCGCACCGAGCGCTTTCATACAGTTTAAAGTAGCATTTATATCGTCCGAACAAAAGAAACCTTGTATTTCTGTTTTTTTATCTGCAAAAGCAGAGCATATAAGCAGCCTGTGAATATCGGATTTTGAACCTATGGCATTGATTTTTCCGAACAGAGGGGAGGGGGTTATATTTATATCCATTGATCATTTATACCTTTGTTTATAAAATCCTTGATGTCATCTGCGGCCATTTCTTTAAGAACACATTTCCCGATTTTTTCGGGAATCACGAGCGTTATCCTGTTTCCTGATCGCTTTTTATCCGATAAAGCGGCATCTGCCAGAGAAGCGCTGCCAAAAGTCGTGCTTATGGGCAGTGAAAAGCGTTTCAGTAGTTTTTCGATCCTATTTGCTGTTCCGATATTTGTTATGCCGTATTTTTCTCCGGCACGCGCAGTCATAGCCATTCCTGCAGCAACTGCAAAACCGTGCGGAATCGTGAAATTACTGCATTTTTCAATCGCATGGCCTATTGTGTGACCTAAATTCAGCAGCTTTCTCTCTCCGGTATCAAATTCGTCTTTTTCAATGATCTTTCCCTTAAAAGCAACGCATTTTTCTATTATCTCATCGAGATTATCTTCGAGCCGGTCGTTCTCAAAATATTCAAATAATTCTTCGCTGAAAAGGACACCGTATTTTATCGCCTCCGCAAGACCGTTCGAAAATTCTTTCTCTGAAAGTGTGGAGAGTGTTTTCGGATCGCATATTACCGCGTCCGGCTGTTTGAAGGTGCCGGCAAGATTTTTTCCGGCATTCAGATCAACAGCGGTTTTCCCTCCAACAGATGAATCAACGGCGGAAAGAAGCGTTGTGGGTATTTGAATAAACTTTACGCCTCTCAGATATACAGACGCCGCAAATCCCGCAATATCTCCCGTTACACCTCCGCCGAGGGCGATCACTGTGTCGGATCGTGACAGCTTTTTATCGGCGAGAAATTCAAGAATATCAGCCAGTGTTGATATGGTTTTTGATTTTTCACCCGCATCAAAAATGTAGTGTTCCGTTTGAAGTTTTTCTTCGGCAAGAGACGAAAGCACCGTTTTAAGATACAGATTTGCAACATTCGAATCGGCAATTACTGCAATACGGCAGTCTCCCGCCGTTTCTTTAACGATTTTTCCGCAATTAGGCAGAATTCCGTTTTCGATAATCACATCGTATCCTTTATTGACTTTTATTGTGACCGTGCGTCTGTTCATAGCCGTATCTCCGATTTATTCTTTTACAGCTGCAGAAATTTTGGCAA